>JYMV01053016.1_pt1 | contig 61759 bp, 51 predicted proteins | sample 338911 | NCBI WGS metagenome assembly JYMV01 (sample SAMN03354496, study PRJNA234377) | hydrothermal vent metagenome | biome: Deep sea; feature: Hydrothermal plumes at the Eastern Lau Spreading Center, Western Pacific Ocean; material: Seawater | place: Tonga | collected 2009 | depth 2000 m m | reverse complement strand
ATTCGGCTGGGGTGTTTTCCACCGGCTGGAATAACCGGAGCTGGCCCTTTCCCGAGGATCTGGATCTCTCCGGTTTTGATCAGGTAGTCCACAATAATAAATATATTCTCTTGATATTTTCGATATATTGCACTACAATATTTTTTTCTTCAGTGGGCAGTAGAGGATAATCTTCCACTAAATTAACAATTTCTTAGGAAACGCTAATTCAGATCAAAATAAATTCTAACTTAAGGAAAAACACAATGCCATATTTCAGAATCGTGATTATGGGCTTAGTGATAACCGTTTTCAGCCTACATACCATGGCCCAGAAAGATGCTTGTGTGCTTTATTTCACCTTTAGCGAAAACGCCGGTAAGGTCGTCAAAGATGAATCCAATAATGGTAATGATGGGAAAATAAAAGGCGGTGCCAAATGGGCTAAGGGAAAATACGGAACGGCTTTGGAGTTCGGCGGCAAAGTAGGCGACTTCGTCGAGGTGGAGGATAGCGCGACCTTGAATCCGGCTAAAGAAATCTCCTATATGGCATGGTTCATGTCCGACAAGTACGATAATACGCGCGGCATTATCTCTAAATACTGGGGGCCTGGTGGTCAGCGCACCTACAATTTGCGCCTGCACCATGATCTCGCGGGCGCCCTTTCAACTGAGGTCTCATCCAATGGTCAGTTTCAGCCAGGAGTTAGCGTTACTGATGTCCATAGCGAAGCAGTTCTGAAGGATGGTCAATGGCATCATGCCGCCATCAGTTTTAAAGGGGGCGATTTTCTCAGGATGTATGTAGATGGCAAACTAGCCAACGACAGCAAAGCCACGGCAACCAAAACCCTGTTTGATAACGAGACTACCTTAAAAATCGGACAAGACTTCAATGAAGATGCTAAACGCTTCTTCAATGGAGTCATTGATGAGGTGGCCATCTTTAATCGCGCTTTAAACGAAGCTGAAATCAAAACTGTCATGGAAGGTGACTTCATGGCGGTTGACCCTACTGGACGCTTATCCATCACTTGGGCTAAACTAAAGCGGCAGTTGCACTAGAATAAATTTCGAGATCTGGGATTAAGATGCTGACTCGTGCCCAAACCGATTGTTACCAAGAAAATGGTTTTCTAGTGCTGAAACAGTTGCTGCCAGAAACCGAAATCGAGATGCTTCGACAGGAACTGAATTGGATGATTAATTTGGCACCAATTCATCTCGGAGCCAGCGAAAACCGTTACAACCAAGTGGTTGAACATCCCGAAGACTATGCGTTTACAGTTCTGGATCCAGATAGTGGACATCAAGTTATCAATCGCATCAGTAACCCGCTGGCGCGGTCGGAGGTGATATTGAGAACCTACGGCCATCCAAAATTGCTTCAAGCGGTGACCTCCCTGTACGGTTCCGATTTTGTACCGTTTGCCGAATCAATTGTCATCAAAATGCCCGAAAATGGGGCCCCGTTTGAATGGCACCAAGATGGTAACTTCAAAACGGGCGTTCAGCCGGTACGCGGTGTCAATTTCGGAATTTATCTTTACCCTTCAACACAGGATAACGGATGTCTGCACGTGATTCCAAAATCGCATCGTTGGGGTCAGGCCAACCTGAAATCGATGGCCGAAAAGCATGGACCACGACTTCCCGATTCGATTCCAGTACCGGTTAAAGCTGGTGATGTCATCGTACATGATCGCAACCTGATCCACGGGTCTTTCACCAATACCTCCCCAGACCTACGCATCACCGTCTACTTCGGCTACCATCGCCGTGATACGGTTGTGGATGTCTTTACGCCTGAACACATCCGTCAGCGGGAACAAGTGATCTGGCTGGCTGTCCAGCATCGGGCTGAATCCAATCTTGTTACTGAAGAAGAAGATGGTCTACCTATGGTTGCTGACGAACAACCATTTTCTCTTGGCCAATTCCAGTCAGAGATGAGCCACTTTTCGCTAGAAGAAAAAGCCAAAATTCTACGTGCGCCTCCGTTGGCAATTTAGAGTCAGCACCCGCCAACTCGGCCCACTCGTCCAACTCGACCTTCACCTCTTTACAGTGGATAGCTGGCTCTTCTAACTTATTAGCCCAGCAGTGTCTTTACTCGCCAACTTTCCTAACTAAAAATCCGATTCTACTATGATTGCCTAAAGAAAACAGCTATGCAAACTGCGACTAACCGGATTTCTTCTGGCATTACGCTTCGAGTGATGATCATTGGCTTGATTGTGCTCTTTTTTAACTTCCGGTGGATGATTGAAGTTGAAGCCATGCGCGAATCCCCACGCGCCTACTTTATTTACATCGTACCCTTCGTCAACGTTGTTTTCATCCTGTTTTTTTTCTCACTTTTGAACTTGCTTAGCGGGAAATTTGCCCCACAGCTGAAGTTGGCCTCCAGTGAACTAATGGCCTTGTACGTCATCCTAAGCTTATCTTCGAGCTATTGTACCCATGCCTTACTTCAAATACTCCTGTCGATTATGGGCCACGCCTACTGGTTTGCCACACCAGAAAATGAGTGGGAACAGTTATTGTGGAGATATCTACCACACTGGCTAACAGTGAGTGACAGAGAAGTACTTCAAGGATTCTATGAAGGAGAATCCACCCTCTATTCCATCCAAAACCTAAAGGCATGGACGGGCCCACTGTTGAGTTGGGGCGCCTTTGTTTTCGCGCTTTCTTTGGTAATGTTCTGCTTTAACCTAATCTTCCGGCGGCAATGGATCGAAAAAGAGAAATTGGCCTATCCAACCATCCAATTGCCGCTAGCCATCGTCACCCAAACCTCCCACTTTCTCAAAACCCCCTTGCTCTGGATAGGATTCACCCTGGCAGGAACCCTTACTATGTTCAATAACCTCAACTTCCTTGAGCCGACAATTCCAGCTATTCAACTAAGAGGAAGCCTATCACCTTTCCTGACTCAAAAGCCATGGAGCGATATTGGATCACTTCAAATTGTCATGCCCCCCTATGTCTTAGCCATCTGTTTCCTAATTCCGCTGGAGTTAGCTTTTTCATGCTGTTTTTTCTACTTTTTTCTGAAGTTTCAGTATTTGGTCACCAGTATGATAGGCTGGCGTCAAATCCCCTCGTTCCCATTTGCCAACGAGCAAGCGATGGGGGCTGCACTGAGTTTCTTTGTCCTTATTTTTTGGCTTAACCGAAAGTATCTACTGGAAATTTGGGACGGATTGAGGCCTGATTTAAAATCCGAGAATAAAGAACCCATCCCTTTGAAACTGACAATTGGAGGACTGATTGGAGGTCTGTTATTTCTCTTGGTTTTTTCAGTTCGGGCAGGGATGTCCATGTTCCTATCAGTAACACTTTTGACCACATATCTGTCCCTGATCTTCGTCGTGACTAGAATCCGAGCCCAACTTGGATTTCCCAGACACGACTTGCAACATATATTCCCACATTATCTTCTGGTCAAATCCATTGGCACACGCCATCTGAGACCATCATCATTAGCAATTCTGTCCCTGTATCATTGGTTTAACCGCTCTTTTTCTGCAACTCCAATGCCACATCAACTAGAGGGCTTTAAAATTGCCGAGCGTGTCGGAATCTCGAATCGAAGAATGTTATTGTTGATGGTGGGTACAACGGCGGTGGCGATCATTGGAACCTTCTGGATGTTTCTGTCTCTCTATTATCAGCGAGGAGCTGACACACCCTATGTCGGTTACTGGGCATCTGGTTATGGTCGAGAGGTCTTTACTCGTCTAGAATCCCTACTTCTCTACCCGAAAGAGGCCAACCCAATGGCAGCTGGATTCATTCTCAGCGGTGCAATTTTCGCGGCCGGACTGACGCTAATGCGTTTGCGTTTCATCTGGTGGCCGTTTCACCCGCTAGGGTACATTTTGGCGCCAACGCAGGGAATCGGAGTCTTGTGGTTCTGTCTTCTGGTCAGTTTAATTCTAAAGTCGATTATCTTCAAATATGGCGGCATGAAATTGTACCGGAGAGTTTTGCCCTTTTTCTACGGCCTATTTCTGGGCGATGTGGTAATTGGTTGTATTTGGTATTTGCTGGGCTGGAAATTCGATCTGTTTGTTTACCCTTTTAGTAAGGGCTATTAATCTCAACTAATAGATATCAGCTATCCTTCCACCAAATTCCCATTTTTAGCTCTAGGGGAAATTCCAAGGCTCAATTCCTGTTCCTTCCCGACAGGGACCTTGACTGTTCGATGACCGATAAAATGATGCGGATTTATTTTTCTGATGGTTCGCTTGAATTGTTAACTCCAAGCCGGTCTTGTCCGCTGATCGTGACAAGTGTGTGATCCGGTGAATCCCAGTTCAGCACTTTAACAATTGGGATAATCACGCGAACAGCCAAGCCTATTCGGCGCGTATTGGAATGGTTGGGATCGGACTGATGCAACGTTCTTTCATTAAAAAGTATGAATTCGCCCGGCTCCATCTCCAAAGTAACGATATTGCTGAGATCAATGTAATCAGGATCTCCCATTTGATTGAACTGAACTTCCGGCGTTGACTCGATATGAGGAATTACTCGACGATGAGAACCAGGAACGATTTGAAGACAACCGTTTTCAACAGTGCTGGGATCAATCGCAATCCAAGCAGAGACGATGATGGGTGGTTCTAAAGGCCAGTAGTTGAAGTCCTGATGCCACGGGATTTCTTTGGCACCAGATTCCTTGACGAAGAAATTCGTCCGCCATAATAAAAGATCATGACCATATAAACAAGCCATACGCTTGACAATCCGAGGATCTGTCGACAGTTGGTGTATCAATTGATCATCAAGATGACGGTTATGAATTCGATTCTTATGGTCGGGAGGATCAGTATTCAGTACCCGCTCGATTTGTTCAAGAATTTGACTCATTTCATCAACAGGACAAAGGGAATAAGGCCCCAAATATCCTTGCAATCTAAATTGCTCTATCTCTTTGGTATCTAAACCGATGTTTTCCATAGAATTCCCATCCAACATTGTATTTTTTCTTCTTTAATGTAAAGTACTTTCCAATCATCCAACTAAGAAAAATTTAGTCTGTTGATATTCTTCTTTGAATAATTAGAAGAATGGATAACCTTCCAAAACTTTATGCTCCAATAGCAGCACGCACACGTTCCATTAAATCCGGGGCAATATCCAAAGGAAATGAGACTCTCTGGTGAGTTAACCCGGATTCCAAAAGACCGCATAAAGCTTCCTGGGTAGCATAAGCTTTACTGGCATGACATCGGTTTTCAGTACCATTTTCCATGGTATCTATCATGTTTTCCACCAGACGAATTTGTGCCGGATTACTTATCTCTGGCCACGACCCCTGGATCTCTTCATAATTCCCATCAGGCCACCAGATCCGTAATCCGTGCGAGAGGCCAAACCAAATTCGTCCTTTAGTACAAACCGCATCGGCATACAAGTTTAACCCGTTACCAGGATAAGGTGCTTGCATCGATCCTCGACCCGATTCAACGTATAATGGAATTCCATCGTCAAAAGCAACCACACCAACATCAAAATCGGGGCCAATTTGCTTGGCATCAAAAGTCTCTTTTCCGGTGAAGTTGCCTAACGCCCAAGCAAACGGGCGATCATCGTACAGATAACGCACAAAATCGATCATGTGCGTACCTTGACCATGAAGTTTAATGGCACTAATGGCACGAAAGTATTCAACGTCACCAAGTTGACCGAGGAGTAAAATCTGTCGCATACGCTCAGTCAGTTCAAAGAAACGATATTGATGATTGACAACAAGCGTTTTGCCAGATTTTTCAGCCGCTTCAAGTATGGCCTTAGAGTCTTCGATGTTAACCCCAAAAGGTTTTTCCATCAAAATCCCCCTAACGTTGCTGTTCATCGCCTCCATAACAGGTCCATACATCCATTTGGGTCGAGTGACAATAGTGACGATATCTAGATCCACGTTCTGGAGCATTTCTTCTACTGATGCGTAGGTTGCTGGAATATCATGTTTTTCGGCGAACTTGTCAGATACGCTTTGGTTCCAATCCGTGGTGGCTACAATCTCACAGTTTTCGACCTGTCGAAAAGTAGAAACATGCGCATTCTGACGACCACCGCAACCAATTAACCCAACTCGATAATTTGTCAAGACTTTATCCTTAGCTTGTGATGTTTTTGAACAAGTTGACGACCGCCATCAGCACACTTTTTCGTTTTTAAAGACATTTTTCACTCATGGACACGGTATAGATGTTTGGTATAATGTCAATAACTTATTCGCGTTTATAATGTAACAGTTCTTCTATAATCAGGTAAAGTAAAATATATTTGTAATTGCATATTTGAGAATCACTGTCAGGAAAAGTAAATGGTATCCGTCGTTTTTTCGTATGACACTGAAGAGTATCAGGTGCCTTGGGCAGATGAGGCAACAAAAGTTTGGGCTGATTTGCTGACCAAGCATAATCTTAGAGGCTGTTTTTGCATAGTGGGAGAAAAGGCACGTGTGCTGAGAGACCGTGGCAGACGCGATATTATCGACGCACTCAAAGAACACGAGATTGATTACCACTCCAATCTTCATTCAGTCCATCCAACGCACGCAGAATACCTAAATGAGCTCAGCTGGGACGATGGCGTGCGCAGATGCTTGATGGAAGAAACAACTGGAATTTCAGATTTGCAGGACATCATGGGACAGCGCCCAATTGCTTACTGTAAACCGGGAAGCAGTTGGGGACCACAGGTTGCTTACTGTATGTCAATTCTGGGGCTCCCTATTTTTACCGACGCGCCTGTCGAATTCTCACCAGGGCAACCGATGTGGTTTTGCAACCAGATCTGTCTGAAGTACCACCTCTCTTTTGAGCAATCGATGGACACGAAAAATCGATTTGAACACATGAAAAAAAACTTCCTCAAAATATACAATAGCAGAACGGACGGGTACTTAATTATGTATAGTCATCCTTGTCGCTGGCTTCGGATTTCGGTGATGGGTTGAATTTCAAGGATGGGCTGAACACGCCAAGAGAGCAATGGATTCCTGTTCCTCAACGACCAATGGCAGAAGTAACAGCTATTAGTGAAGCAATAGATCTATTTCTTGGATTCGTTGCCAACGAGAAAATTCCAGTTGTCACCTACCAAGAAATTCATGAAAAATATAAAGAAACAGACATTTGGATTCCGTTAGAAACGGCTTTGAATATTCTACAACTCGTTTCACATGAACTGACCTATCATCACTCAGGCAGCATTTATCTGTCTCCAGCCGAGATTTTTGGTATTGCCGCCTTTATTTTGGATGGATATAACCATATTCAAGTACTACCTGCAACAATCCCAGTTCGTCGCCCCATTGGCCCGACAGAAGACTGCATTTCAGAAGCACCAACCCAGGTGGATCTGGATACGTTTTTGAGTTGCGCTTCCCAAGCTAACCAAACGGTGAGCTCCAACCATCGCGTACCTTCCGTAATCGATTTGGCTGGCACGCAAATTAGTCCAAGTGATTTTCTGAAAACAGCCGCTCTCCTGATTAAAAACTTGCACCAATTTTCAGAACCGATTCAAACGATAATAATTGAACAAGCTAAGAGTCTGCCTGCCTTGGCTGAACGAGAAGACTTTAAAAACATGAGAATTGGCGGTTGGTTGATGACACCCGGTTTTCAGGCTGACAATGTTGTCGCCATGGCAAAACGCCAGACATGGACGGCAAAACCCGCTGTGCCAATGAACCAGAGGTAGCAAATACTTGGGACCCATACGGTTGTTGAGAAACTGCTTAAAAACTAAAACCTTGAGTATATACACATAATATTACGCATACTCAAGGTTGAAAACGAATTTATTCTATGCTACTATTATTACTTCGTACTAAATTTTAGTTGTCTACTTGCTACTACATCATTAGTTGATGTTCAGTAAGATATTATTAATATTTAAATTGATGTCGAATAAGGAGAATTTTCAATGCGACAATGCATCATAGCAATCTTCGTTATGCTGACACTACTTATGGTTGGTACAACCAGCTCGGTTGCAGGCCTCACCTTTTATTACGATTTTGAAGAGATCAAGGACGGAGCTATCCCTGATCGATCAGGGAATGGCCTCAACGGCAAAATCGTTGGTGATGTGACGCTGGATGGCGGAAAAGTTGGCAAAGCTGCCAGATTCAAAAATAAAGGTTATCTGGACTTGAATGGCGCTAAAGTGCCTGCCAATCTGATTCCTAGCAAAGGGTTCAGCCTGCTGGCTTGGGTCAATGTTGAAGCCGATGGCGACCAAGCAATCTTTAATGCCTGGGCAGCTGATAATACATGGCTGATTCACCCGGAAGTCCGTCCAGGCGGCGGATACTATCGATGGACAGTCAGGACCGATGGGGGAGTCACAATTGGCGAAGTTAAGGCGGGGAAACCGGTCAAAAACGAGTGGCACCATTTTGCTGCCATCTATGATTCAGTAACTGGAGTTGCCACTCTTTATATTGATGGTGTAGAGGTTGGCAAAGACGCACGTGCCGGCAGTAAAGGTAAAACCGTCAATTCAAACTGGGACAAAGGGGCACGTGTGGGGTATAATGTTGACAATGGCCGTAACTTTACCGGCAGGATGGATGAAGTCGGACTCTGGGATGAAGCATTAGCCTTAGATCAAGTCAAGAAATATATGGATGGTCTTCCCCAAGCAGCAGTTGATGCCAAAGGCAAACTGGCTTCAAAATGGGGCCGTATCAAATCGCTGAAATAACCTTTTTAAGCAATATCGATAAAGGGTGATCTAGTTTCTAGGTTGCCCTTTTCATTTTGAAATAAGGAGTCTATCGGGATGAAAATAAAAATGTATATTTCCTCTATTTTAGCACTGGTGCTAATTAGCGGTGTGTTACAAGTTTTTGCCGCTGGAGATAAAAGCGAGGGTCTCGTCTTCTACTACGACTACTCCGAAACAAAAGGTGATTCGGTTCCTGACCTGTCTGGCCATGGTTATGATGGGAAAATTATCGGCGACGTTAAGATTGCCGATGATCCGAATCGCGGCAAAGTGGCGGAATTCAAATCAGGCAGCTACCTTGAGCTGGATCATGAAAAGATTAAGGCTGACGGCAATATTCCGACTGAGGCATTTAGCCTTTTAGCTTGGGTCAATGCTGAAAACAATGGTGGTGACCAAGCAATCTTTAACGCCTGGTCGGCTGACAATACATGGCTAATTCACCCGGAAATACGTTTTGGAGCGGGCATATACCGTTGGTTACTTCGTGCCAAAGGAGGAAACAGCATCTTTGATATGAAAGTTGGGAAACCTAAAGCGAACCAATGGGTACATTTTGCCGGAACATATGATCGGGGAAGAAAACCCAAGGGTTCGATCCTGTTTATTGACGGGAAACCAGTTGGAGATGCATCTGGCGATCTACCTGTTTCAGCCGACTGGGACAAAGGGGCTCGTGTGGGGTTTAATGTTGACAACGCCCGACCATTCGTTGGCATGATGGACGAAATATCTGTTTGGGAACGCGGCTTCAGCCAAGAGGAGGTTCAAGAAATAATTGAGAAAGGCCTTGACGGTTTTTTGGCCGTTAATCCAGCTGAAAAGCTAGCTACGACTTGGGCAAAAGTTAAGTCAAGCAGATAATTGATTATTGCGAATGGCTTTTTCCTTTTACAAAAGTGTTTTTCATATGACATTCAAGGGGGTGACTTGGTTTCTAGGTTGCCCTTTTCATTTTGAAATAAGGAATCTATAAGATGAAAATAAAAGTGTTTATTTCCCATATTTTAACACTCGTGCTAATTAGCGGTGTGTTACAAGTTTTTGCCGCGGGAGATAAAAGCGAAGGTCTCGTCTTCTACTATGACTACTCCGAAATTAATAGTGGAAAAGTAGCTGACAAGTCTGGCAATGGTTATGACGGAGAAATCGAAGGAAACATCAAGATTGTCGAAGACCCAAATCGCGGCAAAGTGGCGAAATTTGAATCTGGCAGTTATCTGAAATTGGAACCCGAAAAAGTCAAAAAAGATGGAAACATTCCAACTAACGCTTTTAGTGTTTTAGCCTGGGCAAACGTTGAAGATAACGGAGCTCACCACGCAATTTTTAACGCGCGATCAGCTGATAACACATGGTTGACTCATCCAGAAATACGCGTAGGCGAGGCTACATACCGCTGGCTACTCCGTGCTGCAGCCGGAAATAAAATCTTTGACATGAAAGCTGGTAGCCCCAAACCAGGTAAATGGGTACATTATGCAGGCACTTATGACCGCAATAGGAAACCCGGAGCAATTTTGTTTATTGATGGCAAACCAGTTGGAGAAGCCGCAGGAGATCTTCCCGTTTCAGCAGACTGGGATCAAGGCGCCCGTGTTGGATTTAATATTGACAACAAACGTCCGTTTACAGGCATGATGGATGAGGTCTCTGTTTGGGAACGTGGCTTCAGTCAAGAGGAAGTTCAAGAAATAATTGAGAAAGGACTCGACGGTTTTCTGGCTGTTAATCCAGCTGAAAAATTAGCTACGACCTGGGCAACAGTCAAATCAAACAGATAATTTGTTTGTGGGAGAACTTTTTCTTTAAGCAGGAACATCGTTTTAGCTCAATCTGGCTTTTTCTCGTTTTCAAGATAATGATTGACAGCTTTGATAGCCTCTGGATTGCCAATCTGCTTCAATGCTTCAAGCACGCTTGAACTGACTCTTTTATCCGAATCGTCCAGCATTTTAATTAAATCAGAAACTGTACCTGCCGCTGCCTGTTTCATCTTGCCCAAAGTTACAATTGCCTTATAACGTATGGCAGCGTCGTTGTCACGCAGTTGCTGGATAAGAAATTTTACTCTCTTTTCAATGGCTAATGCGTCAAGCTCCCTGATTTTCTTTAAGCTGTAGTTGGCAAAACCGCGAGTAAATTCGTCTTTGCTATTTAAGGCTCCAGTCAAGATTAGCATAGTCTTTATTCGACTTGAAGGATCAATTCTAGCCAATGCGGCGGCAGCCGAAACACGTACACTGATATCATTATCGTTCAAGGTAACCTTCAAGACATGCACAGCTTCCTTAGGCAGTTTGCCGATGCGGCCCAGTGAGAACGCAGCGGTGCGACGAACAGTTTTATTGGTGTCGCTTAACGCGTCTATCAGTACTGGTATGGCCGCCTTTCCAATTTCACTCAACGCCATTGCTGCGTTGCTGCATATCATTTCGTTTTCACTCTTTAACGCTTTGCTCAAAGCCGATACGGCAATACTGGTAGCAGAACCGATCTGCCCCAACGACTTTACAGCATTAACACTAACTTCCCAATTCACATCGTCTATAGTATCTATCAAAAAAGGAACTGCCGCCTTGGCATTTTCACCAATACTACCAAGCGCAGATGTCGCGTTTAACCGTACAGTCCAATCACCGTCACCGAGTGCTGTAATCAGTGCCGGCACTGATTCACCGGCATTTTCACTAATACGCCCCAAGGCAAAAGCGGCATTACGGCGCACATACCGAGATTCATCATTAAGAGAATCAATCAACAAGGGGACAGCAACCTGTGCTTTATGGCCGAAAGTTCCTAGTTTCTTAGCTGCTTTACTGCGAACAGCTGTGTCTTCGTCACTAAGTTGACTCATGAAAAGTTTTATCTGGGAGTCATCTTGCTGGGTAGCAGCTGTCAGACAAATGCTGAGTGTTAAATGACATACCAGCAAAAACTTTAGTGCCAAGTATCGATGCTTAATTCCAGCAAAAAAATGGCAAAAACCTGTCTTTCTCATATCTTTTCAGTAATCTTGATCAATTGATTAGCCTTGATGCCCTTCAGCGTTTGTTTGGTACCGCTCGGCCAATGCACTTCGATTTTATCAACAACCTTTTTCCGACCCAAGCCAAAGATAACACGAAGGTCATTGGCTGAGAGATAGCTAGCAGTACTCTGTATCTCGGCAATACGTGTTTCCCCCTCGGTAGTGAGACGAATACGTGCTCCAATCCCATCACGGTTGCTTCGTGTTCCAATCAGTTTAACTGCAAGCCAATTATTGGCATTTCCCCCATCATTTCGAAGCAAAATCACGCGTTGATTACAATTTAAAACAAGGAGATCTATATCACCATCGTTATCATAATCTCCGAAAGCTGTCCCACGACCAACGTATTTATCCGAAAAGTATTTTCCTGATGAAGCAGACACTTCAGTATAAGTTCCATCTCCGTTACTTCGGTACAATTGATCCCTCTGTGGATAAATCGACTTTCTGGTAGTGGGATCAATAAATTCCTGTACTTCACCGTCGGCCACAAAAATATCCAGATCTCCATCATTGTCATAATCAAAGAATTTTGTTCCGAATCCAACCAGAGAAGCCGATACTCCACCCAAGCCAGCCTCATCACTTATATCAGTGAAGGTCCCATCGCCGTGGCTTTTGTAAAGTGTATTGGTTTCCGTATTGGTGACAAAGATATCAAGCCAGCCATCCCCATCATAATCTCCTATGTCAACTCCCATTCCACCTTCCGGTATGCCATCTTTATTGAAAGCGGTTCCCGATGAAAAAGCAATGTCATTAAAAGTCCCTCCTTTATTCAGATAAAAGCAGTTTCGATCAGTATCGTTAGCAATATAAATATCAGGATAACCGTTATTATCACAATCCCCCACACCAATTCCCAAACCTCTACACGGAATGGTGTTGTAAACGCCGGATTTTTTGGTTACATCGGTAAAAGTTCCATCCCCATTGTTTTGATAAAGGACATCTTTGGCTGGGCGAAATGTTCGCGGATGACAATATTCAATTACTCCGGTTTTCAGATTGATACACGGTTTCATTGACGTATTGTACACCACATAATTGACAACGTATAAGTCCAGATCCCCATCCAAGTCAAAGTCTAGAAAGGCACAACCGGTACTCCAATCTGCGTTTCCAACCTTGGCTTTCTCGGTAACATCCACAAAACTGCCATCTCCTTGATTCTGGTAAAGTACGTTAGCACCGTAGTTGGTCACATAGATGTCGACAAAGCCATCATTGTTATAGTCTCCCACGGCAACGCCCATCCCACAACTGGAATCGCCAACGTGAGCTTGTTTCGTGACATCAGAAAAAGTCCCATCACCATTATTGTTCCTATAGAGAATGTTTCTGGAAGATACCAAGCCTTTTTTCTTTCCCATAAATCCGCCGTTAATAATGTATAAATCCAGAAACCCATCGTTGTCATAATCCAAGAATGCCGCACCTGCGCCCATGGTTTCAACAATGTGGCGACGCTGACTCTTTCCATTGTAGTGTTTGAATTTAATACCTGAATCTTGAGTAACATCTGTAAACACAACCGAATGATTATCAGCATGACCTAACTGGCACCATAGGATAAAAACGGGTAACGCTAAACAGAACCAGGTCCAGAGCAAAATCATCCTGGTGATTTGATCTAAGTTCTGTTTAATCTTAGCTGTGTAATAATAGCTCATTTATTATGCTTGCAATCGTCCTTTAGGATTACTTACCAGTTGATATTCACGTTGACTGAATACTCGGATTTTATCATATTTTCTCTAAATTTTAAAAGAACTTATGGTTACGAATAAAAGATGAAGAAAGGATTCAATGGGAACAGGTGAGAGAAGTTGTTTTATACGACACCTCCACATTCACGGATGCGATTAATCTGAAGACGACTGCGGTGCTGATATTGACGTAATGTTTCAACTTGGTACCTTCGGCATAATTGTCGAATGTTTACAGTGGAATCCACTGACCTAATCAGAGTCCATGCTTCCATGTTGTAACGCTGTTCTATTTCAATCTTTCCTTTGTAGTCCTGAAGCATTTGTTGAACCTTTTTGCCTGTATAATTATCGTGAATGAAGGTTCGATCGAGATCGAGCGTAGCAATAAAGTGCTGTTCCCTTGGATTTTGGCAAGTTACCTCCTCTCCGGTAATATCTATAATGTTTCCAGTGCCTACTGGTACAATATAGTAATGGTATAATTTGGCAAAAGCATTTAACGGCATGCCTCCATCGTAGGCACTTGGCCAAAATACAATCTCGGCACCTAGCTCATCCGCATCCTGCCAAAGCTCAGGAAAATTAATATCAAAACAGGTTAGGATACATATACGACCAAAATCAGTTTCAAAATATTTGACGCCATCTTGACTGGGTGAAAGGTTTTCTCCCCAGAAGACAAACACTTTACGATAGCTGCCAATAATTTCACCTTTCCGGTCAATGAGAACAGCTGTGTTGTATTGCTTATCCTGCCCATCCTCCACGATCGGACAAATGACATACATTCCGTATTGCCGAGCGAGCTTAGCAACAGCATCGGTTATTGGACCGGGGATAGCTTCTGGATGATTGCCCGCAAATATCTCGGGCAGACAGGCGATATCAGCTTCGGACTCTCCAGACGTTTTCAGATGATCTAAAGCCAATGCCAGTTTATTCTGATAATCACCATTGCTGCCAATGGCGATCGCGGACACTTTTATTTTTGACAACATGCAATTTTCCTCAGTTGTATAAGCTTTGATCCAAGTGCGCTATTGAACGGTTGGACATGCATAAATCTAACTGAATCAAGCAGTTTTCAAATACGTGCCAGACACAGCCCAAAAACAGTTGATAGATCAATTCTAATTATAATTTGTTACCATTCCGCATATTCTGTTCGGCGGCGTATATTCTATAAAATTATCACAAATTCTACAAACACAACGCCATATTTTCAGTATTCAAAAATAAGGTATGAACTCAGCCAATAGTTAAAAAAATTCTTGACACTTAAGGTCGGATAAAATAGAATTGCTAAGTGACCTCTATAACATATTTTAACTCACAGAGTAACCTTTAAAAGGCTATCTAACAAACAGGGAGAAAATCATGGCCAGGGTAAAAAGCAGACTAACAGGGGAAGCGGCGGATTTTGACGCCCCAGAAACAAAAGAAGAAATTATTAAAGCGATCAAAGATTCAGAAGTTAACCGTGACGTTGAAATTGACTACGAGCTGACAGAAGAAATCGAAAATTTTCCTGATTACATGGACGAAGTGCCTGCTAAACTTGGCTTTATACACTCTAAAATTGTTTGTATCAACATCCCTCCAGTAGGAGAATTCACAGAGCCGATCCCAGACGGAGCATTGTCAAATCAAGAATTGTATGTCTCAGTTAGAGTTGGTGGCGTTGAAGAAGCAGAGGTGGTAGAAGAGTCTTATTTCGATCCGGAACTTGGACATGTTCTTCAATTTGCCAACTACACCATGGATCTCAAAGAAAGAAAATTTGCCAGAATCGCATCGCGTATTTCCATGTCCGTTTCTGCCAGTGAAGGTGAGGGTCGCAGAAAAAAAGTCATCCTCAAAGAGACTCCGGTTCAATCCGTAGAAATAAGTGGATCGGGAGTATTAGTGCAGGCGAAGCGAGGTTCGGGAATACACGAAGGGATGGCTGTTTTTTTAACTGTTACCAATCCAAAGTTCCCGAAATTTAGCGAAGAAGACGAATACCGTGGCAAAACCACTTTGCCCTCCCGAGTTGTCAGAATTATTAAAGATCCGGCTCAGCCAGACAACGATAACATCGCCATCGCCTGGATTTTTGAGAATCCATTCGAAGAAGCAAAGGTTACTGACAAAGTTTCATCATTTTGTATGCAGCAGAAACTGGTTGAACACCAGCAAACCGTAGAACAAGAACTCAGTGACAAATACGGTGGAGGTTTCAAAAAGAAAGTCAAGAGATTCTAGTTATTTCGGGGTGGCATCGGCCGTTTGCAAACTTCTTCACCGAATAGCTTCTCCGGTGATCGCATCAAAGAAGAACAACTGTTTCTGATCGAATTTTATTGCAACCATTTGGCCAACTGCTTTATCAAAATCAGGTGAAGTTCTGACTTTTAGGATTACCATTTCCCCTCTCTCGCTTTTCCCCAAATTCAGGTCTACAATTGTTTCAGCGCCTAAGGGTTCGGACTCATATATTTCTGCTGAAATATCGTCCATGTTTTGTCTGTCTTCCAAGCTAATGTCTTCCAAGCTAATGTCTTCCGGATGAATTCCGAGTATCAGTTCACAATCCCGATCCATTCTTGCTAATTGCTTTACAATTTCTGCTTCCGTGATCTGGTACTGAAGATGGTCTAAGAGACTTATCTGCATATACTCATCTTCAAAGGCTGACACCTTGCAAGGAATCAGATTTATGCTGGGGTTGCCGATAAAATCCGCCACAAACAGGTTAGCCGGTGAGTGATAGACCTCTGTGGCTGTTCCAACCTGCATTACATCTCCATCCTTGAGGATGGCAATTCGATCCGCCATTGACATGGCTTCAGTTTGATCATGGGTCACATAAAGCGTCGTAATTCCCGTTTGACGTTGACGCCACTTAATCTCAGCCCGCATTTCGGCTCGCAATTTTGCGTCTAATGCCGAGATTGGCTCGTCCATTAAAAACACTTTTGGTTGGCGTACCATAGCGCGGCCGAGTCCAACGCGTTGTGTTTCCCCACCGCTGAGTTGACTGGGTTCTCGTCCCAGAAGGTGCTTGATGTGCAGCATCTCTGCAATCTCCACAACTCGCGAATTGATTGCAGATTCAGAATGCCCCCTTGGGCGAAGGGGAAAAGCCATGTTTTCGTACACAGTCATGTGCGGATACAAAATATGTTCCTGAAAGACAAAAGCGACATCACGAGTGGCAGGAGACAGGTTCGATATCAATTCATCATCCATATAGATCTCACCTTGTTCAGGCTGTTCCAAACCAGCTATACACCTGAGTATCGTTGTTTTACCAGCCCCTGTATGCCCCAAAATAACGAAAAATTCGCCATCCTCAATATCAAGGTTGAGGTTATCTAACGCTATCTGACCAGCAAAACTCTTCTTGATATTTTTCAGTCTTAGATTCGCCATTATTTACCTCTTAATCGCGCCAAAGGTAACACCACGAAGTAAATGTTTCCGCATTAAAAAGGTAAAGACTGCAACAGGCAGCAAGAAGATAAAAGTCTTAGCCGCAATCATTCCCCAATCCATCCCACCAGATCCAGTTGCGCTGGTAATAGACGGAGGAGCAGTGACTGCCTTACCTCCAACCTCCGTCAACACAAGCGCAAAGGCAAATTCGTTCCAAGCTGTAATCAAACAAAACACCGCTGTGGCCGCCATTCCTGTTACCGATTGTGGGAAAACGACCTTGAAAAAGCTTTGGAAACGCGTGTACCCGTCTACTAACGCCGCGTCCTCATATTCCTTTGGGATTTCGTCAATGAACCCTTTCATTAACCAGACAGCAAATGACAGGTTGAAGGTGGTATATAATAGTATTAGTCCCAAATGTGTATCACGCAACCCAAGTTTACTGTACATTAGGTAAACCGGGATGACGACCACAACTGGCGGCAACATCCGTGTGCTAAGAATGAAAAACAGTAGATCTTCCTTTCCCAAGATTTCAAAGCGGGAAAAGGCATAAGCGGAACAGGTCCCAAGTCCAACAGCCAGAATTGTACTGCCGAATCCAATGACGATACTATTCAGTAACTGATGAAAATACTTGGAGCCAGCACCAGCCAGAACAGCACAAACAGCCACCAAAGAAAACGCAATAAGACTCCCCCAAATAAGTCGGGCTTGCGTCACCCTAGTTGCGGTTTTTCTAATCAGCCAATAAGCAGCCATAGCATAAACTATCAGCATCAGAAAATTAAAGTCCCTTGTACCTATAAAGGCACAAAAGCTGGTTAAGGCGAACACGATACCGCCCACGGGAATCAACATTCGTACTATGGCCATATCCTTTTTAAGCGACAGACACACCAAAAGAATCCCAATTAGTGCTTCAGCCAAGAAAATATAGAGGATCAGCGGAACTTTCATCGGCATCAGCTTTTGATAGTTCTCCCATGTTATGCGAAACAGAAACTTGGGAACTTTGGTAACGATGTCACTTGGTGATTTTAAAGAAGTAACAACAATCCAATAAATCGGGATCAGGTAGATAACAACAGCCATGGCGATGGTAATCAGAATGATGTAGTGCCCAAGTCCTGCCCGACGTTTATTAGCCAATCTATGCGTCTCCCTTTACCTGATTCAGATATTTAACATAGATATTACTTAACGCAACGATGATGATTAAAAGAATGTATGCCATGGCGCAGGCCTTACCTGTATTGAAATTCCGAAACGCCAGTTTATAAAGATTCATAGAGACTGTTTCCGTGGCCGTACCCGGCCCGCCTTCACGTGTCAGGACATAAACAATGTCGAACATCTTAAATGCATCCATGGTACGGAATAGCAATGCAATTAGCAAAAGGGGCGAGACCAATGGTAAGGTAATCCTACTAAACTTGAACCAGGTCGAGGCGCGATCGACATCTGCCGCTTCGTAGAGATACTTAGGTATGGCAGATAACCCCGCTAAAGAGATTAGCATCATGAAAGGCGACCACATCCATGTATCGACGATCACTACGGCAATCATGGCAATTTTGGGATCTGTTGTCCAACCGATGGGTTGCATGTTCAACGCGTTCAATACTGGACTGAGGAAATAGTTGACCAGTCCAGAATTGTCAGAGGCGAAAATGAAGCGCCAAAACAATCCAACTACAACCGGTGAGAGCATCATCGGTAACAGGATTAACGTGGTAATCATCCCTTTGTAACGGAACTCGCGGTTCAGCAGCAAAGCCAACCCAAAACCGATGATGAACTGGACAAGCACAGCCAGAACGACAAAATAAGCGGTGGTTTGAAAGTACTCCCATACTTCGGGGTCAGACAGAAGCTGGGAATAGTTGCGCACCCCGATGAACTTCGCTGGTCGGGTTGGTATAGAAGCTTTATAGCGATGAAAGCTTAAGTACAACGACCACAGCAACGGGAAGATGTTCATCAAGACCAGCAAAATCATGGTCGGTGTGATGAACATCATCTTAATTTGGTAGTCATTGAGACCTTTTGGTAGGCTTTCTGAACGCATTTAAAATCAGTCTTTCTTGATGTTTAACTTGGGGGAAAAATGGTTAACACCTAAAATAAACAATAAAAAAAGAGCAATCGAATTAGGGATTTCCAATCGACTGCTCTCTCAAACTGTATGCTTTACTTCTCGGTTAATGCACGGTAACCTTCCCAATCATCAGGGGCAGTGAAATCTGTTTCCCCCATAACCGTCAGGAGATTCTGTGGTGGAACATCTTCCGGCCATGTTTCCAAGCAGGACTCAAGTATCTCTTTAGATTCCTGCCAACTACCGGATATGTAGTAACCTACCGCTTGACCAAAGGTTTGGTAATAAGCTGTAGGATTAACTCCAGGAGCAAAGTTAACGTCACAGGAGTAGAGTTTCATGGGTTGTATACTTCCCTTGACTGTAACGTGATCTATCTGACGGCACTTGGCCTTCATTGGAGGTGTCAGTCCCTGATAAAAATCACCGGAGAGAAGGATTTCAACACCAAATTGCTTGGTGGCAGCTTCAAGCCTGGCCGACATGTTGACATTAGGCGACAGGTAAGAACAATCTACCTTGTAATTGGAACCAATCGCTCCTTCGATAGACCAGCCGAGATGCAAACCAAATCCCATTTTGGTGGTGAAACCAGGAATTCTTGCTTGCAACTCTTCATGTTGAGTAATCTCTTTCAGCCTTCTAGAGGCATTGATTTCCTCAATAACCTCTATAAACGCGCCCAGCGCACCGTCACAGAGGCTGTTCGTTGTCTCACCCTGTTTGGGTTTCCAAATCAGCAGGAAGGCATCACCAATATTCTTGTTTGGTGCCCCCCCCGATTCCACAGTAGCATGATGCACAATGCCACCAATCTCGTTAACAAAAAGCATAACATCTTCTTGCAGACATTCGGTTGCATCTGTGAAGCTTCTAATATCACAGAAACCGTAAATGGCATCAATTTTCTCACCTGGGATCATCACATCGAGCTCACCACCTGAAGCCATGTTATGGGCAATAATTTCCGCCCCAGCTTCACCGAAACCAATCTGCAACATTCCCCCAATCTTGACCATGGCTTTTTGGACGACAGCTGTTTCACTGTCATCATCTTGGTGACCCGCATCAAGAGCAGCCAAGGGGTTTTCCGCCAGTTCCCTGACAATATCCGTCATCTTCATGATTGGACCGATAAACAGTTTTTCAGCATCCGACTGAAAAAGCATAGAACCAGTACCAAGAAGCGCCACAACGAACAATGTCATGAAGAAAGCATTTTTACCTTCCATAGCTTTTTCATGCCTGACATCGAACCAAGCTTGACTCTGGGCGTTGGGAGTAAAGACTCGCAGAACATCAGGCTTCTTCAATACCGTTTCTAAACGTTTGTCGAAACGGGCTGAACCGTCTACAGCAAGTGGGGACATAACCAACTGTTTATCCCAAGCCAAATCAATGGTTTCACCGTTTAGGTTCAAATAAACCAGTTTTGGCGGGGCAAGGGCAATAATAGCGTTAATCTCGTCAATACGCATTTTTAGCTTTATCATCTTAGCTTTATCATCTTTAGTGTCTATGCCCAACGCCTGAAGCTCTACAAGGTCTGCTACCAAGGTTTGCAAGGCTAGTGCTTCTCTCTTTACAAGCTTGCCTTTAAAGTTGAATTTGTCTTTGTACTGCTCTACCAACAAATCTTGCAATTCACCAGAAGTTTGTTCAAGTTGAGCTAGCCCAGCAGTATCGAATGGACGCGGTGGCTGATAGTCCAGCATAGCCACAAAAACCAACATTAACATCACACCAACAATCGCTTTTCGAGTCATCAAATCGCCAAAAACACCACCGATATGACTGGGTGCGAGATCACCAAGGTCATCATCCACTTCATCCTCAGGTAACTCCTTACCCATCATTTTTTGAATAGCAGGTAAAGCTTTTTTCAAAAGTTTGAAGATTCGTGCAATTCGACCCGCTCTGGCACCAGCACGCGCAGCCCGACCCGCTCTGGCAATAGCCAAACCTCCACCAGCTCCACCACCCAATCCCATTGCAGCAGCAAGCGGTTCGGCTATCCAAGGCACGTCCGGAATCAACGATAAAGCGGCAATAAAGTCCAACCAGAAAAAGAAGCCTTTACCTCCATCGAAATAACCATCCTTACAGATCCATTGAAGAAACCATTCAACAAAAAACAGGATTAAAGCGATGAAGGATATCCAGTGCAGAACATGGTACGAGGCCTGAGAAATACCAACCCAAGCGGCAATGTCAGTACCAATAAGCGCATAGATAGTGGTAACGAGCATAAGCCCCTGAAATAGTTTGGTATCAACAAATGCCTCCATTTTGTTTATAAAAGTCGGCTCAGAAACCTCGATCTCCTCAGCAACTTCAGTTTCCTTGGCAGAAGTTTCTACTTCCGTAGGAGAAGTTTCTACTTCCTCAGCAACTTCAACTTCATTTTGTTGTTCGTCTTGCAAACTATTAACTCCCTATAGCTTGTAAAAATGTAGGATGAATCACAAAGCATGTATATAACCAACATCAACCAGCTAGCTACACTTCGCGAAGAACTTGATTCGTTACATTACATCTATCTGTAGGTTTGTTAGATTAGATTATTTGTCGTAATATCCAGCATCTTCAAAGATCTCTTCATGCTTGTTAGCAATAGTGTCTAGCGCATCTTTAGCAGATTTGGATCCGACGACAACAGCATTCCAATTCGTTTGGCAAGCTGCCAACAGTTCAGCGTATTCTGGGATAGCCCAGAAATCCCGCAGGTAAGGAAAACTGGCAGCGAAAGCTTTGTTGAAAGGGGTAGCATTCAGAAAAGCGTCAGACTGCAGAACTTCCTTATGCGGCGTAAACCCGCCAAGTTTAGCCCATTTTTCCTGCACCGGTTTCTGAATAAACCATTTCATATAATCCTTGGCAACCTGCTGACGCTTGGAATAGGACGAAATCGACATCCCCTGCCCACCAATACTGATATAGTGTCCCTTAGGTCCTTTTGGGGCGATGAAGAAGCCGCTTTTGTCGTGGTACTTCGGATTCTGTTTCGGATCCACTGCACCAGGCAGAAAAGCAAAATAGTTCATGGCCATAGCGACCTTACCAGCCTTATACGCATCTAGCGTTTCTTGCCAATAATAGTTTGGAGCATCAGGTGGCGAGAAATTAATCAGTTCCTTATAATATTCCAGAGCTTTCAATGAATCATCGCTGTTGATGTAACCTTCAACTTTGTAGGTTTCGGGATCACCGTACGACCCACCGAAAGACCACATCACTTGCTGGAACCCCATAGTAATACCATCGTACTCTTTACTAAAATAAGTAGCAATACCATAAAGATCCGGTGGTCGGGTAAAGAATTCAGCCACGTCACGCAACTGTTGATAGGTTTTGGGTACGTTCAACTCATACCCATATTTATCTTTAAACGCCTGCTTTTCCCTTGGATTTTCAAACAGGTCCTTACGATAAACATAACCGTTAGCATCCACCTCAGCCGGAAGCGCCCAGTATTCCTTGCTCCCCTTGGGATACTCGGCAAATGCCGTCATAGCTGGACCATAGATGGAATCCACATCAATATTTTTGTCAATCCAATCAGTCAATTTGACATAATGCCCGCCAACAGAGTTGCTGCCAAGCCACTGGCTATCCCCGATAACAATATCATAACTATCGCTCTTGCCAACAAAACCCAGATCAATCTTGTTCTGGAAACTTGGCCAAGGGATTTGAACAATGTCTACATCAATTCCGGTTTCTTCGGTAAAACCTTTAGACAATTCCTGTAAATAATCAGCCGGTAGCCATTCAGCCCAAGCAACTCTTAACGTTTCCCCTTTAGTTTCAACAACACATAAACCCAAAACCAGAAGAAAAACGGCAGGTAACCATAATCTGCTTCTCATCCCAAACTTGCTCCTTCCTAAACTCACTCAATCCAAACATTTAATCCTAATACAAAAAACTTGATCGATTATAGCAGAGAGAAAAAAAATACGCAAGCCAATAATCCCAATATATTTTGATCATTTTTTCAACTCTAACTTACAATGAATTTGTTGAGGAATCTGGTACCAATTATGTTTGATCCCAAACACAATAATATCAGTAATGCTACCATGAACAAAAGAACCAATTGCTGAACAACCAATATCGAATAGTTTTCAAGCAAACCAAACCGATTTTCAGCAATAAAAACAAATTGCCAAATCATCAAAGGAATTACCAATACCACGATGTTAACAACCATTGTCAAAATCATGGTGACAAACCGCATCACAGGTCTTCGCCTGCGGGTTTGATTATGCACGTCAATCTCACAAACCCAAGGTAAGGAACCAACTGCGGTGTTAAAAGCAGTTACGCTTGTAATTAGCAAGGTAGACATTCCCAAGACAGGCAACCAAAATCTGCCTGGCATCTTGGTAACAATCATGATTGCTAATATCCAAACATTGGCATAGGCGGTTGCGAAAAGCGTGGCCACCAAAAATTTACTCCGAAAAAGTAACTTTGGTAAAACCATGCTCGACTTGAGAATCCACCATGTGTCTTTTTCAACTTTGAAGCCCGACCACGTTAAGCCCAGACTGGCCATAATGCTGTACAACATGACCTGCGAGAACACACCAAATATGGAACTGTCGTCAAACCTTTCTATCCCTTTTTGATGCATCTCCGACGAAATCATCATCAATACGATGGCTAGTATGACTGACAGCATTACAATCATTGCTATCCGTCCTCGATAACGGATAAAAATCAGGAAATCTTTCATCATCATAGATCTGATTTTCCCTCTCCATACCCAGTTACTCAAGACAATCGATTTTGCTTTCTTTTTTTTGTATTTTGCTGTTTTTTGAAAAAATTCCCAACTGCGATAGTAAATTTTTGAAGCGATGAATACTGCCAGTATTGGAAGCGCCAGACCAACGCTGGCTAACTGTGTTAACCAATGCCATTCAACACCATTACTTTCCGGATGCAAGCTCAACAGGAAATTGGTCGCCCATTGTTGCGGATACCAACTCCAACTCCCGGTACTGTCTTGGGAGAGAAAGATCTGCGCAAACTGATACGAATCCTCAATTGCCAGAAACGAGATGGATAAAATAGCAATAACACCTATGGTAATTGCGACTACAAGGACTTTCAGTATTCGAATCACTTGACGAGATGAAAAAAAACGATTAATAACCAGTACCAGAATAATTGTTTGGGTCATAACAATGACAAATAAAAGCAGACAAACCAAAAGAAGCCCCAGATAGAAATACCAGGCAAACTGGATGTTCCATAGACGTTCAACCAACTGCATGAAAACAATCCATGGTAAAACTAACCAAACCACCATATTCAAGAGGTTGGCACCCAAAACAGAAATTAGTTTTGAAGTAAAGGCAACAGTCGGGGATATGGATGAAGACAATAGAATCATGGTATCAGGTGCTTCATAAAGTTGGGTAATTGAACCTTGGATGGCATCTTTTATCAGTATAAAAGTGCCAAGTCCTACCAAAAAACTGACTACTTTGGACACAATTGTTATTGAACCGGCATCTCTCAGTAATCCCTGCCCGATCAAACTAAATGATGCTTGCATGATGAAATAGAGAGCAAAAACAATAATGACGCAAGCAACCAGCCCCAGCAACTTTTTCTTTTGAGTGTCCGCATCATAGCGAATTGTATTCAGCCACGACTGAAAATCTGTACGGACTAACAAAGCCAGATTATTCATAATTCCTAATTTTCCGTTAACTCCAGAAAGATGTCCTCTAGACTCAGGCCAGAGGTTTTTTCTGTACTACGCAGATCGTCTATGGTTCCAATCGCAACGAGTTTCCCATCCTTGATAATAGCCATTCGATCACAAATTTTTTCTGCAATTTCCAGAATGTGAGTTGTCATAAATACTGTGTGACCTTCATCGCAAAGATCACGGAGGATTTCCTTGACTAGCCTGGCGCTTTTAGGATCAAGCCCACTTGTCGGTTCATCGAGGAAGAAGAGACGAGGCTTGTGAACCAAAACAGCGATAAGAAGGATTTTCTTTTGCATGCCGTATGAGTAACCTTTGATCAAATCATCCACGGAGTCAATCAAATCGAAAATCTCCAGAAAATGTCCCATTCGACTTTCAGCGACTTTTGGGTCTACTTCGTACAAATTAGCCATAAAACGAACAAATTGACGACCAGTCAGCGTTTCGTAGACTTTTGGAGTGTCTGGCATGAGACCCGTAACTGCTTTAACTTGTCTTGGATTAAGAGACACATCGAATCCATCAATGATTGCTGTACCAGATGTCGGCCGAATCAAACCAGTCAGCATATTAATCGTCGTCGTTTTACCAGCACCATTTGGCCCCAGAAAGCCGAAAAGCTCGCCAGGTTCAATCTGCAAGGTAATTTTATCAACGGCAATAAGCTGGCCAAAGGCTTTGGTCAAATCAATGGTGGAGATCATCATCTCATTTCAACCATGGATGCATGTTATGATATTGGCATGGAAAAGATATTTCTGGTATTGCAAAACGTTGAATGCGAAGGACTTGGTTCCTTAGCGGATATTTTAACATCGCACGGTTATGATTATAACATTGTCCGACTTGCCAAAGGAGAGAAGGCGCCAAAAACGATGGGAAATTATGCCGGGCTGATTATCCTCGGAGGTCCCATGAACGTGTACCAAACAGACCAGTTCCCCTTTCTCTTAGATGCAGATCGATTGATTAAACAAGCCGGAAATGAAGATAAACCACTACTTGGTATCTGCTTGGGATCACAGCTAATTGCCAAGGCATTGGACACAAAGGTCTATTCAGGAGAACACAAAGAGATAGGTTGGTTACCGATCTCCCTTTCGAATCAGGCAAAAACAGATCCGCTTTTTAGTCATTTGCCCCCCAAACTCACTGTGTTTCAATGGCATGGTGATACGTTCAACCTTCCCCAAAGTGCAATTCATCTCGCCAGTTCTGACCTGTTTCAAAATCAGGATTTCCGCTTAGGTCAAGCTTGTTATGCACTGCAATTCCACTTGGAAGTAACAGGTGAAATGGTCGACACCTGGCTGGATGAATATCAGACCGAACTGGATTCATTGAAAGGAATTGTCGATCCCCATCAGATTCAGCAGCACGCTAACATAGAGGCGGAAAAACTGAATCGCTACAGCCACGCTGTTTTTTCTAATTTCCTGATAAAGATCGTTAATCCAATTTACCATTCTAAATGATAGTCCTAAGAGAGATCTACCGATCTGCCCGTTTCAGTGGATTGGTAAATTGCATTCATAATCTTCTGGACGTTTAATGCCTCTTCTGGATCTACGGGAGAGGGGAGGCCATTCCGAATGGCATCGATGAAGCGCCTTACCTCGGTTTCGTGACCTCCTGGTCCAGATGGAAGCTCAATCGGAGTGTTAGCCAGTTTCCCGTTGCGTTGTTCAAAAATTGTATCGCCAACAACGTGTACGCCACCATTTGTACCCAGAATATAAGATCCACCGATGCCTTCAATATTGGAAGCCCATGATGTCTCAATGGTTAACATGGCACCGTTTTCAAATCGAACCGACCCGGTGGCAAAATCATCGACATCGAAATTATCAACGTCCCAGGCCCCCCAGTCAGGGTTAATGACATCATGCCGATCACCAAATTTCGTCATGGCTGATCCAAAAGCCGAAATTGGTTTGGGGGCTCCCATTAGCCAGATAACATGATCGATGGCATGAACACCGATATCGAAGAGGGTACCACCACCAGACATATCTTTGCGTGTGAATCCACCCCAACTTGGAATTCCGCGTCGACGCATGGCCACCGCTCGTCCATAATATATCTGACCGAGCCTGCCGCTATCAATGATACTTTTGAGATACAGGGATCCGGGGCTGAAACGGGATGCCAGACCAATCTGCAGTATTCTCTGGTGCTCCTTGGCGATATCTGCCATCGCTTGAGCTTCGGCAACGCTGACCGCCATCGGCTTCTCGCACAGCACGTGACAATTCGCTTTCATAGCCGCTATGGAAGGTTCAGCGTGAAAAGCATTAGGGGTGCAAACACTTACAGCCTCAATTTCATCGATTTTGAGCAGATCTTCCCAATCAGTAAAGACATTTGATATATTAAACTGCTCTGCTGCATTTTCAGCGACTTCCGCTTTAATGTCGGCAACGGCGATCACACGGACGTTTTCAATTTTCTGATAGTTCGGGATGTGAACGCTGCAAGCGATACCTCCCGCTCCAATGATTCCAACTTTGATCTCTTTCACAAAGTTTCTCCATCTTCAACAAACAAATTAACATAAACCCAATTGCTTATTCTAGTAGCAGCCAGAGAAAAGTTCAAGACGAAAATCTGAGTCCCGACTTGACATTGAGACTGGACATCAATTAAGCTGTCAAACCAATGAAACTGAAATCTTTGATGCTCATATTCATCTTCTTACTTGACAGATGGGTCAATGCGGATCCCAATCTTATTTTTGAGTTCAATTCGTCGGCCAATCGAGTAATTGAAAAGCTAGAAACGGATGGGGTCATTAATGGTCTCCACCGCCATACACGTCCCTATAACCGATCACATGTGGCACAGATTGTAGATGTAGCCCAACAACGAATCAAATCTGAAGAACTTGCACCTACCAGCATTCACCTTCAGCTGCTACAGAAATTGGAACGTCAACTCCAGCTAAATCCTGATGATTCGAATCTGACCGAGAAGTTCCACACGCGAGGTTTAGCGTCATTGCGGAGTTACGCCGAGATACCAAAGATCGCACCTTCATATCAGCAAGCCCTGCTCTATCAATTCGGTCAAAAGATTATTATCTACCAAGAGTTAGAGATAGATAATCTCTTTAATCGTACTGAGCACGCAACCAAATACCCAGCTCAAGGATCAACCGCAGAGAAAAGAATTAATCAATGGCAAGGTAATTATACCGCTGACTTTAAGCGAGTTTACCTAGATATTCCTGTCGCTGAAGGAACAAGCTTAACTGTTGGACGGGATCAGATCTTTTGGGGAACCGGACGCCGACATTCAGTAGGAATATCAGATAATTCACCCCCATTTGATCTAATATTAATTTCCAGTAACTTCTCTTCAGTACGCGGGACAGCTTTTATTTCCAAACTGGATCGGATGTGGCATCAGGATACACGGCGATACTTAGCAGATCGCTATTTATCAGGACACCGCCTTGATTGGCGTCTGAGCGATCGAATTGAACTGGGGATTTCAGAAATAGTGCTTTATGGCGGTGATGCAAGAGGGTTAGAATGGTATTATCTCAATCCTATTTTGCCATACTACGCCAGTCAGTTCAATGCAGACACCCAGAAGGAAGGTCTGACACGAAACGATAATGTCATGCTTCTCTTCGAGGGGGCTGTTCGTCCCATTAAGGGGTTGCGCATCTACGGCGAACTTTTTGTGGATGATTTTTCGTATATCGGACACGGAGACCCCAACGATTTGGCTTTTTTGACTGGTATCATATGGAATAACCTGCTGAAATCTCAACGCCTGTCATTAGTCTCTGAATACGTCCGTGTCAATCGTTGGACATATACGCACTTGGTGGAGGAAAACCAGTACACGCATTTCGGCTCAATTATTGGTCATCGAATTGGAAATGATGCCGACCAACTTTACTTGGAGGCAAACTACTGGTTGAATGCCGATACAAGATTGGCTTTGTTTTGCCAATTCAATCGTAACGGGGAAGCAAACGTGGACCATCGTTTTCGTGGAGAAAAGTATTCTGAGGTTACTTTTCCATCCGGTACAGTTGAAGGAAAGCATCAGATCGGTTGCGATCTCAGTTCATATCAAGCCAACGGGTGGCAATTCGATCTTCGATTCTCCCACTTGATTATTTTGAACAAAGATCATAAAATCAGGCCTGTGGAACATCATAATCAACTTGCTTTTCAAATCGGCTATCAGTACGACTGGGACACATCCAGAACAGCTGTTTTACCTTGAACTCTTTAGTGCCGTGTGCTAAAATGGCGCAGTGAAAGTCGAGTCTTGGAGCAGTTCTAATGGAACAAATGAAAGTGGTCATTGTCGGGGCAGGAAAACGCGTCACGGAAGGATATATTCCCACTATTCAAACCATGTCCGACCGGTTTCATCTGGCAGCTATCCATGACATTGACCAAGATCGTGTTGATGCCGTTGGCGCGGAATTTGATGTTCCATCCTACTCCAATTTGGAAGAGATGTTTTCAAACGTCACCGCAGATTTCGTGATTATTGCTGTGCCGGCCCTTGGAATACATCAGGCTACAATGGAGGCGGCCGAATTTGACTTGCACCTATTGGTTGAAACCCCAATATCAGTTGATCTCGCGTCAGCAGATCAAATTGCACGAATAGCCAAGATTCATAATGTCAAACTTGAGATTGCAGAAACTTACTACCGCCGTCCACATGAACGAATCAAGCAGTTAATGATTCAAGAAAATGTCTTTGGTAAGATTAACTTAGCCTACTGTCGTTTTGTCGGACAAGGATATCATGCTGCCAGCATCTTGAGGAGTTACATTGGTTTTGATATACCTCCAGTTCATGTTTGGGGACATCAGCAGGACTTTCAAGTACAATCGCATATCCAATTCCCCAATGCAGTTGATAAAACCGACACGGAATGCTGGCAACACGGTGTGATAGAATTTCGTGATGGCAGGCGAGCAGTTTACGATTTTACGACTCTCTCTTACGGCTCACCGCTTCGCTGGCACCGTTCCAAGGCAACCACTGAAATATATGGTGAGAAAGGGATGTGTGTTGGACTTGAACCAATAGTGCTGAACGGAGATGGCGCAGCTCATCCGACTGTGATTAGAAGGCAGGAGACTGAAATTGAAGGCGTAAATGTCCTAGATGCTTACGTGGCGGAGACAGAACCAGAGATTGTGTGGGAAAATCCATTTCGGGAATATCCATTAACAGATTCACAAGTTGCACTTGCCCTTTGTCTTACCGATCTTGAGAATGCAATCCGTAATGACGCAGATCTGGAATATGGTTTTTTAAACGCACGGACAGACAGAGAAATTGATATTGCCATCGGAGCCTCCGCTGATAACAATGGAACTGGAATTGAAATTCTGTAACGCGATTAGCATATACTGGCTCGTCCAGGGATGAATTGATGCGGATGCGCGGCCCCATAGTCGAGTATAATCTTAACGAAGCGGCAAAGTTACTGGGAATACCAGCCGACGTTTTACAGACCAAAGTGGATAATGGTCATCTAACACTCTATTACAAAACTGAGGAAAATGACTATGTTTTCCACGAAGCCAGCATCGAAGAAAACAAGACACTATTATCCTACCACAAATCAAACCAATCTTCAGACACAACCTGAATTTTCAGCCTCTATTCAGAGTAAATAAGATATAGGCCAAAACCGGAAGGGCTATAAATAATAGCTTGACTTCCAGCAAGTAGCCTCGGTAGCGCAGTGCTCGCTGATCCCCCGATGCCAAACGGTTGATGAAATCAATACGGTTTTCGATTGATGGGTGCGTTGAGAAAATCTCAAATAGCCGTCGAATAGACTTGGGAACATGGTTGTAGTGGGCCAATCGCGCTAGTGCTGATTGGAATGTTGCCGGTCTCCGTGTTGCCGTGACTGCATAAAAATCCGCTTGGTATTCCAGTCGTCTCGATAAATATCGAAAAACCAGAACGAAGTAGAAGAAGAAGAAAATAACCGTTTCAAGAGACGACAACACTAGCAAATTTGACGGATTGATTTCAACTAGATTCGCCTTGTAAGTATAAAAGATTGCGTAGACAAAGAAATAGCAAATTGAAAACATCAGGTAGATCAAAATATGTTTATAGCGCACATGTCCGAATTCATGAGCAACAATTGTTTCGATTTCATCGTCCGAAAAATATTGTAACAGCCTATCAGTAAGAAATATATTCCTCGTCCAAGGTAAAAGCCCAGCAACAGCCGCATTCGCTAGAGCAAGAGACTTTGTTTGCCAGACAAGAACGTCTTTATATTTCACCTTGTCGCGCTCTGCTAACTGGGTGATCCTGTCCTTCAGCTCTCCATTTGGCAGTGGCACGGCCGACCAAACCAGCCCCAATAGCAGCGGAGAATACACGTAAGCCAGCAGAACGATAACCGTCATAATCAAAAACGGGATGTAGGTATGGTGATGAATCTGTTCTGGAAGACGAGCAATAAGATCCAACGCTAAAAAATAAACAAATAGTGGTACCAGCGGAAGAATCATCAGCTTGAAATGTGTCTCTATGTAGTCACGTCGTTTTGGGTGCCGAAAAGCCACTCGCTGAATTACTTCATAAAACGAGATCTTGAGTAACATTAATGCAACAATCATTGGCATAATCGACAAAACTAGATGCGTGGTGGTGTAATCCAACAGACTACCGAGCAACTTAGATACAAGTTCAGGGAGATTCAACCAATAGATTTGGTAGACATAGACGGCCAAAATCAGTATTTCGAAAAGGACACTTGATTTCTCAATCAAGTATATTTTGCGTGTCCGGACGCTAGGATCTATCGGTATCGTTCTGGTCGCCCATAAACCGAGCAGATATGCCATAATAGCGGGGCCAACCACCATTGTCAGTGTGGCAAGGCTAATCTGTTGATAGTCGATAGGTGCCTGATTCTCACCTGATTCAAAGGATATCAGGAATATTAGTCCAGCAATAATAACAATGCTAATCTGACCCATTTCACAAAAATTCCGTAAAGACGTAGTTGGCCAACATCAGCCCCTGGTCTGTCAATCTGAGATGATTGTTTGATGTTTCAACCAGTCCGAGTTCAGCTAACTGATCGATCGTCTGCCCAAATTCTTTGGTGATTGGTTGCCCAAAAAGTTTCTGGTAACGGTCAAAGCAGATTCCATCGCGCTTCTGCAATCCCAGAATAATCGTTTCGGCCATTTCTTGAATCCCAACCAACCTTTCCTGATACATGATTGGCTTTTTGCCTTGATCAACTTGTTCGATGTATTCCGGAATACCACGAACATTTGTGTAACGGCATCCATCAATATAGCCGCTTGCCCCGGCCCCTAAGCCGATATATGGTTCATTATTCCAGTAGATCAAATTATGCTTCACATCACAGCCAAGTTTAGCGAAGTTGGATATCTCATAGTGAAGGTATCCTGCTTGTGTCAGCCTGTCAATAGATAATCGGTACATATCCGCTTCAATTTCGTTATCTGGAAGTACCAGTTTACCGGCATTCCACCAATCATAAAATTTCGTTCCCTCTTCTAACGTTAAATTGTAAACAGAAATATGGTCGGGACTCAGATTGATTACTTTATCAAGCGAATATTGCCATTGATCAAGCGTTTGTTCTGGAAGCGCAAAAATGAGATCCAGATTGATGTTATTAAAATTGTGTTTTCGGGCCATTTGATAACTATTCAACACATCGTTTACAGAGTGTATGCGACCGATCTGCTGCAGAATATCATCATCCATAGCTTGGACCCCGAAACTCAGTCGATTCACATCACTGTCACGCATTATTGCTAATTTTTCTGCATCAATTGTACCCGGATTACACTCAACTGTGACTTCTGCGCCAGCCTCAATCTGAAAATTCTCCTGCAAATTAGTGAACATCTTTCTCAATGAATCTGGCGACAGAATTGATGGTGTCCCGCCACCTATGAAGATGGTTTGCAGTGACGCGCCCATCGGTGCATACATGCTCATTTCAACCCAAAGTGTGTTGAGGTATGCATCTGCCTGTTCCTTGTGGAAAGAATAGGTGTTAAAGTCGCAATAGAAACACTTGCTAGCACAGAAAGGGATGTGGATATAGAGTGCCGTCGGACTGCTCATCTGTGTTCATCCTCTTTAAATCCTTAGTTGGTTGAAAGATTAGACGGTAGAAACTGGGTATTATTTCATCATAATCGATAAACTCAATTACTTTGGAGGCCAAAAAACATGTAAGAATAGTAGCATGTAAGTATACCGAAAAGAAACCTACATATAGGCCTTGTCCAAAATCAGACTTGATCTAAGCACAAGATTAGATTGAACACAATTAACTCTACAAGAAAAAACGGATTTTGCCCAACAAGCTAGATTCATTCGCCTTGGAGAACACTTTCTGAGACTTATAATCTCCTTGAGAATGTGCTAAACTACCAAAGTATGTCTATTATTCTTTAGCTTACACATATTTAGAAAGTCTAGGCAAATGCTATGAAGCTAACACAGCATCAAGATTTTCGATGATTTATTGTTAGTAATGAATTTGGAATGAGCATCACGCTAGATGGGGACCAAAATTACCAGTATGGAATACGACATATTACTTAAAGACGGAACTGTTATTGCTCCATCAGAGGGTTTAAACGATCAGGTCGATGTTGCGATTGCCAATGGCCAGGTCGCTGCAGTATCGAAAAACATTGATCCACAAAAAGCCGAACGAACCATTTCTGTTTCAGGAAAATATGTGGTGCCAGGATTAGTTGATATCCATGCTCATGTTTATGTAGGCGTCACGACTTGGGGTGTTGCAGCCGATCCAGCTTGTCAAACGACGGGAGTAACTACCATCGTCGATGCGGGCAGTTCTGGTTGGGCAACTTTTTCCGGCTTTCGCAACTACATTGTACAACCAACCCAAACACGTATATTATGTTATCTGCATATATCTGGAATTGGGTTAGTCTATGGCCCGGTGGGGGAGATGCTTGATCTTCGATACGCAGATCCCGGAAAGGTCGCAGACACAATTATCAAGAATCGCGATCTGATTGTTGGTGTTAAAGTTCGTCAGGGTGGAGCTCAAGTTGGTGATAATGGGGTCGAACCGTTAAAGCTGGCTATAGAGGCGGCCGAGCGAGCCGGTGTTCCTGTTATGTGCCATATCGGTGCTGGCGTTTCGCTTCCTGAAATCTTAAAGCTTATGCGACCAAGAGATGTGATCACCCACTGTTTTCAAGGAAGAGGAGACTCTATTCTTGATGAAAAAGGAAGAGTTATCCCCGACGCCTGGGCAGCTCGTCAGGATGGTGTCATCTTCGACGTTGGACACGGAGGGGGAAGTTTCAGCTACGATGTTGCAAAACAGGCAATGGAACAGGGATTTATTTCAGATGTAATTAGTACTGATTTGCACACTGGTAATATCAACGGACCTGTTTATAATCTGCCAACTACTTTATCAAAATTTCTACATCTTGGTCTATCGTTAGAGGAAGTTATTGAAAAGGCGACCATCCAACCAGCCAAAGCAATTCAGCGTGATGATGAGATTGGACGTCTCAAGATTGGATCCCCCGCAGATATAACTGTCTTGGATCTTTTGGATGGAGAGTTCGAGTTCTTTGACACTCACAGAAAAATGTTTGTTGGTAACCAGAAATTAGAGGCAATATTCACCATTAATCAACAAACAATTACCGAATGTGTCACTACTTGAAAAGTTAGTTGATTTAAAATAAGGCGGATCCGCTTGACGTACTCAGCGGGGAGAAAGGAATTTTCTCGAGGCAAAGAAACCCGATTTTATTGATCAGAGCCCCGAAAGAGTGGGCAAGCGGTGCTCTGAGAACGGCCTTGTCAAAATTTATTGAAAACAGGTCGAAACGATCCCAAATATCACGATCAAATAATAGAGTTGACAGAGAGGCTTTTGCCGATGATTCAACAGGACTTGTCCCGAAAAATGTAGGTGACCTGAAAAGCCTAGATTATGTGCCCGCGCAACATAGTCCAAAATCAATTTGAACAAAACATTTGTTCCACCCTTCTTATAGGCTGCACAATTTCAAACAGTGTTCTAAGCGCTCTCATCAACGACTACAAACTCAACAGGCAACACGCCGTCGAGGTGCTCAAAACCTGCATTCAAATGCATGCCGACACCCCCGATACTCCTAACTGGTAATCAAGCACATCACAGGCTGGAGTTTCTCAACATGGCTATGGCTCAGGTTACCAACAATCCTGCTTTGTTCTTTCTGATTCCCGATATTCACACTTTGGCAAATTTGGCATCTGATTCTGCCAAATTTATCCACCCCTTCGATCTACTATAAGTTTTTTCAGGGTTCCCAGAAGCATCCTTTCCCAGCTTAAAGTTCTCACCGAAACTTCTTATATTCAACCTTCCAGTAGGAAAGACTGCATCAACCAATCTCATCTTGCAGTCATCAATAATCCGTGCAACATTCTGAATATCGTAAGTATCTTCCACGTCATAGCCGTCAATAACGACTTCGATTTTGGGCTGAAATTCAACCAAGATGCTCTTGGGACGTTTAGTTCTCTTTTTCATCTTCAGTTAGCTCTCCTTAAATTTTGCCTTCAATTGTCAATTTTTCGTCAGTTCAAGAATTCCCCCTAACTAAGGCAAAAACCGTACCAAGGGTAATGATGTTCACTATGGCTAATTTCTAGTGATAGCTCTTGCCATGAATTATGATTGGATTTTCGGGGCATTGATTTCCCAAAATCTTTTTTGAAAAGGCAATATTTAGCCAACGACCCTACCTAGAAAACATCGAATTTCAGTCCTGATTTAGCAATTAAGGATAATTTCCGATCCCAAGTCGGAAATTATTACCGCCACTAGACACTATATTTATCCAGATAACTAAAGTAACTGAAAACTAAGGTACACAGGCAAGGCTACATCTCAAATATTGGCAAGCGTAAAACTTGGCATAGAGAATCAAGCCACTAAGGAAACTTAATGTAAATTCAGGTAAGAAGCATCACAAAACTCTGTTGGGGATGATTCAGAAACGGTGAGAATATCGACAGGAATAACAGCTTTTACTAAAAAGCCATATGAATTAGTAGTTTACCTTTCTTGCAGTTTGCACCTAGATGTCTTTTCTAAACGAGAGTTAATTAAATAATTTAGGACTCTTCTTTACGTCACCCCAAGTCATTGACAAACTTTCTTTTTGCTTTTCCACGCCAAGTGACGACTGATACTTAACCAGTTCAAAAACTCTTTCTCCCCCTCCACCTCGCCAAATTGGCATACTCATTTTAACCGGCCCAACCTTAGGAGCCAGCCAAATATACCCGACCGATGACCCACGACGTTCCACACCACCTCTTTCAAAAACACGAACTTCTGACACTTTAAGGCAATTTCGAAAAGTTCCCGCAGGACAACGAACATTTTCGAGCTTAACCACTTCCCGATTTACTTTCCTTGTGATTACTCTTCCCCACCGAACATTATCGTGTTCACCCTCCAATGTCCACTTTGTAGCCAGACGAATCGAGTTGGGAACATAATCTTGGGGCGGATCATACTTAAAAGTCATCGCCCAACCTTGTCGATTATTGTTTCTTGATGGAAACTCATAACTCAATCCAATTTGTTTGATGCCATCAGCTTTGGTGAAAACAAAACGTTTGGTTGTCGGCATCCTCCGATTGCGACCAGCCTGTTGCCCTTTTGTCTCTATCCGATCTAAAATAACCCGCATGTTTTCCTTTCTTAAGTTACCTGGCAGTTCCAACGGCTCTCCCTGTTCAGGTTGCATCATCTCTTTAGTTAATTTGCCGATTTCAATAATTCGGCTGGTATCCTTATCATCCGTCTGACGAAAAACCCAATTATTTCCTATTGCCACTGGATAGTAATTACGGGCATTACTGATTGAAAGAAGACATGACATGAAGCCAAATACAGTCATCAGAATCGCTACAATTTTGCTATTACCAAGACGAGGTAAATTCTGTCGGTATGATACTCTTCCAATTGGCATTCTGCACCCCTTTGAATCTAAACTTTTAGACTTTTACCAAAATCAGTTTAGGCATAGAGAGAAACTGCTTTATATTATTATAATTTTAAGTCAACGTCCGTCTCAAAGCAACAAAATAATTATCATCCATTGACTCAGCAGAGAAGAATGAGATACCATCAATCAGCACCACCACTTTGGGCGTATTCTACCATACGTTCAACATCCTCAGCTGGAATAGCTGGTACATAGACACCAGTATACAGTGGGCACTTTCCACCTAGAGCTTCAACTCCCTGCTATGTTGCCGTTTTAACCCATTCAATTGGTTTATCATAAAAATTGTGATGAATCATCGGAAAGGCCACATCAAGATCCCATTTCGGCCAATCTTGACGGACATATTTTCTGGCTAATTCAGGTGTAGCGAAAACTGCGGCTGACAGGAGTTTATCCCCTTTGTTTTTGGCTGCACTGCTAACGATCTGCTGGATTCCTTCATAACGGAACTCACGCCAATCTTGATCTACAGTTGGATCTTCCAAGTCCAGCGGATCAATACCATGTTTTTGATAAAATAGAGCACAACAGGTTTCCGAACAGCAAAATCAAACTCCGGATATTCACGATCTTGCACTAAATTGTGTTCAGGTTGCAAAGCGGCCGGTAAAATAACATCGGGATGGCGTATATAGTTAAGATGAATGCCGTCAAGTTGATCGTAACTCGCTAGTTCGGCAACAGTACGGTTAACGAAATGGCTAACGTCTGGAACAGAAGGACAAAGCCATTGGTAATATCCGACATAAGGCAGTTTCTTCAGCGAAGATTCGCCATTCCGGCTGACACAAAACCATTCCGGATGCTCCTTTTGAATCTGTGGAATGTTGCATCTTAGGGCAATCATCCATACATGCAACTCCAAACCAGTCGCCTTCGCTATAGGCAACATTCCTTCTAGTATTTCACCGGCAACTGGTAAATGCCCGCTATTATAGAATGTCTGAGAACCAGTATATAAGCAAGGTAAAATGGCATCAATTCCAGCTTGGCGAAATTGGTTAAATTGCCTTTTCCATTTTTCTGGTGTTTCACTTGTGTCGGGATGCAACCAGATCCAATTTTTCATATTTTTTCTCAACTGATTTGATAATTATATTTAAACGAAAAATAACCATATTCCAGGCAACTGATACTCCAGCAGTATCAAATTTAGTAATATTTTTCAATTATATGATTTACCGTTTGATCAGGTGTTGCCTGTCTAAGCAATACTTTGAACTAAACCAGTATCTTCACAAAAAGATTATTTCAAAACGTGATAAGATTGTCAATCCTAGTACCAACTGTAGGTGAGCACATTCGAAAAAACGACCAACGGTTTTGGCTTGATTGAACAATCACATTCGTGTTATTTTACCCACGTTTAAAGTAAAGGAGATAGAAAATGGTTTTTATGAAAGTCAGGTGTCAGTCTGCATGTTTTCATATTCGGAATTTGCTAATCTTGCTTGGCATAGTTTGTTGTGTTTTCAAGGGAATAGCTGAGCACAATTGGACAGAACAGATTAAGGCTTTTAAACCGATGGTCGTTAATGTTGAAACCTCATCGGAAATTGTCTTTGAAACAGAGGTAAAAGGTACTAGTTTTGCCTCTGGTTTTGTCATTGACGCCAAGCGTGGAATCATCGCTACTAACCGACATGTAACGGGCAGCAGCCCATCTTACGTGAAAATTAATTTCTATGATGGAAGTTTTACCGAGGCACATGTGCTTTATTACAATCCCACCCATGACTTCGGTTTTTACCAGATCTATCCGGAAGAAATACCTTTTGAACTGCAAGCTGTACAACTGGGTTCTTGGAAGGCACTGGCTTTGGGCGATGAACTTCTACTGATCGGAAACAATGAAAAAGAGGAATATTCAATTAAGTTCGGCACCGTAGCCAATCTCAACGTAGATAAAGGAGACCGTCACTCCAGTTACATCCACTCCACTTTTGATCGCACAGGTGGTTCCAGCGGAAGTCCTGTCTGGAATACAAAAGGCGAAGTGGTAGCTATCCATGCACGTGGTACCGACACATCAAGTTTTGAATTGCCAATCGAATACCTAATTGACGCTTTAAAACAAATTCAGAATAATTCAAAAATTCAACACGGAGAAATTGGCGTTGATCTAGAACTGATATCTATTGGTGAAGCAATCAAGCATTTTAAGCTTCCAGAAAAATCTCGACTTGAGATTGGTCCCTCCGAAGCTAGTACACCCAAAGTCATGCAGATTGCGTCCATCATCCCTAGAACAACAGGGAATCAATTCCTGCGCGCTTCAGATATCATCTACCGAATCAATGGCCAACTTATTCGTGATGATCTGTACGGATTTGATTTTATTCTGAACGAGCGGGTTGACAACACCATCAATTTAGAAATTTATCGAAATGGAGAGAGCATTTTTATGGATGTTCCGGTAGAAAACCTAGAGCAGAGAAAGATTAGCAGATTTGCCCGTTTTGCCGGTTCAATCTTTCACGATATCACACCCAAATTAAGAAGATTACTTTACTTTGAAGCCAACGGTGTTTATCTTCCACAAGCAGATGCAGGTAGCAGTTTTTCAATGCTAGGCCGGCGTGAAAGAAGCGGAAACTCCAAGGTCGTAATTCAGGAAATTAACGGTCATCAGATTGAGGATCTGGATTCATTCATTCAAGCCTGCCAAGGAATTTCCAATGGAGCACACACTTATGTTGTTATCCGTGACTTCAACCTTTTTGATACCTCACCTACACCAAAGAGTTTAACAATTAACCTCAAATTCGGACCATTACAGGTATTTGAGTGGGACCAGAACCTACTCGATTGGGAACAAGTGGAAATGTAATTGACGTCGAAAACCAATCAATAATTGACAGTAAGCTAAACTATCTCTATTAAAAAATCCAATGTTACTACTTTGTATACAATCCATACGCATACTTGAAACAGTCTGTATCAACTCAACCAGCCTTACATTCTTTTCACCACAAGTATGTCAGCCATAAACCAATAAACAATGGGTGAAAAATGGAACTGACCGCATACCTTTCACAAATACCTTGGGAAATGTGGATACTCGGTGCGTTGTCCTTGTCAATTGGGTGGGGGATCCGCGGTAATTTTGGGCATGAGATCGGTGCTGCTATGCCAGGAGCCCTAGCTATCATGGCAATTGTCATCATGTCCGGACGCCCGGATTGGTGGCAACGAATTCATTACTTTGCCATGTTTGGTGCTATTGGTTGGTCATTTGGCGGTAGCATGTCATATATGCAGGTTGTATCATACACACACTCCGGACACTCGCTAACAATTTTTTATGGATTTGCCAATCTATTCGTTATCGGATTCTTGTGGTCTGCCCCCGGCGGAATAGCAATAGCCATGCCTGCCATTCTAACGAGTGATCAACTGAAACTCTTTTTTTTTCCCTTCTTAGTAGTTTTTATCGGTTGGGCACTCCAACAGTTTTTCGTTGACTTGTTTTTCCATCGACACCCTATGCAACGCCACGAAAGCCCCTTATACTGGTATGACACCGATTGGCTTGATGTGTTGATTGCCATGATTGCGGTTCTGATTGTGGTCATAATGCGCGGAGGTTTTGATTTCTCTACCTCATTGATTTTGCATATGGGAGTGGGTTGGTACGTGGCGTTTCTGGTATTGGTCAATCTATTAAAACTCCGGATGACACCACCGCGTGGCGACAATTGGTCAGGTTGCGTGGGGATTGTATTGGGTGCCTTGGTCTTCTGTTTCCGCAATGGCCTTGAGCAAGTAGCCTTAGCTATCTTATTAACTGGTATTGTGGGCGGGATTGGTTTTGCATCTGGGCAACAGATCAAACTTCTTTTTATCAAAACCGGGTTACAAACCAATTGGCACAGCATTCTCGAACAAATACAGGGTTTTTTGTTCGGCATCGCCTTAGTTGCAGGTGTCGGAACGCTTTCAATCCTAACTCCACGAATCACTGCCGCAACAGATCTTCCTGTTTGGACACACATTTTTGCAGTTGTGTTTGTGTTGGTAATTATCACTTACCTCAACCACAGAAAAGCAGCCGGTACATGGATTGAACAAGTCGAATCACTCCCAGAAAAGTTCTTCGGCCTACCAACTGTTGGTTTGTTCCTACGCTCCAAGGGATTCTTTGGTTGGTTTGAGATAATCTATGTCTCAGTTGGTATTGCATTCATCTTAATCTTAACGGCGCATACCAAAAACCCCATCGATCTGATACCAGAAAGCTGGCTTGGTAGAAGTCAACTTCTGTACCTGGTATTTTTATGGTGGATCGTGACCTTTAACTTTGAAAGGGCGCTAACCGGATTTTCGCCGCATCGTCTTGTCACTGAAGGTGTGATTACCTTTAACGCCATCATCGCCACCATCTTGATGGCCCTGAAACCCTCACCGGCCAAAGAAATTGTTCCCCTGTTCATAAACTGTGTGACTTGGTTAATGGATATAGCCTTTTACGGCACCGTTATTACCTTAGTTATAATAACCATTTTTTGGTTACTTACGCGCATAGTGTTTAGCGATCATCCAATCGCTTATTCCGGACTCCATATCCGATTTGGCCCAGAAAGAACCGCTACAAAAGCAAAACCGAAACCGGGTGAGCGCCACCCGTGAGATATTTAAATAAATTTCGCCAAGAGGAAATAAATGGTTAAGTTTCCAAAGTTGACAACTTCTGAACTAATCAAACGACTAACTCCCCCTACAGGGAAAGTTCGCCTAGTTCTTGACACTGACACGTACAACGAAATTGACGATCAATTCGCTGTGGTTCACGCTCTGTTATCACCGGACAACCTGACCCTAGAATCGATCCACGCTGCCCCGTTTTCCAATTCCCGATCAAAAAACCCTGCCGATGGGATGGAAAAGAGTTATCAGGAAGCACTTAGTCTTCTAGGCCGACTGGACGTAGAACCGAAGGGTTTGGTCTATCGAGGATCGACGGCATATCTCGATAACATGGAAAATCCACAAGAATCCGAGGCAACAGATAACCTAATTAAACAGGCAATGGTTTCTGATGATCTTAACCCATTGTATGTTGTTGCCATCGGTGCAATCACCAACGTAGCGACCGCAATTCTCCTAGAACCGACAATTATCGAAAAAATCGTTGTCGTTTGGCTCGGCGGTCATGCACACTATTGGCCTAACACATTAGAATTCAATCTTCGTCAGGATATTAAGGCTTCCAAGCTGATCTTCGATTGTGGCGTACCTTTGGTTCAGATTCCTTGTGCAGGAGTTGCTGATCATCTGGCGACAACAGTTCCAGAGATAGAACGACACATCCAAGGACAAGGTGAAATTGGCGATTACTTGGCAGAAATTTTTAAAAATTACGGCAAAGATCACTTTGGTTGGTCAAAAGTGATTTGGGATCTTTCTGCTACAGCATATGTCGTCAACCCGAACTGGATTCCAACAAACTTAGTCCACAGCCCAGTTCTTACAGACCAATTCACTTGGAGTGTTGATACTTCCCGACACATGATTCGAATCGCTCGGTCAGTATCACGGGACAAGGTTTTTGGTGATTTTTTTACAAAATTGAAATTGCACACTTTAGCTTAGTAAAAATGTAGATAAACGTATACAAGGACTAGTCTTGCCAAAAAATCCATATGCGTGGTAGAACTGATTAGCAACACAGCGCTTCAATCGGACCAATTGACGTCAATTGGCATCCAACTTCCCAATAAAATCCAAACTTTGCTTGAGCCCAGCGAATTTTGCTTGTGGGAACGACTGAGAAAAACAGTTGTGTAACAGAGAGAGACTTAGATCTATTTTGATGCCCAACTTTGTATCAAATCCTCTGGAATTTCATCGATAAACATTGATGCTGCCTGAACACGATTTCCCTGGCGCTGTCGGACGGAGGTGAAGTATAATCGCTCTTTCGCTCGCGTCATACCGACGTAGAAAAGTCGTCGATCTTCCTCGATTTCTTGCCTCGTTTGGTCTCTATAACGTATTGGGAAAACCCCGTCTTCCATTCCCATAATTATAACCGCTCGGTACTCCATACCCTTAGCCGCATGGACGGTCATTAAAGTCAGTTCGTCTTTATCGATCTCCGGTTCACGATTAATCAGGTTGAAGTATTTTAGAAAGTCGGAAATCCCAATTTCCTCGGCGTCAAAATTCTGCTCAAAGTTGGAGAGGTCCTTCATGAAATCCAGTGTGCGTTCTTCCCAATCTATATCCTGAGACTTTCGCAAATCGAGCGAAGATTCCTTGAAATTTTCAACATTTTGCACCAACTGGTTGATCAATCTTTCAGCCTGGCTGATGCTATCAATATGATTTAAGAAATCTGCATAGGACTGGATTTGGTGATTCCTGAGGTAACGAAGTGACGCTTGATATAGTATTTGGTTATATTTTGGTGCGGTTTCTGACCGATATAGAATTGCTAATCCGACTAACGGCAAGGATTCGGATAAAGATGTCAACTCTCGTCGCTTTGTGTCTTCATTTACTAATTGACGAAATATTTTCAGGGTAGTATCAACAATTCCGGTAGGACGACTCCCGCTCTCCATTATATTGAATTTCTCAACCAGCGCTTCAAAGGCTGGATTTTGACGAGGATAAAGTCGTTGTGCAATAGCCATAATATCACAATAAACGGTATTTCGGAATTCCTGATTGAGATGCTTAACCAGATCTCGGCGTATTATTTCATTATCGAAACTAGCAACATTATGTCCCACCAAAACCTGATTATCGATAAAATTGATAAAGCTTGGAAGGACTTCCTCAATAGATGGTTTATTGGCCACCATCTGGCTGGTAATGTTATACGAATTTACGCTTGTTTGCGGAATCCAACCTGTTGGTTTCACTAGTTGATGGCGTGATTCTAAGGGTTCCCCCATTTGATCCAGTTTAGTTGCCACAACCTCAATTATCTCCGCCCATTTGGGATTGTTGCCTACTGTTGCCAAATCATAGACAACAAAATCCTCAAAATTTTGTCTCTCGAATTTTGAAATCAGCCGTTGACACAATTTTAAAGCAACAATGGAAAGAACTGTATACCGGATTTGGATAATAAACGAATCCTCAGTCGCTGAAAGTGGGCTAATTTGTATGACGAATTTACCCCCATTGATGATAATCTGAATATTATCAAGATCTCCTTTTTTTTCTACTTCTATTTTGGTATCAAGGTAGTCATTTAGAACCTGCTGGATAATGTACACTGCACAAGAAGCATCAATATCATTCCCCGAAATGATTTGAATCGGTTCCTGTTGGAAGATCGCTTGGTATAATACGGCTACGGCTTCTTGGACATTTGGAATTTCAGCTTCACTTCTAAGCTCCAAAATCTCACTATCAAGATACGGTAAACGCCACTCAGCGAGAGAAAGGAATAATTCGTCCACAATTTCAACGACGTTTTTTTCCTCAAGTTTGGATTTCATGTAATTTATTTGAGCTAAAAACTGATTAATATTCTTTCGTGTAAGCGGGCCGAAATACTGCGGATAATCATCGACCCGTTCGATAATATCGCAAAATTCTATTCCCTTGCATTGTGCCAGAAGTTTGAGCCGCGCTAGACTAATGTCAATCAGCCGCCGTTGTGGAAAGTTTATCGCCCGCTCAGCCTGCAGCGGCATGTCTCGCCACTCCACAAAATTCAGGTATGCTACCACATTCTTAGCAAACTGCTCACGAAAAGAGATCTCGCCACCAACTCTCTGAAACGGGATCTCTCTTTCTTCTTCACCAGATTGGTTTTCGTCAATTAAGCGATTTTCTAACTTGTTCGCAACCAGATGATTACGATAAAAGACTGCGATGTCACCAAATTTATAATCACATTCCTCAGTTAAGTAGCGAATGATCTTTATTACATGATCGGCTTCCTGATCCGGGTCTTGCAACGTGTAGTGTATGATCGGGTTCTGTTGCGTGATTTGGTGAGTATTAAGGTCAATCGTATTGTATTCCAAATTCTTAGTAATCACAGATCGAGCGGCGTCAAGAATATTTTTATGACATCGGTAATGGTCTGTTAACTTCACAACCTTGGGGTGGTAATCAGCCTTAAACTGATTGATGAATTTTGGATCGGAACCACGCCAACTATATATCGATTGGTCGGAATCAGCCACAGCCATTAAATTATTTTCTGGTTGGCGGCAGAGCAATTTAAGCAACTCATATTGAGGTTCATTGATGTCCTGATATTCATCAACAAGAATAAATTTTAGTTCTCTTTGGTATCTTTCACGAACGATTAAATTCTGTTTTAGTAATCTAACAGATTTAGCAATTAGATCAGTAAAATCAAGTGCATGATGAGAATCAAGTTTGGCTTGATAAGTTGAGATCAGGTCCAAAATCGCTTCAATCTCATCTCTGTCCGTAATCTTCCTGCCACTGTAGGTTTCGAATTCGGTGATGTCTGAGTCAAGGTCTCCAAACTTCGATTTATAACTACCTACAATGTCACGTAGGCTGGGAAGCAGGAAGTTGAATTGACTCGTGTGTTGTTCACGAATACACTCAATTAAAATTGCATCTTGCATCTCCTGATCAAAGATGGCAAAATTCCTCGGCAATCCAATTTCGCTAGTATACTCACGAATCAAACTAACACAAAAGGCATGAAAAGTATGAATACGAACCCCAAGGCTGTTATCACTATCAACTAAATTCTGTTCCATAACACGATCAAGCATTTCTTGTGCGGCTTTGTTAGTGAAAGTAACAGCGAGTATTTGTTCGGGAAGAATATTATGATGACGGATAAGATGGGCGATACGATGGGTAATGACTTTAGTTTTTCCGGTGCCAGGGCCCGCGATTACTAAAATTGCGTTTTCGAAGTGCTCTACAGCTTCAGCTTGTTTTGCATTGAGATCGCGCAAGACTTCCATTTAAAACTTACCTTACGAAATGAAAGCAACGTCTTGTGAGGTCTGCAGTACAATTTTTCTCCATCTTGACTTCAAGCCTACGAAAATTTATCAGCTTGTTCCTTGACTGCTTGCCTACCGAAATTGAGAAATTGGTCTGCCGTAATTATCAGAGTTGGTGCTAGATTAGAATTACTAATCGAATTCTTAATAGTTTCTCCACCGTGCTTCTGAGCAAAAAGTAAAACAGTGCCTATCAATACACAACTGAACATGATACCAAATACTGCCCCAACCATGCTGTTTATCCATCCTAACACGCCCTTTTCTATGATAATGCCAAAGCGCTCAAGGAAAAAATCGACTGTTACACTGACACTAACTACTATAACAATCACACCAGTCCACTTTGCAATTTCTTCATTCTTAATGAACGCTACTATTAAGGAAGCTAGCAACGGCCAAAACTGGCTTGCCATCAAAACGCCCAAGGCAATAGACAAAATGCCTCTGATACTGCGAGTAAACCCATGTCGGAAGCAACTCCATCCACCCAACCCCACTAAAATTAGAATGCCAAAATCCAGTGCTTCCATAATCAACCCATATCTATTTTCCTCTGCCAGTCCGAGAATATTTGGACTGTAGGCTTGCCAAAGGTTTGCTGGATAGCATCTTCCGGTTTCTCTCCACTACCAATTAATCCAAGAAGCACACATATAGATGAAAACCCAAACTGCTCAATCAGGTCTAGAAAGATGGCATGTGCTTGATAATAAGCAAGGCGGCGTTGTCTATCATCAATTTGACTAAAAGGCTTATTTAATTGTTGAAGTCTTAAGATTGCACCGTTTCTATTTGCGGTTTGTAGATACTCCATCTCGAAACTAAACATTTGGCGGGCAATCGACATGGCTAATCCTTCATCGATCCAAGTTGGACACTTTCCATCCGTAATCAAATCTACAAGTAGATGCGTCCATTCATGACGGATTAGAGTTTGCAGAACTCCCAATCCTGACATACTGTAATTGCAACATCTTATCCGAATAGTACCATCGTAGTAGGCAGGTGCCCAATCCGGAAAAGTATCGAGATCATTATAAGAAGATTTCGCTAAATGTTTTTCCTCAATATAAACTTTTACAGGATCGAGGGGAAAGAAATTTAAACGATATCCAACGAAATTACAGGTTCGTTCAAGAATACCAGATATTTTTTGAACCAGATCATCAGACAGGGTAGAAATATCAGGCGAAACATTTAAATCAAAATATCTTGAATCTTCAAGTGGGGATGATATCGCGTCGTATGGTATATTGTAGAAGGAATTTTCTTCGGTGATTCGATTTTTGCGACGTAGCGAGGTTGGATCACTGGGCCGAAGTCTAAGGGCTTGCTCTATAGCTTGGAGCGCTTGATCCCAACAGGCAAGCATCTCGTAGGACTTTGCAAGGTCCGCATACGCTTCAACACATTCAGGCTCAATTGATAACCCAACGAGGTAGTAGTCAACCGCTTCTGAGTAATTTCTTTGTTTATAGCATATCGACGCTTGAGAGAAATGCTTTTTGGCAAGATGGTTCATCGATACCGGTAATATCGATAGAGTTTTGGAATGCTAAATAGTCTCAATTTCTGTGATTGGAACGATCTTAGTATCAGTGATTTTCAGAGTGGTATCACCTAGCTTAATCAGATCGCCCTCCTTTAACAACATAGGTTCCATTGCCCTAATACCATTAACAAATGTTCCATTTGTACTATTTAAGTCAGTGATGTAGATCTGATTATTTTTCAGATCAAACCTAGCATGCTCTCTTGAAAGTTTCCGACTGGCGGCAGGAAACCTGATATGAGCTGTCTTTTCGTTTCTACCAATAACAACGTTTGGGATTCGGACAGTAAAGATTCCTCTCTCGTTTTTCCCTTTCAAATTTTTGAAGGAAATACCAATCATACTTTGAGCACACGTTAGTTCAATGACCTCAAATTCACTATTTCCAATTTGAATTACAGAACCAAGATTGAGGAGAGTCGGTTCCATAATTTGATTTCCATCTAGATAAGTCCCATCTTCTTGATCCAAGTTAACGATAAATAATTGTTCACGGTGAGTTGTAAGGAGGGCATGAAAGGACGAGACATTCGACTCTTTGCTCAAGCGAATAGTTGCGTTCGGGGCTGAACCAATGGTTATCGGTTGTAAGTTTATGCCATAATTGCTTCCTACGTTTTCGCCTTCAATGACTCGCAGGTTCAGCGTAAAACTATTTGGGATTTCAAGGTTGTTTTCTGTATCTTTATTGGTTTGCTCTGAATCCAAAGAAACAATTTTATCGATTTCAAGTACTGAATCAGGATTGCCAACCTGTTGATCTATAGGCGAACCGAGTGCTGGCTCTGGAATAAATCCGATGCCAACATCACGGAAGAATTTACCAATCTGGCTGCCGCGATGTTGTTGACTAATTCTATTCATTAGTTTTTGCTCAACTCGCTGCTTTACATTGGCAGGTGGTTCAAAGACTTCGCTTTCCTCATGTTCCTCAAAATTGTAGTGGACGTAGTCAACTAACTCTTTCAGCGGTTCTAAGTCGCCAGATCCTTGAAAAACTCGGAGATATTTTTTCTGTTTATCAGAGAGTTTCTCACCGTTAAGCCACTGTGTGTATGCCTCTAGCATTTCTGCTTGATCGGTTTCGTTTTCAGGATCTAGTGCTGATGGGGGCCAAAACTTCATCTTCCTTATTCTCCCAAGAGGAATGCGTTTTTCTTGCGTTGTAAGCGTAGTTAAAGCCCTTCCGGCTCAGAATCTGTCGTAACTCCTTTGCACAACGGAAGATCCAGATCTTTACCGTACCTTCTTTACGCTTAAGAATTTGCGAAATTTCTGCAATGCTACATCCTTCAATATGTCGTAGTATCCAAGCAATACGGTGGTTCGGTTTGGTAATTCGTTGCAAAGCACGCTCAAGAATTTCCTTAGCTTCAGCCGACTCAGCTAACTTATCGGGAGTCGGTTTGTAGTCGACATGTTCAATTAACGGTACGCTAGGATTATCTTCTTCCGATGCCTGAAGCGACTCACGAATTCTATCTTTCTTCCGAATGGCATCGATAATCGTGTGCTTGGCTACGGTGTTCAACCAAGCCTGGAAACTGCCCTGTGACGGATCCCATTTATCAGTTTTCTGCCACACCTTCATGAAGATGTCTTCAGAAACCTCTTCCGTTTCTTGATGGTGACTCAGCGTGCGATATGCCTTGCTATAAATCCAATTGTAATGTTTATTATACAGCATTTGGAAGGCATACTCATCACCGGATTTGACAAGCATTGCAAGCTGTGTATCTTCTTGAGAAGACAGATCGTCTACACGAGACGCCAAAATTCTCTCCTTGTATGATGTTTGATTGCTCTTTGAAGATCCAATCGACATCAACATCTAGATAAACGCAAAGGATATCTAAGAAGTTTCACCCTTTTCTCAATAGAATCCAAAGTCACATTAATCTAAATTGCCTAATTGAGGAGTTTAACTATTTGGTTAAAAAATATATCACAGATAAGAAACTCCGTCAAGTAGTGTGTTTACACTGCGCGAGGTAAAACGTGTCAAGACAAAAAACTGGCGCTATACGCGGATATCCTATCGTGGAACAGCAGATTCAACTTAAATGGGGTTTAATCAAAGTAGCCGTTGTTGCGGATCTAGAGCCACTTATTGATCAAGCCGAACATGAAGATGATTTCCCCTACTGGGCTGAAGTATGGCCTTCATCAATTGGCCTTGCTAATTTTATTGAATCACCAAATGCCCCGGTTCTCGGACGATACGTCTTGGAAATCGGATGTGGTTTGGGCCTTACCGGAATTGTAGCATGCCAACAAAAAAGAACAGTGATTTTCACTGATTGGAAGATTGACCCTCTAGTTTTTGCTCACTACAATACGTCATTAAACAACTGTAATGATTTAGCGAGATTCATACAGATGGATTGGAAAAGTCCATGTTTGGAATCCAAGGCATATAGGTTTCCACTTATCCTCGGCTCTGATGTGATTTACGAGGAGAAGAATTGGGAACTCATTCTCAAACTCATATCAAATCTACTTACTAATGAAGGTGAAGTAATACTATCCGAGCCAAACCGAACAAACACAGATGTTTTTTTTTCACGGCTAAGATCCATGGGGTTTATCTACCAGAAGTTCTCTGAATCTGTACCTTTGAACAACGCAGTTTCACGTATTGCAATTTACCGAATTAAACGAAATTTTGTTTGAAACCGTAGAAAGACATCTGCGTTTTTTACAAGGAAAATGTTTTTTTACACATATGCTGAATTTCCCACATTAAAATATCCTTAAAAGTACATCAAAAATTAGGAGAGTTTCATGACAAGATTACCTGTTTTGTGCCTATTCTCACTTGCTGTTTTGGTCCTTTCTATCGGATGTGGTGGTAGTAGCGAAAACCCAATCAAAGAAAAGAGCGATCAGTACGACATTCACGACGTAGATAATCCTATCCCTTCATCCGCACTGGATGTTAAAATTGAAGCGAGCAAAACAATAATTAAACCGGGTGAAGTTATTGAACTTGAGGTGAAATATACTCAACTTCCCGAGACTCGCGTCTTAGTTAACTGGATTAACGTTACTGAATTTGGGGAACTTTCAGAGACTGAGGATGGAAAGCGCACATGGACAGCACCTAATAATATAAATACACTTGAAGTTATTGAGATTATCAACGCCGTTGTCACTGGAATTAGTCGAATGATCTCAACAGATGGACTTGACACACGGACGCAAATTCTGACAGAAACAAAAACCATTTTACTGACCGTAACAGGAACTTGATCACGAAAGAAATATGCTCCAACACCAAATGCAACTGTTAAGGGATAGCAATTTTCTGCCTATTGCAATAGCAGTTGTTCTCTTCTCCTTCGTCTTTGCCGATCAATCTGTTGCTTCGGCAAAAGCATCAGGAATCTGGTACCACGTAAGACAAGGCGATACTGTCTGGGATATTGCTAGAAAATATAAAGTTTCGCATAACTCAATCTTGAAAGCAAACCGGATTCAGTCGGAAAAACGGATACACATTGGGAAAAAATTATTTATCCCAGGCGCTTTTCCTGAGCAACAATATGGGACCTGGTATAAGGTCAAACATGGAGATACTCTATCAAGAATTTCAGTTAATCATGGTGTTCCTATTTCCAACCTAGTTTGGCAAAATAGACTTAAGTCTGCGGATCATCTTCAGGAAAATCAGAAGATATTTATCCCAAATCTTCACTCTTCCGGCTTTGCACCACCGATGCGAATAAAGTTAGTATTAACTTCGAACTACGGCTATCGTCGACACCCTGTTTTAAAGAGACGAATGTTTCATCACGGAATAGATTTCCGTGCCAGAAAAAGGACGCGTGTCTACGCCTCAAAATCCGGAAAAATTGTGAGATCAGGTTGGAGAAGCGGCTATGGGAACTACGTACTTATCAAACATGCTGAAGGTTTTGAAACTCTATACGGTCACCTTTACATCATCCGTGTAAAAAACAGACAATACGTTAAAAAAGGACAGGTCATTGCACTGTCAGGTAACACTGGTAGATCAACTGGCCCACACTTGCATTTTGAGATTCGAAAGAATGGAAAGAGCATTAATCCAATTCACTATTTAAACTTAAGGTGATAGCTTGCGGAAATTTTGGATTTTATTTCTCACCCTGATACTTCTCGGTAACCTAGTTTATGGATCACGCCGACCGCAGATCGGGGCCAAACCAATTGGTTTCGGTAGCGCGTTTATCAGCAATTCTGAAGACGCATTCGGTGCGCTATGGAACCCCGCAGGATTAGCTAACCTTGTGGAAATAGAGTTTGATTACGATCTGTCACAGGGAGGTTTTTCGGTTGGCCTACCAATCTTTGAGTCTCTAACTTTAGGGACTAGTTTCTTTGATCTAAATGGCACTGATCGTTTCATGATTGACCAAACTAATAATCCAATCGGAACTTTTGAACGTGGCCGCAATCAAGCGGTCTTTTCTCTAGCAGGTAAATTTGGCTCTCAGCTGCTCTTAGGTGCAAATCTAAACTTGACAACAGATGTCCACGCAAGACGTCATCCAAGCTATGATCTAGGCATTCTTATCAATGCTACCTCTGGTATCCGTTTAGGAGCAAGCCTAAGGGAATTCGGAGATCAATATCGCGAACCAGTTTTTGATCTTGGGATGACATGGCAGACTAATCGCTATTTCCAATTAAGCAGCGCGCTTGATACAACCACATGGAAGTTTCGAATTGGTACTGAACTTAGCTTTCACAGATTATCGTTACGGTACGGCTCAATTTTTCACCTTGATGGATCTCGTAATTGGTCGACCTGGAGTGCAGGAAGTTCTGTTCGAATAAGCAGAAGTGAAATTAGCTACGCCTACATCGAGGATCAAGAACGCGAAAACCGTCATTTCATATCTGTTAGTTTCACCTTTGGTTTGCCAACAGGTATTGGAAATAATAATTACGGAAAATCAAAAATAATCCGTACGTCAAACGTTGAAACCATCGCCAATCAATATAACCTTGAAATAGAATTACTTCTTTCAATGATTAGAGTTGAATCCGCATTCAAACCGAATGCGATTTCCAAATCCGGTGCCGTTGGATTGGGTCAGTTGATGCCACCGACCGCTAGAGATCTCGGTCTTAGAGTCCCTGATTATGAGAACATTACTCAGCCGAATCACAATTCAAAGATTGATGAGCGCTTCAACGCTGGGAAAAATTTGGAAGGAGCCGCCAGATATTTACGGATGATGTTGGATCGCTATAACAATAACTACGCACTCGGCATTTCAGCGTACAATGCCGGCCCAGGACGAGTCGGAGAAAATGTGCCGGCTATCCGCGAAACAGAACGCCATGTAGGAAAAGTACTTAACTATTATTATCAATACAAAAACAAATCGGAATTAAAAAACCAAGATCTCCTAAAATTGAATCAAGCTATTAATAGACCATAACACAAAATAGTCCCACAAGATCTAATTTTGATTTGGAGCTGATCTAAGTCACATACTTTTGGCAAACAACCTTGAAAATCATTGCTTTTGCCCTTGACAAATAAATTAGCGTACGCTACAATTATTCAGCCTTTTGTCAAGAGTTTCTTTGGGGCGGATAGCTCAGCTGGTTAGAGCGGCGGCTTTACAAGCCGTAGGTCACAGGTTCGACTCCTGTTCCGCCTACCAAATCAGAACAGTAGCATATCCTTACCAATTGGCCCTGTGGTGTAGCCTGGTCAACACACCTGCCTGTCACGCAGAAGATCGCGAGTTCAAATCTCGTCGGGGTCGTTCCCATACCATAGGTTATATAACCTATGGTTTTTTATTTCATCATATATAGGTTCCTATTTAAGGAAAATGACGCGTGTTGGATCTTAAATTCATTCGTGAAAATCCGGATATTGTCGAAGCATCTTTACAGCACCGACAAGCCGATATTTCACTCTCTCGGTTGCTGGATGTCGATCGTCAATGGCGTTATACACAGACAGAAGCTGACAAGCTTAGAAATTACCAAAATAACGTTTCAAGGGAGATTGCAGAATTGAAGCGATCAAATCAGGATGCATCCGATAAGATCGCCGAGATGAAGGACATCTCTCAAAAAGTAAAGGAATTCAATAATCAGGCGCAATCGCTAAAGACAGAAATTAACGAAACGCTGATGGAGATTCCGAACATCCCACATGAGACAACTCCCATTGGTTCTAGTGAATCTGATAATCCTGAAATCAAACGTTGGGGCAACCAACCAAATTTTGATTTCGAACCGAAACCTCATTGGGAAATTGCTGAAGCGCTGGATATCGTTGACTTTCAGCGGGGATCAAAGATAGCAGGTAACAATTTTTTATTATACAAAGGAATGGGAGCTAAGCTTGAGCGTGCGTTGATTAACTTCATGCTCGATCTCCATACAGACCAGCATGGGTACACTGAAGTTTCACCACCATTTGTAGCTAATCGGCTCACAATGACTGGAACTGGGCAGTTGCCCAAGTTTGAATCTGACATGTATCGGTGTGATCAAGACCACGAAAATCCGGAGAATGATCTCTTTCTTGTTCCAACGGCTGAAGTACCCGTAACCAACATTTTTGCCGGTGAGATGTTAGACGGTGCTGACCTACCAATAAATTATACTGCCTATACCCCCTGCTTCCGTCGAGAAGCAGGATCTTACGGCCGTGAAACTCGGGGAATGATTCGGCTTCACCAGTTTGATAAAGTAGAGATGGTCAAATTCACCACCCCTGAGACCTCCTATGACGAACACGAATCACTGCTGATGAATGTGGAAGCAGTGGTACAAGCACTCGGCCTGCCGTATCGAGTAATTACGCTCTGCACAGCAGACTTAGGCTTTTCGGCATCAAAGTGTTACGATGTAGAAGTTTGGACAGCTGGTGAAGAGAGATTTCTAGAAATCTCTTCATGTAGTAATTTCGAGGATTTCCAAGCCAGACGGGCGAATATTCGTTTTCGCCGAGATAGGGGAACAAAGCCGGAATTTGTGCATACATTAAATGCTTCAGGATTGGCCTTACCACGTGTAGTCATTGCTATACTTGAAAACTATCAACAAGCAGATGGGAGCGTAGGAATCCCACAAGTACTAAAATCATATATGGGAGGCCTAGACCAGATTCAGCCCCTCGCTCCATAAGTTATACTTAAATCACTCGCCTTCTATTAACTCTCCACCTTTTTTAAGGAATGCAACAGCATTTCGCGTCAATTCTACTTTGACGCCCTCCGCAATGGTAATTACAACAATATCTTTATCGACACCAACAACTTTTCCGTGCAGACCACCATTTGAAACAACTTGATCCCCTTTTGACAGGTTACCCAACATGGTCTGATGTTTTTTCCGCTTAACCTGTTCTGGACGTAAAATCAAGAACCAAAAGATAGGAATAATTAAAATCAATGGCATAAAACTACCTAAAATTTCCAAAATTTTCTCCTCAGAATTGTGGTTTAACAAATCAACATCGCATCGCCGTAACTATAAAAGCGATACTCCTGATCAATCGCTTTCTGATATGCTGAAAATATGAGTTCCCGAGTTGCAAAAGCACTAACAAGCATTAACAATGTTGATTTGGGCAAATGAAAATTGGTGATTAATGCATCCACGATTTTGAATACGTAATCCGGATAGATAAAAATATCAGTATCGCCTTTTTGTGGACGAATTTTGCCATCGACAACTGCAGACTCAATTGCACGCACAGTCGTTGTTCCAACAGCAACGATTTTTCGCCCCTGTTGTCTGGCACTGTTAATCTGATCGGCAGTTCTCTGGGATATCTCAAAATATTCGGCATGCATTCTATGTTTTGTAATGTTTAAGGTTTTAATAGGCTGAAAGGTACCAAGCCCAACGTGCAATGTCAAACTTGATATCTCAATATCTCTCCCTTTCAGTTGATCAATCAACTCAGTCGTAAAATGTAAGCCTGCGGTCGGTGCAGCGACTGCACCTTTTACACTAGCATAAACAGATTGATACCGATCAATATCCTCCAAATTTGGAGATCGCTTGATATACGGAGGGAGTGGTATCTGCCCCACCTGTTCAAGAATCTGATTAAGATCTCCATTATAAATGAACCGGATGATATAATTCCCAGCATCTGTACGCGTCAAAATCCGAGCTGTCAGCTCGCAATCAGCAAATTCAAGTTGGGTGCCTTGCCTTACCTTTTTTCCCGGTTTGATTAGCGCTTCCCACGTTTTTTTCCCTCTTTGTCTTAATAGAAATACCTCAATCTTCCCTCCGGTAATTTTTTTAGCAATCAACCGCGCTGGAATGACTCTTGTATCATTTAGGACCAGAAGAGACGGGGAAGGGAGAAAATCAGCAACCTGTGAAAATTGTGTATGGTGAATTTTTTCCGTATCCCGATTGACGACCAGAAGCCGAGAGAGATCTCGTCTTTCAAGAGGATCTTGGGCGATAAGCTGTTTGGGAAGATTGTAGTCGAAATCGGTAAGTCGCAACTTCAGTTAGAATTCAAGTAATGTCTGATTTTTATAACCTAAGTGATTATATGCCCGATCGGTTGCCACACGCCCCATCGGTGTAAACGATATAAACCCAATCTTAATCAGATAGGGCTCATACACCTCTTCAACAGTACGTTCATCTTCGCTGATTGCAACAGCAAGTGATTTCAGACCCGCACGGCCATCAAACTTATCTATTAACGTTCGCAAATAGTACCGATCCTGTTCATCAAGTCCAAGTTCGTCAATCTGAAAGAAGTTGAGTGCCTCAAGCGCAATATCTTTTGTAACAACACCATCATATTTTACAGAAGCATAATCCCGAACGTTAAAGAGTAGATTTTTAGCTATTCGCATTGTGCCCCGTGACCGCAACCCTATTTCGAGTTGCGCTTCATCGTCAACTTCAACATTTATTTTTCCACTATTCTGTAGAATAGCGATTTTTAGTTCTTCAACTGTGTAATAATCAAGATGAATACGAATACCAAAACGGTCGCGAAATGGGGCTGCCAACAGGCCTTCACGCGTCGTAGCACCAATAAGAGTGAAATGGGACAAGGGAACTGGAATGATATCAGCCGATGGTCCCTGCCCCACAGGCAGATCAAGCTTATAATCTTCCATGGCAGGATACAGCGTTTCCTGTATTTGCGGCTGCATCCGATGAATTTCATCTATAAAAAACACATCACCTTCTGCCAAATTCGTCAGAATCGTAGCCAACTCAATCTTTATCATTGATGGTCCAACCGCTGACTTAAAACCATTTGACATTTCGTTGGAAATAATTTTAGCCAGCGTCGTTTTACCGAGTCCTGGAGGACCAACAAGCAGAACATGTTCAAGAGCCTGATTACGTCGTCTAGCGGCCTCAATATGTATCCGTAATTGTTCTTTGTTCTTTTCTTGGCCAATAAACGCACTGAGTTCTTGCGGTCTAAGGCTATATTGATTTTCTTCTTCATCAAGAAAATTCTCAATTTGTTTTTCCATTTATCCCAGCTCACCTAAGAAAATTTATTCAAGTAGCGTAGTGCAAGGAGGGTTAAATCTTCTATTTTTGCCTCATCACCGAGTACTCGCTGAGCTTCTACCACTGCCTTTTCCGACGCTTCTTCCGACCCACCAAGCCCTATTAATGCCTGAATTGCCTCTCTGTTCCGTTTTCCAGATTTGTCTTCTTCAATTGTTCCGTCAAACCCAATCTGAGTAATCTTCTTTTTCAAAGTCATAATCACAAGTTGAGCACTCTGCTTATTGAGTCTTGGAACACGTATTAATGCTGCATGATCCTCAGCCAATATTGCTTGTCGAAACTGTGAAGGGGTAAGTTTAGACACAATATTTAAAGCAAGTGCTGGTCCGATTCCCTTTACAGTAATTGCGATTGTAAAAACTTTGAGCTCATCGAGCGACCAAAACCCGTAAAGTTTCACATCTTTCTCACGAATATGATAGTGTGTGTAAAACTTAATATCTAAGCCAACATCTGGCAACTTATTTTCTGATCCAGGCGGAATCTCCACCATATATCCAACACCGCTGACATCGATGACAACATGATTCGCGTCTTTGGACGCAAGCACCCCATGAAGAAACGCAATCATATGGTATGTTTTTCCTGAAGTTCAATATATTTCCGCGATCTAAGATGACAAATTGACAAAGCTAGTGCATCCGCTGCGTGATCGGATTGAGGAATAGAGTCGAGATTAAGAACAACTTTAATCATTTCTTGAATTTGGCGCTTTGTCGCTGCACCATATCCAACGATGGCCATTTTCACTTCTGCTGGTTTGTAATCAAAAACGGGAATTCCCTGATTAGCAGCAACTAATTTTGCGACGCCTCTCGCTTCCCCCACTGCAAGCGCACTTGTTACATTCTTACTAAAAAAGAGTTCTTCGATAGCCAAAGCCTGCGGCTGATGCTGCTCGACAAGCCGATCTAGTGTGTCTGATATTATCTTTAGTCGCTCAGGCGATGGTATTTTGGCAGTAGTTTGAATATTACCACTATCCACCATCTCAAATTTCGACTCGACGGACCTTACAAAACCATAACCGGTATTGGCAAGACCGCTGTCGACACCCAATACCAACAATCTATTACCCTACTAGGCTGCTTCTAGAATATCGTCCGGAATATCAAAGTTTGCATAAACTTTTTGGACATCATCGTTATCATCGAGCAAGTCCATGAGCCTAATCATCTGTTCAGCTTGTTTCTCATCCAACTTGATCGTTGTCTGTGGAACCATGGTAGTCTCTGCTAAAGAAATATCAGCATGGGATTCTTTAATGGCAACACGCACTGATTCAAAATCTTCAAATGGACAAATAATTTGAATTTGTTCTTCTTGCGTTTCAAGATCTTCAGCACCAGCATCAGCTGCAATCAGAAAGAGTTCGTCTTCATCAATGCTATCTTTTTGAACAAAGATTAAACCGCGCTTTTCAAACATCCATGAAACACATCCGCGTTCCCCCATAGCACCACCGTTTCGATCTAGAATATTTCGCAGATCAGAAACAGATCTATTTTTATTATCGGTTAGAACCTCGATAATTAGCGCCACACCGTTCGGCCCGTACCCTTCGTAAACGACTTCTTCGTAACCGATTCCTTCGAGATCCCCTGTGCCTTTAAGAATAGCGCGGTCAACCGTATCATTCGGAACATTCGCGGCTTTAGCAGCTTGTATTGCCGTTCGCAAGCGCGGATTCATTTCCGGATCTCCACCGCCGTTTCGAGCAGCAACAGTGACTTCCTTCAACAACTTCGTGAACAGCTTTCCTCGCTTAGCATCATTAGCAGCCTTTTTATGCTTGATCGAAGCCCATTTGGAATGTCCAGACACTTTACACCTCTTGAATTTTTATCTCGCAAATTTAAACAAAATAATAGCACAGGCAAAAATATTTTGCTAGAGAGGCAGCAACAACTAGATTCAGAAACTAAAAAAGCCCGTGGAAAGCGGACTTAATCCAGATTCCACAGGCTTTTCGATAAAAAATCCCGGCAACGTCCTACTTTCCCACGAGGTCTCCCTCGAAGTATCATGAGCGCTGAAGGCCTTAACTACCGTGTTCGGAACGGGAACGGGTGTTTCCCCTCCGCTATAGTCACCGGAAAAACAATCAATTTGATGAAAGCACATCAAATAAATTCAAATTGACAAGTACAATCATTTCAGTTCACTAAAAGTTAGAAATAAGTTAAGCCCTCGACCAATTAGTACCAGTTAGCTAAACACGTCACCGCGCTTACACATTTGGCCTATCAACCTCGTTATCTACAAGGGGTCTTACCAGATTAACTCTGTGGGAAATCTTATCTTGAGGAAGGCTTCATGCTTAGATGCTTTCAGCATTTATCCTTTCCGAACATAGCTACCCAGCGATGCCACAGGCGTGACAACTGGTGCACCAGAGGTTCGTCCACCACGGTCTTCTCATACTAGCGGCAGCTCCACTCAAATTTCCTACGCCCGTAAAAGATAGGGACCGAACTGTCTTACGACGTTCTAAACCCAGCTCACGTACCACTTTAATGGGCGAACAGCCCAACCCTTGGGACCAGCTGCAGCCCCAGGATGTGATGAGCCGACATCGAGGTGCCAAACCGCGCCGTCGCTGTGAGCGCTTGGGCGCGATAAGCCTGTTATCCCCGGAGTACCTTTTATCCGTTGAGTTACGACCCTTCCACACGGAATCGCAAGATCACTAAGCCCTGCTTTCGCACCTGCTCGACATGTCTGTCTTGCAGTCAAGCTCCCTTATGCCTTTACACTCTACGCGTGGTTTCCAATCACGCTGAGGGAACCTTAGGGCGCCTCCGTTACAATTTAGGAGGCGACCGCCCCAGTCAAACTACCCACCTGAAACTGTCCTCGGCTTGGATATACAAACCAGAGTTAGGATTTAGATACAACAAGAGTGGTATTTCAAGGACGACTCCACTGGTGCTAGCGCTCCAGCTTCAAAGTCTCCCACCTATCCTACACAAGCTAAACCCAAATTCAATATCAAGCTATAGTAAAGGTTCACGGGGTCTTTCCGTCTTTTTACGGGTAATCGGCATCTTCACCGATAATACAATTTCGCCGAGCCTCTCGCTGAGACAGTGCCCATATCGTTACACCATTCGTGCAGGTCGGATTTTACCCGACGAGGAATTTCGCTACCTTAGGACGGTTATAGTTACCGCCGCCGTTTACTGAAGCTTCAGTTCAGAGCTTCGAGCCTAAGCTCTAACCCCTCTCTTTAACTTTTCAGCACCGGGCAGGTGTCAGTCCGTATACTTCATCTTGCGATTTAGCACAGACCTGTGTTTTTAGTAAACAGTCGCATGGGCCTTTTCACTGCGGCTTTCGCTAGGCTGGCGAACCAGCCAACTCAAGCACTCCTTCTCCCGAAGTTACGGAGCCATTTTGCCGAGTTCCTTAGCGAGAGTTCTCTCGAGCGCCTTAGGATATTCTCCTTGCCTACCTGTGTTGGTTTGCGGTACGCACACCACTATTTGTCCTCTCGGAGTTCTTTTCTTGGCAAACAACCGAATCAGTTCAGTCCTTAAGGACACCTCATCACTTCCAGAGGCAACTTCCGGGATTAACCGGAACCTCCGTCCGCTTGACCTAGCACTTCCATCCGCTAGTAGATTCTAATGCTTGCGTCTCTCCTAGATTCAACCGCCTAGTGGTGGTACAGGAATATTAACCTGTTACCCATCGTCTACGCTTTTCAGCCTCGACTTAGGATGCGACTAACCCTGGGCGGACTTGCCTTCCCCAGGAAACCTTAGGCTTACGGCGAACAAGCTTCTCACTTGTTTTATCGCTACTCATGCCGGCATGATCACTTCTAATTCGTCCAGAGAGTTTTTCAATCCTCCTTCAACCTACTATAGAACGCTCCCCTACCACTATCTTCGTAAACGAAGATAATCCGCAGCTTCGGTAACAAGTTTAAGCCCCTGAAATTTTCGGTGCAAAGCCGCTTGACCAGTGAGCTATTACGCACTCTTTAAATGAATGGCTGCTTCTAAGCCAACATCCTGGCTGTCTATGTAACAAAACATCCTTTGCCACTTAACTTGTATTTAGGGACCTTAGCTGGCGGTCCGGGCTGTTTCCCTTTCGTCAATGGAGCTTATCCCCCACTGACTGACTCCCATGCTTTGGGACGATGGCATTTGAAGTTTAACTGGAGTTGCTAACCTGGTGGGGCCGCTAGTCCAATTAGAGCTCTACCTCCACCGCCGAACACATAAGGCTAGCCCTAAAGCTATTTCGGGGAGAACCAGCTATTACTGGGTTTGATTAGCCTTTCACTCCGATCCACAGGTCATCCCCCAAGTTTTCAGCCTTGGTGGGTTCAGGCCTTCACGTACTTTTACATACGCTTCACCTTGCCCATGGATAGATCACCCAGTTTCGGGTCTACTCCATGCAACTATACGCCCTATTCAGACTCGCTTTCGCTACGACTACGCTTCAGAAAAGCTTAATCTTGCTACACAGAGTAAGTCACCGGCTCATTATGCAAAAGGCACGCGGTCATGCATACCAAGCGAAGCTTGGTCTAGCACTTCCACAGCTTGTAGGCCATTACGGTTTCAGGTTCTATTTCACTTCCCTACCGGGGAACTTTTCACCTTTCCTTCACAGTACTTCTTCACTATCGGTTGCTAGGTCATATTTAGCCTTAGGAGATGGTCCTCCTAGATTCCCACAGGTTTGGCTATCCCGCGGTACTCGGGAACAAAATCCAGGAAGTAAGTTTCCTTTCGCTCACAGGACTATCACCTTCTATGGTGAACCTATTCCAGAGTTCTTAAGCTAGAAAACTTATTTGTAACTTCCCGAGCAGCCTGCACGCTACTCCAATTATGCCCCTCAACACCAAATATGCAACGTATGCAGACTATCACACAAA
>JYMV01052748.1_pt1 | contig 62126 bp, 68 predicted proteins | sample 338911 | NCBI WGS metagenome assembly JYMV01 (sample SAMN03354496, study PRJNA234377) | hydrothermal vent metagenome | biome: Deep sea; feature: Hydrothermal plumes at the Eastern Lau Spreading Center, Western Pacific Ocean; material: Seawater | place: Tonga | collected 2009 | depth 2000 m m | reverse complement strand
CTTTGACGGTAGATAATTAGCGTGTGGCCGATTACCTGTAGCTTAACTGAGTTTGTTTCACGAACAATGGCATCCATGATTAGCGCTTTTTCTTCGCGATCGTCTGTTGGCACCTTAACTTTAATTAATTCGTGATGGCTAAGGGCGTTGTCAATTTCGGCAACCACACCTTCTGTCAGGCCGTTCCCACCTAGCTGCACAACAGGTTTTAAAGGGTGTGCAAGGCCTTTTAGGAATTGTTTCTGTTTATTTGAAAGTTTCATGAAGTAATATTTCTTACAATTAATCTGTTAGTTTATGCTTGAAATAACGTATTCTAACGCCATCTTCTCTACAATCCTAATGACATTGTATTGGAATGACAAAAAAGAAACACTCCGCCAGCAGTAAACGCTGGCTACAAGAACACGTTAACGACCATTATGTGCAAAAAGCAAATAAGGAAGGTTGGCGCTCGCGAGCTATCTATAAACTGGAAGAAATTCAGAAAAAAGATAAGCTTATTAAACCAGGAATGACACTTGTAGACCTTGGTGCTGCACCGGGGGGCTGGTCACAGCTAGCCGCACAGCTCGTTGGCGACAATGGTCAAGTTATCGCGTGCGATATTTTGCCCATGGACCCAATCGTGGGCGTAGACTTTTTACAAGGTGATTTCAGAGAGGACGCTGTTCTCGACGCACTATTGAACAGAATCGGTGGGAACACCGTAGATATTGTGTTGTCTGATATGGCACCGAACCTTGCAGGTAACGCGTCGGTTGACCAATCTCGCTCTATGTATCTTTGCGAACTAGCGCTTGATATGTGTCACCAAGTGTTAAAGCCTGGTGGTTCGTTTGTCATAAAGGTGTTCCAAGGTGAGGGGTTTGTTGAGTTCATGAACGCACTTAAACAATCTTTCACAACCATAAAGACGCGTAAGCCTGACTCGTCCAGATCACGTTCGCGAGAGGTGTATTTGGTGGCTTGTGGGTATAAAGTGTAGTACGCTTTGAGATAAGCGGTTTTCGTTGCGAGTTGTGTCGTTTATTCAATAAACAACTTGTTGAATATACAAGCAATTCGGGTTTATAGAGGTTAGTAGCATTGAGCGATATGGCAAAAAATTTAATCTTATGGTTAGTCATCGCCGTTGTTTTAATGTCGGTTTTCCAGAGCTTTTCACCGAGTGAATCGTCTCGTTCGCAAACTGACTACACAACGTTTTTGAGAGAAGCAGAACAGGGAAATATTCGAGAAGTTCGCATCAATAATAGTGGCGAAATTCGAGGTACTAAGCGTTCAGGCGAAACTTTCCAAACATTCGTACCTTACTTCGATGACAAGTTAATTTCTGACTTGGTTAAGAACGACGTAAGAGTGTACGGTGAACCACCAGAAGAGCAGTCTCTTCTGACGTCTATTTTCATTTCATGGTTCCCCATGTTACTGCTTATTGGTGTGTGGATTTTCTTCATGCGTCAAATGCAAGGTGGTGGCGGCCGTGGCGCTATGTCATTCGGTAAGAGCAAAGCTCGCCTACTTGGTGAAGACCAGATTAAGACAACATTTGCTGACGTAGCAGGCTGTGACGAAGCGAAAGAAGATGTATCTGAATTGGTAGACTTCCTGCGCGATCCGTCTAAGTTCCAAAAACTAGGTGGTAAAATTCCGAAGGGCGTACTAATGGTAGGTCCTCCTGGTACGGGTAAAACTTTGCTTGCAAAAGCGATTGCCGGCGAAGCGAAAGTACCATTCTTTACTATCTCGGGTTCTGACTTCGTTGAAATGTTCGTGGGTGTAGGTGCATCTCGTGTGCGTGACATGTTCGAGCAAGCGAAAAAAGCGGCGCCTTGTATTATCTTTATCGATGAAATCGATGCGGTAGGCCGTCAACGTGGTGCTGGTCTAGGTGGTGGTCACGACGAACGTGAACAAACCCTTAACCAGATGCTTGTTGAAATGGACGGCTTTGAAGGTCATGAAGGTATTATCGTTATTGCGGCAACTAACCGTCCTGACGTACTAGACCCTGCGCTTCTTCGTCCTGGTCGTTTTGACCGTCAAGTAGTGGTTGGTCTTCCTGACATCCGCGGCCGTGAACAAATTCTTAAGGTTCATATTCGCAAAGTGCCAGTGGCTGATAACGTAGAACCGTCAGTTATTGCTCGCGGTACACCAGGTTTCTCAGGTGCTGACCTTGCTAACCTAGTAAACGAAGCTGCGTTATTCGCTGCTCGCGGCAACAAGCGCCTTGTTTCTATGGAAGAGTTTGAGAAAGCGAAAGACAAAATCATGATGGGCTCTGAGCGTAAGTCTATGGTGATGTCTGAGCCTGAAAAAGAAATGACAGCGTATCACGAAGCGGGTCACGCTATCGTAGGTCGCTTAGTGCCAGAGCACGATCCGGTATACAAAGTGTCAATCATTCCACGCGGTCGCGCGCTGGGTGTGACCATGTACTTACCAGAGCAAGACCGAGTGAGCCACTCTAAACAGCACTTAGAAAGTATGATTTCTAGCTTGTTTGGTGGGCGTATTGCTGAAGCCATTATTTATGGTGACGACAAAGTAACAACGGGTGCATCTAACGACATCGAACGCGCAACTGAAATTGCACGTAAGATGGTGACCCAATGGGGCTTGTCGAGCAAAATGGGTCCAATGCTTTACGCTGAAGACGAAGGTGAAGTGTTCCTAGGCAAGTCTATGTCTAAGGCAACAAATATGTCTGATGACACAGCACGTGCCATTGATGCGGAAATTAAGTCACTGATTGACCGCAACTACGAGCGCGCTCAAAAGATCCTTGAAGACAACATCGATATTTTACATTCAATGAAAGACGCACTGATGAAGTACGAAACCATTGATGCTAAGCAAATTGATGATCTGATGAACCGCACTGACGTTCGTCCTCCTGCTGACTGGGATGACAGCAAGCCATCGGGTGGCGATAAGCCAAGTGGTGGTGCGCCGGTTCGCGAAGGTGAAATTAAAAATGACGGTGTAGACAAACCGTCGGTAGGTAAGCCGGGCGATATTCCAAGCTAACCTTCTACATCCATTGAAAAACGCCAGTTTAACTGGCGTTTTTTGTTAGAGCTGATTGATTTTAACCTGGGAATTTGACTTACAGTTTATGTCACGGTGTCAGCTGAGTTATTTATTTCGTTACGCTTTACACTGTTCTTTGCAAAGAACAATGAAAAAATCACGGCGAAGAACTAACCAAAGAATTCAGCAAGCAACAAGGCAAAGAGCATGCATTTTTAAGTAGGTTTCATTGCTAACACAGCGGATCAAAATCAGTTTGCTTTATAGCTTCATTTCTCAACATATTTTCTGTCTAAGAAATACGGTAATTTCAAAATAAAGATAATGCAGGTAATTCATGCAGTTTGGTAAGTACTTCATAGATCTGTCACAGCCTCAGGTAATGGGCATTTTAAATGTTACTCCTGATTCATTTTCTGACGGCGGCAAGCACACAAATGTATCTCAAGCCCTTGACCATGCGCTTCGCATGATTGATGAAGGGGCAACTTTTATTGATATAGGTGGTGAATCGACAAGGCCAGGCGCGCCCGACGTATCGCTGCAGGAAGAGCTTGACCGCACAATACCCGTTATTGAAGCCGTAGCTAAAAATACCGCATGTGTTATTTCTATTGATACCAGCAAGGCTGACGTTATGCGGGAAGCGGTGAAAGCTGGCGCGGGGCTAATCAACGATGTACGCGCGTTACAAGAGCCTGGTGCATTGCAAGTAGCAGCTGAAGCACAAGTACCTGTTTGTTTAATGCATATGCAGGGGCAACCCAGAACCATGCAGCAAAGCCCTGAGTATGATGATGTAGTGAATGATGTGGGTCAGTTTCTACTCGCGCGCACCAAAGTGTGTGAAGAAGCGGGCATTGCTAAAGATAAGATTTTGTTCGACCCTGGCTACGGTTTCGGAAAGTCACTGGAACACAATTATACGCTGGTGAAACACTTGCCATCGCTTATGAAGCTGGGTTACCCAGTGTTAGTAGGCATGTCTCGCAAGTCGATGATTGGCAATTTGCTAAATAGAAAAGTGGATGAGCGCTTGGCGGGAAGCATAAGCCTCGCTACAATTGTCGCCCAAATGGGCGCACATATAATTCGCGTTCACGACGTGAAAGAAACAGCTGATGCTGTCAATATCGTGAAAATGCTGAATTCAGTAAAATAAGGAATAATAATGACGCAGCGCAAATATTTCGGCACCGACGGTATCCGCGGAAAGGTAGGCGAGAGCAATATCAACCCAGAGTTTGTTACAAAACTCGGGTGGGCAGCAGGTAAGGTCCTTGCCGGACGAGGGACGAACAAAGTACTTATTGGTAAAGACACGCGTATTTCTGGCTACATGCTAGAGTCGTCTTTAGAGGCTGGTTTATCAGCTGCTGGTATCAATATCGGCTTGCTTGGTCCCATGCCAACGCCAGCCATTGCTTATCTCACCAAAACATTTCGCTCAGAAGCAGGGATAGTGATTAGTGCGTCACATAATCCGTTTTATGACAACGGCATTAAATTTTTCTCAGCGCAAGGCTTTAAGCTTGATGATGATATCGAGTTAGCGATTGAAGATATGCTTGAGCGTCCAATGACATGTGTGGCATCTGATAAGCTGGGTAAGGCTACGCGTATAAACGACGCTGCGGGTCGTTATATAGAATTTTGTAAGGGGACATTCCCTTCAGAATTATCGCTGACAGATCTTAAAATTGTTGTGGACTGCGCACATGGCGCAACGTATCACATTGCCCCCAATGTATTGAGAGAGTTAGGTGCTACGGTTATCGAACTTGGTACAGGGCCCAATGGTTTAAACATTAACGACGGTGTGGGCGCAACCTCAATGGATGCGATTGTTGAAAAGGTTAAGGAGACCGGTGCTGATCTTGGCTTTGCCCTAGACGGCGATGGCGATCGCATTATGATGGTAGACCACCTTGGTAATGTGCTTGATGGTGACCAGATTGTTTACATCATTGCCCGCGACGCGCTTAAGAACGGCAAAATGCAGGGTGGTGTCGTTGGCACGTTGATGAGCAATTTAGGCCTTGAAAATGCGTTGTCAAAGCTTGGTGTTCCTTTCGCAAGAAGTAATGTTGGCGACCGTTATGTGATGGAGCTGCTACAGCAAAAAGGCTGGTCTATTGGCGGTGAAAACTCGGGTCATGTTCTCAATCTTAATATGAGCTCTACGGGTGACGGTATTGTAGCTGGGCTTCAAGTGCTTGCCGCAATGCTTCGTTCGCACATGGACTTACACGACTTAGCAAGTGGGTTTGAAATGTACCCGCAAACGCTAGTTAACGTGAGGTACGCTAACCAAGAAGTGGATTATTTAGCACACAGCAATGTACAAAGTGCTAAGAAAGAGGCTGAGTCTGCGTTAGGTAAAACGGGCAGGGTACTTCTACGTAAAAGTGGTACTGAGCCGTTAATTCGTGTGATGGTTGAGTCGAATGACGAAAGCCAATCTCACAAATGGGCAGAGCATATTGCTGAAACTGTTCGTAATCTCGCCAATTAGTTGGCGTAGCAGGAAATTTTGCTTTTTGTGCTTGTATCTTCTCAATTAAATAGTTAATATCACGCCCGCTTTGAAGACAGGGCTAAGGTCTGCGTTGTGAGTAAAAATCTTAGAAAGCCATTCGTGGCTGGCAACTGGAAAATGAACGGAAATTTGGCATTAGTTGCTGAATTTAATCAAAAACTGGCGAATGTAAAAGCTGATTCGGAAATCGTAATTTGCGCTCCTTCACTTCTTTTACACGCATTTGAAACCCATTCGTTTGCCATTGGTGCTCAAAACGTAAGTCATCTTAATAACGGCGCTCACACTGGTGAGTTGTCAGTTGAAATGCTTAAAGAAGCAGGTTGCGGTTACGCAATTGTTGGGCATTCAGAAAGACGAGAAGACCAAGGCGAGTCAAGCGAACTTGTTGCATTAAAGGCAAAGCAATGTGTTTCTTCAGGTGTTGTACCCATCATTTGTGTAGGTGAGCCACTTGAAGTGAGAGAAGCAGGTGATGTTGAATCGTTTGTTGGCGAGCAACTAGATGCACTAGTTAGCGCCATGTCGGTAGACGAACTCAGCAAAACTGTTATTGCATACGAGCCGATTTGGGCAATTGGTACTGGTAAAACAGCCAGCCCTGAGCAAGCACAAGAAGTACACGAATTTATTCGCGGCTACTTTAATAAAGTAGACGCACAATTGGCTCAAGGCCTTCGTATTTTGTACGGTGGTAGTGTTAAGCCAGATAATGCTGAAACCCTATTTGCACAGAAAGATGTAGATGGCGGTTTAATTGGCGGAGCCAGTTTAAAAGCTGAAGATTTTATTTCAATTTGCCAAGCGGCAAACTGACGAGGTATTTATGATTTACGAAGTGCTATTAGTAGCATACCTAATTGTAGCGCTATTACTTATTGGATTTGTATTGATCCAACAAGGTAAAGGTGCAGATATGGGCGCTTCATTTGGCTCAGGCGGTTCAAACACTGTTTTCGGTTCATCAGGTTCGGGTAACTTCATGACTCGTACGACCGCTATATTAGCAGGCTTGTTCTTCTTAATTAGCCTTTCTTTGGGTGCAATGACTGCAAACCGTGAAAGCGCAGAAGATGAGTGGAACAACCTAGAAGTTCCAGCGACAGTAGAAGAGCCAGTAGAGCTACCAGCTGATCAAGACGTACCAGTTATTGAAGGTGCAGCTCAAAGTGATGTTCCTGTTGTTGAAAGCGATGTGACAGACGTACCAAAGTCTGACGACGCTGAAGGTTCAAACTAAAAAGTTTTCGCGGAAGTGGTGGAGGTGAGCATAGCTCGTGCGGGTTCAAGTCCCGCTTTCCGCACCAAATAAATGTAAAGGCCAGCGCAATGCTGGCCTTTTCTGTTTTTACACTGTGTAATTCTTGTTAAGGTGACCCTGTACGCTCACTTTTAATTGGCCTTGTTAATTGTAACAAAGCGTTAAAATCTAAAATTTACAGGATGTTATGTCTGTTCCTATGTTTATTATTCGGCTATGCTTTTCAATACTTAGTCATACTGTCTGCGACATAAACAAAATGTAGCCGCCGGAGAAGTTTGGCGAACAGCACGGAGAAGTTTGGCGACACTATTGGATTTTAGCGGCTCTATTTATCTTCTTTTCTCTACCCCAATTGACCTGTTTAATGCCTCTCTTGGTCGCCCATTCTCTTACTGCTTGTTTCATCTTCATTGTGACTGTTCCGTGGCCAATATAGATTACAACATCGTCCTCACCTTGTGAGTGAGCATAGAACTTAAACGTTCCTTCAGGGAAAGTTAGCCGAAGAATCCACCCAGTGATGAACTCTTCGACTTCAACTTGGTTAAATATCTCGACTGTATAAGGCATATTTAAATCCCGTTTAAACAGCTCTTGCGGTTGTTGAGTAGTATTTTACTTTGGGTGCACCTGATAGCCCTGGAGCAGTCATAACAACACCTCTCTCATCATTGCCTACAAAAACAGAGACAGTCGGTTCGAACTCTTTTGTTGATGACTTAATTGGCATATCTCCCATTCTTGCGTGCAGTTTACTTCTTTCTCTCGTGATTGAATCCGTATCAGTAGATATGATTTTAACGCCAGTGGTTTCGAGCATAGAGATTTCTACTCTCCTCACATCATTTGCCTCGAAATCGAACCATCCGTCCTCGAGAACAAGGCCAGTAGGATCACTAGGCTTAAGTCTGAATGTTTCTCTATTTGCTCGCCCTGGAAATGCTGTAATCATTCCATCTGATTCAAACGTGAACGAAATTTTGTCGATAATGTTGAGTACATCATTTTGTACTACTGCAGCAACGTCAATGTTAACCAGGGAAGGGGAGCTAACTGCACCTTCATCGTCAACAGTGACCAGTTGGAACGTTAAGCGCTGCGCCGTTGTTTTGCTTGGAGCCGTTGCCGTAGGCCGTGCTGGGTCTTCAAGATTAAGCGCCACTGTATCACCAGCGGTTTGCGTCCAGCGGTATTCGACTATAGTGCCGTCAGTATCTTGCGAACCCGCACCATCTAGCGTGAATTGCGTTGCTGCAGCTACCGATTGGTCGGGGCCAGCGTTTGCGATTGGGGCTTGGTTTACTGAGGACTCTTCCCAAACACCCTTTGCGCCCCACTCTCCACGGGCACTCATAATGTCACCCCATCGTCACCACTATAGTGTGTTGAAGTTTTAACCTTATAGTCAACGCTCGTACCTTCCGGCAACGCCAAATCTAAACCGGCAACATCATTAGAAAATATAACGTTTTCGACTCTTTGTAGCTTTAATTCGCCACGTAGCGTATAAATCAAATCAACGGTGTACGTACCATCAGGTATGCCGCTTATAGTCATTGATAGTGATGAGTTTTCGGTTTCACCAGTGCCAATCTCGCCGTTAATTAAAGCGGCAATCGTTGGTGCCCATTCATCTAACATCAACCTACCCGTTGCGGCGGTGGGATGAACGTTATCGGCAAAGCCTTCCGTTCCCAAGCCCCATGTTACAGAGCGTAAGTCTACAAGAGGTGCTCCGGCGGAAGCGTCATAAAATTCAGGTAAGACACTTTGAATAGCTGCATGACAATGATCAGTATTTTTAGTCCCATAAACCCCATCAGCGGTAGAAGGAGAGGCAATAATATTTGAAGGTATTACTGAGTAACCCTCATTTAAGAGCCTGTTAAGCAACGCCGTTAAATTGCTCCCATACTCAGCTAACGACTCACTCTGAGAATTAAGATTGTTCGTGGAGTTTGTACCAATGTTACATAGAAATATCGGATTAGACTGATACTTTGCATGCTCAATAGCGTCATTGAGGTATGTTGTCCCGTTGAGCCAGTCATAAGCCGTAGAACCGCCTGAAGAAAAGTTTTTCAGCGTGATGAGTATCCCGTAATCAGATTCCATCTTATCCACAATATACTGGGCGTTACCGCTATTTAGCATGTAATTGCCGATTGAGTCGTGCGGTGCCAATATCAAATTGTAAACAGGCCTAGGGTCTTTTTGATAAAAAACAGGTGTAATGCTTATCCCTGTTATTTCTCCGTAGTTATTATCCCCTTTAGACTGTATGAAAACCGCTCTTCCGCTAAATGCGGGTATTTCAGTATCTAACGTTTCGCCTGGCTGTACCGTAACACCTGCATCGCCTAAAACAATTGAGAAGGGCTGAGTCATTGTATTACCAGTGATAACCACGCGTTGCATTAAACAACCGTCAGAGCCTATCGTGGAAGCTGATGTGCTTCCGGCAATAATTGAATTGTTGGATTTAGCGCTCCCTGCGGGAATTGAAACGTCCGTTCGCCCTGCTAATGACCAGTAGTTTTTTGACCCTTCCCACTTTAAAGGATTTGAAGCATTGGTGGTAAAGCTTGAACCTTGAAAGTCTCCGAAGTTACGGGCTATCGCAGTTATCGTGGCACCAGTAACAGCATTGTTTAGCGAAACATCACCGGGCTGAGTAAAATCTTCATCCATAGCAAAATCAACAACATCACTACCATCTGCTACAGCCTTAAAGTTGGCTATAACTCCGCGCCATTCTGCTGAGGAAGTGTTACCATCCCACCCTATGTGCGTTATTTTTAAGGGGCGAGAATCCACAATATCAACTTTAGTATCGTCATATGATAGACGAACTTGATCAGCACCAACCCTTTTTAAGTTCAAAGTTTTTAAAATGAAATTTCCACTTTGACTGTTATTTAGGATAGTGCCAGTTATCAATGTACCGTCTACGCAATTATTATATTGAATACTGCCGTAATCAGTGGTTTTCACATTAAAATAATTATTTGAATCCGTGTAAGACCCAAAAACTACCCGCCCTTTATCTGGTGCGCTTACGTCAACATTAATATCGTAAGTAAACGGCAAGTCCAAGCTTTGAGACAACTCAACATAGTTGTCATAAGCCGTGTGCCATATTGGGAAATGTCTCGTAGTCATATTATTTATCTCTCTATACTGTAATTGAAATTGTGTTAGACCACGCGCCTACAAGCGCACCATTGAGGCAACGGCATCTGATCTGGTATGTGCCTGAAGTGAAATTAAGTGAACGTTTAAAGCAGCCTATAACGCCCGGTAAACCAACATTAGGAACCTCTAAACTAGACCAGCTAGAACCGCCATTACTCGACACTTGAAACTCCATGTCTGTCATGGCGAATCGGTTTAAATCATCAATTGTGGGATAGGTTTTTAAAACACATATTGATGAACGAGCACTTCCTAAAAGACCTCGTGTTGAAAAATGAAATCCTTCTCCTTTCTTCTGGTTGTGCATCTGGCTTATCGTCACACAACGCTCTCCGTCGGCTATACAATTCCATATTTCTTGGTAAGCTGACGAATGGGAAGGTGAGAAAGTTTCTCTGGTACCGAATGTGGAAACAAATTCACTGTTTGAAAGAAGTGCTGCGCCTCTGCGGTGAGTACGAACAATTTTGCAGGAACCCTCAAACCGGCTATGATTAACCTCAGTAACGCGCTTGCAGTCGATAATTCCGTCAGAGCTATTTTTACCATCTAAGTTGTAAATATGAACGGTGTAAATTTTGCCTATTTCACCCCAACCGCCAACGCCAGTGTATGGAGCGTTAAAAACGAATATATCACTATTACCAAATCGAGAGTTGTAGTTGCCCAAGTTGGATTCCAGTAGCAGGTCAGCGGTTACGTTCCCTACTTGTTGAATTTTCGCGTAAGGAGTTCTATATTCTGCAGTTAATGCCGTTTGCCACTTTTCATACTGCCCTTCGTAACCACCAATAAAATCCATCCCGTCAATTTCAATAGATTCACAACCCCGAAGATTTACACCGTTTCTGCGGTTCTGTACTGACACGTTTTCAAAAAGATAGTGCCTACTGGAATCACTTGAACGATAACCGTCTGCTGAATTTTGTGCTAATTCTTGATTCTGAATGTGAACGTCTGCTGTGTAGCGAAACTTTAGCCGGTCAATAGGGGGCAGCTTCCACGACAGGTTTACTGTGTTACCTGTTTTTGAACCGGTGAGTGTTGGGACCGCTGGTGTTTCTGTACGCAGAAGCTTGCGAACGTAGATATTTTCGACGTTACCTTTATAGCCCGCCGCGGTGATTTGCACCTGAGTTGCATTAGCTGGTGCACGAATGAGCCAAACATCCGTTCCCTCTATCGCATGGCTATATTGCCCATCAGCGCTACCGATTTTCGGTTTTACTGAGCCGCTTTGTCTGTCACTAAGTTTTAATGAAATTTGATATATTTCATCTTGCTCAAAGGCATAGCTTGCACTTAATGGATTACTAGTGCCGCCAGATGAATACACGCCATTGTTGTTGACCCATCCTGAACCACTAAACGCTTGTGGCTGCACTACCTTTGCGCTGACTTCTGGCGATGCGTGTATTTCAAACTTGTGCATGTAAATAAAGTCTTCCGTAGAGTAACGGAAAAAATCAATTGCCGTTTCACTTGGATCAAGGTGAAGCCATGCTTCATCAGGCATATAACGTAGTGAACCATCTTGCGTAGCCAGTATTCTGGCCCCGCTAGGCAAAGTAACTACGGTGTTAAACGGCCTTTCTGTTCCTTGTACAGCAATAGCATCATCAAGTTGAGGTATGTGCATATAGGGTAGATTTAACGTTTTGTTGGCATATACCTTTAGAGTATCTACCGTTACTTCTGCCTTTTCTCCACGCCACGACTCCCCTTCTGATAACTCTATGGTTTCATTATAAAGAACGCCGTTCATCATCACGTTGTTTAAAACTACTGTGCATGGCCCTTGGGCTGACGCAAACGGTAACGGTGCATGTGCGCGGTAATCACCACCATTGATAGTCAATGTTGCATTGGGGCCGATGACTACCACACCTAAGCCGCCTACCTCGTCAAGATTGCATCCACAATTATTAAGTTCGCCGCCTTCATGAAAATAATACGCAAAGCTGTCACCGGCTAGCTGACGAGTCCATGTCACCATACAATCTCGTGCGGTCGATGGTTTTAAAAACTCAATACCCGCTCCATCATGGTCGGAATTAAGCCCTTTTACGTCTACTTCGCAGTCAAACTTAAAACCGTTACCGCTAAAACCACTAGTAGTCACGTATCGCACAACAGCTTTACTACCGGCTTCTATTTCCAAACCGTGCAACAACGTGAAGTTTTCGCTGAAATAGTGGTTTTCATTAACTACCGAACCGCCGATCACTTCCATGTCAGAGTGCCCAGCGCGAATCACGATGCCAATGTCACCAGTACCGCTAATATCAAAATCTTGCGTTGATACGTTACTTGAACCGAGTGGTATATCTAGGGCTTTAAATATTGTATTGATGAAGGTGAGTTTACGTAATATCCAATCGAACATAGCGTAGCCTTGAGTGTCAATGAGGCCAGCATTGCTCAATACAGCACCGTGCACTTCGCCACCTCGATTATCGGAAGACAGTTTAAAAACAGGGTCAGAATCCTTTACCTTTAAACCAAAAAAGCGGTGATAATCTTCACCTAAAACAATGAAGTCGCCTTTCACGTTTTGCATCCATGGGCTGTGGTTATCGAGTTTTGTGTCAATCTCGCTTTCCCCAACTTGCAGCCCGAAATAGAACGATAATGTATTGCCTTTAATTGCCTTGTTTACGTCAAGAACCCATGGCAATGTTCGGGGTGTCCAGTCTCTAACTGTTTCTGGGTGTGAGCCTATAAAAAAGTTATCTCCGGGGTCTATGCGATACTCAGGATCATCTTCACCGCTACCGGAATAAGTTCTTTTATATACGCGCTCTAAATCTTGCGCTGGATTACAATCTGCCCATTCTTCGCCGTCCGTCCAACCAGCGGCATCTAGTAGGTTCACATCAAACAGCCTATCCATAATGTGGGATCCTCATTTTTATTGATTCGACGGTGAACGTGGAAGAAACGCGTGTACCAGCACGCTTAAAAAAGATTCGTTCATCCGTGATAAATCTGGCGGGGCCTTCCAAATAAACTTTGTTAGGGTCAGAATTTGAAATAGTTAGCGCCATGACAAAGCTGAGTGATGTGACGTCAAGGACGATTTCAAATTGAAAATCATCAAATGAGTCGCTAAAGAATCGCAAACCATCGTTACCGTCTTCGGCATTCGTTACGGTGAATAATCGTGGGTTGTTCGCGTCTTGAGTCCAGCTAGCCCCAATACTGTATAGGTTCTCAGGGAACATATCTTCGCTATACCAATAGCCATCAGTCTTTTGGTAGAACGTTCTGAACGGTGAACGAAATGTGCCGAAGGCGGTATCAAATTTAGCATTAAGCGAACCCACATCAGACTGGTTTACATCGAACTGATGCCATCCGCTATCTAGTTCGATGTACTCAATAATTCCTTCGAAGTACTCGCTGTTGAACTCACCAATTTTATAAAGGTTCGTTACGCTGGTTTCGTACTCATGCCATTGGTGATTAGCCAGCGTGGGGTTGTTGGGCAACCCTAAACCGCCCGTTCCCATCGGGTAGACACGCATTTTGATATTGCCGGTATACGAACTGTTATTATTAAAGCGCAGTATCAAACCACGATAAAAAATTGGGAACGAACGGCTAGCAATAGTCGTAGGTATGGTGAACCATTTATCGGTTAACGCTATGTGCACTTCGCCGCGCACATCATCAAATTGAATAAGGCGCTTATTGTTGGGGGATTCAGTAGGGCGAACTTCTGTTTTCTTGAGTGTTGGATAGTCGCTCAATCGCTGGGTTAGACTTGTTTCGCGCTTTATGGGAGGGCTTAGTGCCTGCGTTCGTTTATTGTCAGTGTCGATGTCATCTGGCAACTGCTCAACGGAAACCTTGCCCCCAATCTCAGGGAAGGTAGGAAAGCGCGTCGCCGTTTCTGGCAGTACTTCATTTATATCGCCTTGTACTTGCACCCAAGTGGGCCACTGTGTAGCGGTCACAGGGGGATCGACAATCATTGAAAAGCTAATTTCACCTACGGTACCAGGACCGTCACCATATGCTTCAGCTAGTCCGTTCTGCGCTTGTGTTAGTGAAGTTATAGCGGACAATAAGGCATCGTTCTGACCGAGCGGTATCAGGGTCGCGCTTTTCTCCACAATATCATCGCCAATGTAAGCAATAGATAGCGTTAAGGTGCGATTAACTGTATCGCCGCTTATCACAACCCGAGGCCTGTCACCTGCAATAAAAATCACGCTACCCGGCACTACTGAGAAGTTTGAGTCATTGGTGTTTATTTGAATGACGTTATTGTTGTTACTAACACTAACGCTTGGAAACTCTCTCACTGCACTCATGAAGGCCGCTCCTCAACGCTGATAAGATTAAGGTTTTGCGTCTGGATGAATTGAATCACGTGGTACCGCTGCTGATTCACCACTCGCACTCGATATGAAAATGTGTCTTGGCTTGTGTTGGTGTCTGTATAAGTAAATGAAGAGTTAGTTACTTCTATTCGATTACAGACTCGTCCACTCGGATCATTTGATAATTCGGGTTCATGTATTTCACGGTATGTTAGTTCGCCAGTGACTTCATGCGATTGGACTTGCGCCCATCCTCCACTTCCTATGGCGCGTTCCAGAATAATGCTGCAACTCGGAACAAAAGTTTCACCCGTTGGGCAATAACCATCCTCTTGACTTAATCCTCGCCAGCTAATGCCATAGCTCACTTGCTTGGGGTTGCCATTTGTTGTGAACGGGCCAACGATTACAGCCGGGTTTACTGTAAGCAGTGTCGTATCACCACCGTTTATCAGTTGTCCAGTCGTTACCGACCCACCGAAGTACTCGTTACCATTTAAGTCGCGCCAGCCTAATGAAGCATTTTGTTTGGTTAAGGCGCCGTAGTCAGGCTCTCCGTTTTGATCAAGAATCGGGCTTCCTTTCCATATCCATAAGTTGTCTGGACCGAAGCCAGATGGGTCTTCTACTTCCATAACATTGGGTAAAACGACGAGTTTTCTAGCCGCACGCATTGTGCCCTTAAACTCGGTGTTAGCACCTATTTCAAGTCGCCCACTTATTGTGTTTAACCAGAAGAACACTTCACCTGCAGTGCTGGCAAATCGGAGGTTATCCATGTAAAGCAGAATATCGCTGTCGCCATTGCCGCCCTGTATACTTAGCCCGGTGAAATTTTCGTTTTCATCTACAACGCCAAGGTAATAAGTGCCGCCTAACTCACCAATCTGATTTTCAAGTGCTTGCATGAAGTTGATCACTGAGAGTTCTTGTCCATCTTTGTTCTGCACTTTCACTTCGTCGAATGCTCGAACTAGGGGCGCACCGACTATCCAATCGCCATTCTCGTCTTCGTAGCCGATGTTCACCTGCTTGAACTCGGTAAATTGTGCCGCGACGGTTTTGGTACCTACTTTTTGTTTAAGGCCGATTATCTCTGTGCTGTTTATCTGGTTAGCGCTTACCGCTTCGGTAACGTTGTATATAAGCTGCTGATAGTCGTCACCTTGTTCGCTGGTTTGCGTGCTCCAATACTCCACATCATTAGTGATAGCATCGATATGATCTCCCAGTGCCGCTGGTAAACCGGGCCATTGAATTCGAGATATAATTTCTGGGTCCACTCTGTCGAACGTGGTACCTATTAAATTTGCAACACTGAAGCTGCGCCAGTTGGGGTCTTTTTGATCGCCATCAATAAGCCGATACCAAACATAGATAATGCCGTCGTGTGGGGTGTTCGTAATAGTAACGGTGTCGCCTTTGCCCATATAAATGGCGCTATCGAAATGTTCCTGCTCATCGCCATCATAGGAGTACTTCCATTCATATGTTGCGTTGTTATGGGGAAGAGTAGGGCCGTTAATCACAATGCGACCAGGCAACACATTTACTACCACACCTTGCGTGGGCGTCGACGGTACTCCAATAGTAATGTCTCGTCCGATGCCAGGACTGGTTCTAAATCGGTTTCGTGCAGATACCGCTACGGTATAAACACCAACAGGCAAGTGCGCTAAGCTCTGAGCTCTGTTTGCAGGCGTAAATGTTAGTTGAGTCTCGGGTGTTTGGCTGTCTTTGTTGCTGACTGAAACAACATAGCTGATCACGTTAGCCGGCGATGGATGGTCCCACGTTAAAACACCTTGTCGCCAGCTGTCATTTGGGGTGGTTGCCCACTGTAAATTTTCAGGAGCCTGGACAACGGTAGCATCTGGCAAAGATGTGTTTGGCGTTAAGTCGCCTTCAGCAGCTTCAAAGCTGTCAGGGTAAATCTGCGGGCCATCTTCTATTAGTTGCAGTTTGGTCTGATGTTTTTCAGTATCAAAGTCTCTGTCTTCAACGGTAAATTCTTTACTCACGCCTGTTTCGACATCAACAAACTTTATACATGTACCAGGAATGATATCTAGCCTAACACCCGGGACAATGTGTGTAGCCATAAAACCCGCGCGGCTACGTTCCATTGCTAGCTTGCCTATTCGCTGCGCTTGATGGTCGCGGGTTATTAGCGTGAAGCGCAGGTTTGACTCTAGGTAAGCACCGTCGTTTTCGCGGTACTCGGCGCTCTTTACCACGGGGGCATTGGTCATTTGCCACTTGTGATTTGGGCTAACAAACTCGGTTTTGACCGTGTTAATTTTTTCTTTGTAAGGGCGATGAGGACGGTACTCTGGAAACGTCATTGAGTCGTTATCTACGTCAATGACTATTGTTGCTGGGCCAGCATACATAGCGGGCTTAAAGTAGACGACACCACCTACACGATAGGGTTTGCCTCCCATGCACGCCATAATTTGATTAAGCATGTCTTGTTGGCGCATGCCATTGTTTAAAACACCGTTAACCTCAAAGCGCGTTCCTGTTTGCTCATTGCCCTCTGCGTCTCTGTAGATAGCTTGTTCATCGCAGTAGTTGGCGGTAACAGCAATAAAGTCCATAGGGAGGCGTCGACGAGGAACGGGTTTTGCGCCGTAACGGCGTAAGCAGTCGTAACTACATAGCGATGGGTTGCTTGACCACTCCCATGTTGATTCATCATCGAAACGGTGCTCACCATCACCACCTTGCGTCGTGTCTTTTCTGGGGTCGTAAACCTTGTGGCCACGAACAACGAATTTAATTTCGTTTAGCCCGCTCGGGAACGCTTCATCATCAACTTTAATTTTTAACGTCACATAGGTTTGGTTTACGCCTATATGTTCCGATGTCCACCCACTGATATATTGGTTAGCAAGTGGGCACACTGTGGTTTGGTCGCCTAAATAGATTCGGCTGGAAACTAAACCTGAAAGCTCACTCTTGGTTTTCCCCTCTATTTCATAGATATCTACGCTCTCACACGGATGGCCAACAAGGTGAAGCACCATTATGTGGTAGTCATCACCACCGATAGTGGGCTTGGCATAGCCGACGATTTTGCCGCCAACTAGGGCCTCGCCATACACTATTTTTCTTACATCGTTAGCGTTGGTATTTAATGACTGGTCAGTGGCAGGGTCAGATGCATAGTCGCCCATATCGGGTGTAAGGGCATCACCCAGAAAATGCGTTACTGCAGCTCCGCCAACGCCAATTGCTACTGCACTTAGTGCAGCTGAAAGACCAACACCTAAAACCGTAACCGAAGCGCCTACCGCTGCGGCTCCCAACCCTAATGCAACGCCGACAGCTACTGGTGGCATGGCACACTCCAACAACCTAACGCGCGATTTAATGGCATAGTGGCAAGGCCATTTAGTGTCGCCACCCAAATTTTACCGCTAGCAACAACCCCTAAGGCATCACCCGTGTCGGTTTCAACAAGTACCAAGTCACCGCGACCTGCGTTTAAACGGGGTTTAAGCGGACCAAATATGGCATTTAACGTACTTTTAATATCGCCATGGCCATATTTAATTAATGCCTTGGCTGCCCCTTTTTCGGTGGTGTATTTACCTCTAAACGGTTCGGCAAAATCTTTTCCTGTCATCGCGTGAACAGCATTTGCAGCGAACAAGCAGCAATCAAACGTGCCCCACTTAAACGGGGTGTCTAAATTCTCTTGCAGGTAAGTGACAAGCTTTTCTGGCCAATTCTTATTTCTCATCGTTGGTGGGCTCCGCTTCTACCGCGCGTTGAACGTCTACCGCCACCGCCGTAATTTGTCTTAACTGGAAGGCTGGAAAGAGGGGAGCCTGCGATCACTTCTACAAGGTCAAAAAATCGGTCTCCCGGGTGAAGTTCTTGTTGCGCTGCATCGGTGGTTTTTACCACTTCGACAGGTTGAGCCCATCGCTCGAACCAGTCATTGATAGTGATTTTGATAACCGCAGGTTTGTTCGCTGCGCGTTTACCTGTGATAACTTTCAGGTCAACCATTTCTGCATCGATAAAATAGTCAGCGCCTTCTGTTATTTGGCGGTTCTCATCGAACGCCACTAGATGAATAAAACATTCACGGCCGTTGGGATCTTCGTTCATGACTTCACTGAGCAACGATGGGTCACGCACAACAAGTGAAAGCGTGGTTCTGTTACCACTTTGGCTCGCGTTCTCTCTAACTCTGCCAATGCTGCCAAGCTCACCAATGCCTAGATAGGTCTGCCCGTTATAAACACGGGTGCCCACACCTGTGTGAACTCGTACCCAGCCAGACTTAAAGTTTAATTCTGCAAAGGCGAGCAAGCGTGACGGGCTGGCTTGCGCGGCTTCTAACATCGTGGGTGAAATTGCGCTCTCAATCATGTGAATGCCTCTTCAAAATCAAGCGTAATATTGCGGTACAAACGGCGGTTGCCAGACAGCTGCTGTATTTGTTCTGGTTTAATCCATCGCGCGATGGTTTTAAGCGCAGAAACATCGCTTTGAATAATGCTGTTGTCTGTGACGGGCTCGCGTAATTCGTTCGTAAAGTAAAGCGTGGTGCGACCAAACTCATCGGCATAGCAGTCTTGCCTAATCTCAAGCAGCTGCTCGCCAATAACACAGCGGTCCATTGCACTTGCAACCAAAAGGTTGGGTACAAACCCATCGGCGTTTAACATCATGCCGTACTGGCCTGCACCATTTACTCTAGGAACGCCTGCCCACAATCCGCTTTGTTGGTTAAAGGTTGTGTCGTACAAACGCGTTTTATTAACAGGGCCGCGCAAGTGAGCTAAGTGCGCCTTCAGCACCTTACATTCTTCAAATGTCAGCACTGAAAACTTGTATGAAACAATCCATCGTTCGCCTGGGTTCTCAACAATATGCTCAAATCCATTAAATGAACTTCTGTTCATCTTGGTATTGAACTGAGGAACGAACAGGCAACGGCTAACGGGAAGTTCAGGGAAATCAAAAATCTCATTCATGCGGCCATCGTCCCACTTAAGCTTTGCGATAATTCGCCACCACTAGAAAAGTCTTCTCGCAGCTGGGCTTGCCACTGCAGCTGCGCCATTTCCACGCTCTCGCGTATTTTTTCTTCCATGCCTGGTACCGCATTAGTTGCGTCTATGTTGTTGGTGATATAGAACACTCGTGAACCGCCACTCCTTCCGCCCGGTGCTCGTGAATCATTTGAGGCGACCATGTTTTCAAAACTACGACGTTGTTGAGGGTTGAGTACCATCTCGTCGTTTCTGAGCCACCAAGTTCCCTCTCTGACATTCTTATCTAAGCCGCCGTGCGCTTGGCCTTGCATTGTGACGCCTTTAATATTCGCAATTAGGCTTGCTCCAGTTGCTGCGGCGTTGGCCATTGCGGGAAGGTTGGCGGGAAATGGCAACGCCATGGCATTACTGATAGCGGTAGATAAATTCATGACGCCTTGCGCAATAGCAAAACCTTTACTAATGGCAAAAAGAACTTTATAGGCTTTTGATTGCTCACCCGCGAAAGACCCTGCGAGACTTGCGAGGCCGTCAAATATTTGTGCTGAGCTACTTAGTATTAAATTAGATTTTTGAGCTTCTAGCGCCTGTACTTGGCTGAGATGCTTTTTACGAGCCGCGAAAATTAAGTCTAAACCTTGCTGCTCGGTGATTTTCTTTTGTTCCATCGCTTCAGCAATGATCGCCATTTCATTCTGCGCGTTGATGCGAAGTGCTTCTTCACGAGTGGCGAACTTAAGCCTAAGCTTCTCATACTCACTGTTTTGCTCTTCGGGCGTTGATGTTCTTTCTTCAGGAACGAAAGGTTCTGGTGCGTTGAAGCTGTTATCGTTGGCCGCTGGCCTTTGAAGCCTGAACTCTGCGAGAGACCTAGCAGCTGCCAGCTGCTCATTCATTGCGTTAATTGCGCCATCTCGCTCTGCAAAAACATCCTGTAGAACTTGATCTCTCGCTTGGTTTGAAGCAGCAATTCGAGCCTTTGCAGTCTCTTTTGCTTTTTCAGTTACCCTGTCATAGGTTCCATCAATGCGGGACAGCTCACCATCTAAATTAAATGAATCTCCATCAAAGGGGTTGAGTACATCCACTAGCTCGCTCGCATATGCGCCAGCCTTTTTTATAAGTCGCTGTAACTCTAATAAAACCGTGTCTCTAAATAGACCAGCGTATGTTTTAGCTACTCTTTCCAGATTGGCTAACTCGACAGTTAGTATCTGAACCATTCCTTTAATGTTCTGAGGGAAATACTTAAATGCATCAGCAAGCAATCCAAGCGTTTCTTCAGTGATCGCTTTTGCTGCTAAAACTTGTAGTGGGAATTGATTAACTGCACCTATAGCCAAGTCAATCGAATCAAAAACAGAATCTGCCCAGCCCGACCATGCTCCAGCGTAAGCTGACAAATAGGCGACCATCTCTCCGCTGGCTACGATAGAAGTTAAACTCCCAAGGGCTTCACCAATTCCAGAAATAGTATTTGTTAGTCCGCCAAAATCGTTTGATGCTTTGTTTACTTCTGATACCAGTGTCTTGAAGTTGTTTGAAACAACAGTCATTGCTTGACTGGCGGTAGGTGCCATCTTTCCAAATTCTGTGTTTATGGCTTCAGATTGGTTAATTAGCGCAGCTATAAGCTTCTGGCTAGTTAACTCACCGTTTTCAGCCATTTCTCTTAGTTCACCAGTTGTAACACCTAACTGCGTGGAGAGCGCCTCCATAAGTCGTGGAGCTTGCTCGGCAACGCTATTAAACTCATCACCTCTAAAAGCGCCTGAAGCCAATGCTTGAGCTAATTGCCGAGTAGATCCCTCAGCCTCTTGAGTTGATGCTCCACTTATAACAAAAGACTGGTTCACCGCTCGTGTGACTGCTAGCAATTGATTTTGGCTTACGTTTAAGTCTTGTGTGGCTCTCGTCATTTTTGCAAAGAGCTCAGTGGTTGCAGCAATATCTGAAAATGTTCTGTTAGATAGTTGCAGCAGCTCCTTTTGGACTGCAACTCTTTCTTTTTCCGATTTAGTTATCAACCTCACTTGGTTATCGAGACGTTTCATTTCATCCGAGAAGCGGATGACATCCCCAATTCCCATTGCAGCGATTAATCCTGCGATACCACCTGTTAAAAGGTTAACAGGTGAAAACATTGTCCTAATATTTGCAGTAAGTTGACCTTTTGCAGCAGAGAGACCTGCAACCTGGGCGCTTGTTCGTTGGGCTTGATTGCCAGATTGGCGAGTTGTATTAGTGAATTTTTCTTGAGCTGTGCGAGCACGTTGTGTCTCACTTACTAAGCCACTTGCGTCACCCCTTAGCCGAATACCAGTTACTATTTCACTCATTACTTACTCATCGTGCAAATTTTTGTGATTTCATCTGCGAATGTTCGACCCATTATTCGAAGTCCTTTGTATTGTTGACTCGTAAATTCGCGACCCGACATAAACGCATCATCGCGGACGGCTTTAACATCAAGACCAAGGCAAACATTTTGATTCCACAAATACAGGTCTTCTGTCTCAATGAACCACTCGACGATAGGCCAGTTTTCCTCTAGAACTTCATAACGCTCGTCCGAGCGCATTACTTTGTTCAACTCTCCTAAATGGCTCGATAATCCGAGCTCCTGCATTTGCTCAGTTAGGGCATCTATCTCTTTTTGCGGGTTTTGCGGCCCGACTGCCCAGTGCCTGGCTGCCCCTTCAAGTTTTTTGCTACGATTCCCGTGGCTGCTTCGTGGTATGCGTTAATGAAGCCCATTCGCACATATGCTGCACTTTTAAATAAAGCTTCTTTTGTTTTTGCGGTACAGGGGAGTGGTTTTCCGTCTTCATCTTGAATGTCACTACCAAATGCAGTGACGACACGAACACAGAATTTAACGTCATCGCCAATGAGCTTGTCGTACTCGTCTTGATTTAAAACCTCAAAACTTGCAGTGCATTTTTGAGATTCGGTACGGCCGCCATCAATTGGTACTTCAATTGATACAGGCCATTCGATTTCACGTTTTTTCGCTAAGATAAATGGCATGGTTGATTCTCAAACAGAGTTGCCATCCCTGGCGGTGAGTAAATCGCTGACTCCTTTGCTCAGCGCTTTTATCGCCCTGCGGGGCACGTTGTATTAGCTGGTCTTGATGATACTGTGATGGCCTTTGATAACCCTGAAACCACAATCCCAAGCTTGCTTGCCTTTAATAGCGGTAGGCTTAACCGTTAAGATTTGGATACCTGAACTCGACTGTTCAAACACTTCTCCATTGGCTACGCCGTGGGTAAATGTAAATGGAACAAGTGTTGAAGTTCGCATTAAGGCGAAGGGGTCGAAAGTTGACAGTGCTGGGCTTTCAATAATGAACTTTCCTTCTTCGCTCCAACTTTCAATAAACACTTGGTTTTGCTCAGTTCCCTCGTCATGTTCAACATTATGATTGTCGGCAAGCTCATACTCATAGAGGTTGAGAGCTTGAGCATCCAAAGTAAATTTGGTGTTGGAATTACTTAGTGGGAGAGGATCCTGAAATCCGCTGAAATCTGGTTGAGGTGGCAGGCCCTCGATGGTGTCGCCGTAGATTCCTTTAACCTCAAAAGTTAGGTATCCCAGTTCGTTTATTTTTCCAGCGACGGTAAGGGATGATTTTCCTGCAAGCAAAATGTGATACATCCCTTCCCAATAAAAGTAGAACGTACCGTCTTGCTCTTCCGATGCATTAAGAACCCGGTTATGGGTCACTTCATTGGCAACATCGGTTTTTTCGTCACGCATTGCCGTTTGCAGGATTGCGCTGTATGCAGCTGCGCTTGATGCATCACCAGAGCCCGCTATTTCCACAGGGATGGTAAGTGTCATCATTTCACCAGCGTGTATGACCTTCTCTCCACCTTGCTCACCCGTATCTAAATCACGTGTAATTTGTTCGCTCTGATAAGGATCAACCGCCAACCCTTTGGTAAGTATCGCAAGAGGTTGTGCGCCAGCAGCGATATAGTCAGCGCCTTTTGTGTCGCTGTCTCTGCGAAGCGCCATCACTACAAATTTTTTGTCGTGTCTAAACCCTGGAGTGATACTCATGATTTCTTCTCCTGTGCTTTTGGCTGCGCTTTGGTTTCAATTGGGCGGTCTTCAACAACCACGACTTTTAGCTTTGGATGTGCACTAATTTGCGCGCGTTTGCCGTCGCTTAGCTCACCCGTTTTAAACTTGTTTTCACCAGGCTTAAACGTAACGGCTGCGCGCGTAATATCGTTGTCGCTGGCGTTGGTCACAATAATCATGTTGCATTTCCTCTGTACCAGGTATTGGTTGAAAATCTGTCTATCCACCAAAGGCCGTCGTTGGTGAAACCGATAAGGTCGCCATTCCCCAAAATAACGCGTTCGTGCTCGTCGTCAGGTTTCCAACCAAACAGGCTTTCACGCAGTGTATTGCGCAGGCTTTCAAGCTCTGCAAGCGTTCGCTCGCCTGTAGGGTCGTTAATGGCACGTAATCCAATGACTACACCAAACGTCACGATAAACTCCTGCAGCGGACGGCCCATATCGACATCACGGCTGTTTGTCATGGGTCGATTGCTGACTGGCACGACAAACGCGGCGCTATTGCGATGCAGTGGTTGGCTCATTGCTTTTCGCACGTTGGCGGCGGTGCCAACCTCGTCGAACAGGCTGGCAATGCGGGGTTTAACCAAATTCAGCATCAAATAAACCCCTTTGAGTTGCGACGGCTAAACACGCCTTCGTCACTCTGAATTTGTATCTGGTCGTCAGATGCGGGCGACTCGTTGCTATCTGATAGACCTAACCGCACTTCGCCTTTTCCCACCGATTTCAAAAAGTCCATTGCCGCCTTGTTGTTCTTATCGACGGTTTCAGGAACGGTGTGGTCGTACATATTGAACCTGGCGATGTCAGCGCATATTTTAATTAGCACGCTAGGCACAACATTAAGGGGCAGGGTGTAACGCCCACCCAAATAGCCATCAATCAAGTCACTGGCATCCTCTATGGCTGCACTTACTGCTTGCTCGTCAATAAAGCCGTTATTGTCGCGGTCAGTAAGACGTAACAGTTCATCGGCTCCGTAACGGTCAATTAAGTTGTCAGTAGTGCAATACGCCATAGTGATGCTCCGACTAGCGCTAATTAGGCGCTAGCACCCGTGTCTTTGGTTGTGCTTGCTTTACCCGTCGCTTTCGTTCCCGTCGACTTGGTAGGTTCGGTTTGCGAAGCAGTCTTTTTTTCTTGCGTCTTTTCTTCAGTGGCGGCAGCGGTGAGCGCGGCAGAGATAAGTGAGGTGTCAACGCCTTCTGGGATGGCATCGGACTGCATTTCACGGACAGACAGCTTTTTCTCTTCGTGAATAGCGTTGAGCTGCTCTTCTTTAAAGTAACCTTCAGGGAAGGCTTTTCCGGCGTCAGTAAAGGTTGTTCCGGCACGACGAAAGGAAGGCACACTTGAGGCAATAACTAATACTGCAATAGCGAGTTTTGACATAACGTTTCTCCAAAACAACTGGCCTTTATCTAAAAGCCAGTTGTAGTAGTTGTAGTGATTGTTAAGGTTCTAGGTATTCAGGCTTATAGGAAGTCGGGACTTAGGACTGTAAACTTGCCCTTAAGCTCGTTGCTTACCGTCACGCCGCCGTCGTCAATTTGCTCGCGCTCGTTAATTTGCGTAGCAAGTTTGTGCAGTGAGGATGGTACGACTAGCGTTAACTTGTTCTTGCCTAAGCCCAATGAGCGACCACCGTCTGCCTTAAAGCTGCGGAATAAATTAATAGCTTCCCAAAGCGTTTCAGATGTTAGTTCTTTCTTGACGCCTACTGCCATTTGCCAGAAGCCGTAGCCCACATTACAGCGGCAATCTACGCCGTAGCGGAAAACCTTATTCATGAACACTTGTTCGTCGTTAGGGTTATCCATGGCGACAAATTGCATACCCTTGCGCTCTTGGAAGATAAGCGGCTTTAAGCTTCGCGAGGTGTCTAACAGATACCAGGCATCGCCTGTGTAGCCTGCATCAATGATTGCGTTAGAGAACGAGGTATCTGCGCCGGTACCATCTACTTCAGCATTGACTGGGTGGTCGGTGTCAAAGAAGTACTGCCCGTCGTAACAGGTAGACGTGAAGCCAGCACCCAACAAAGGGAATACCAGTTCGTCTGGGAATACAGACGCCGCGTAACCCATCTCATCCATCATGGGCGAGTACACGCCTAAGTTATCATCTTCGATATCGTTTCTATCTACCGCTACCGTCGATTCAAAGTCTTTATTGGTAATTGAGTAGCCATGCTCTTTGATTGACTTAAGCTGACGCTCGCCAACCCATTCGCTGAAGCCTGGCCATTGTCCTAACCAGCCATATGTATTCGATTTGGTTGAGGATGGAACGACGGTAGCGACGGCATTAAACATCGGCATGCCGCGAGTTTTACCGTCTTCAAAGTTTTTACGAAACCCAGTGCGGATTGCGTTTAATACAGGTGAGGTAATAATAGCCATGTGCTTTATTTCTCCAAATTAAGTGTGTGGTTAGGCGTAGAGCTAGTCTTTCTTAAGCTCGGTGGCGTAGTCCTCGTGGGAAATGCCCAGTTGGTCTGCTACAAGCTTTTGGTCAGCGGTAAGGGCCGCAACGCCGTTTTGGTCTTCACCGTCTGGTTTCTTTTCTTTGGTTTGTTTACCACCAAAGGCTTCCACGCTTGCGCGGCCATCAAGCTGTGCTTTAAGCGCTGCCATGCTACTTTTGCCCAGGCTACGTAAGTAAGGCAGCTCCGCTTGCGCCACGAACTTGCCGTCTTTTTGGGCCTGCTCAATAAGCTGGTCGACAGTCACTGCGCTGTGGTTTGCCGATAACGCTGCTAGCTCTGCTACCACGCCGTTATAGGTTTCGATAGGCACATACTCGGCTGGGTTAATGCCTTCTTTTGCTTGCTCTACTTTTGCCGTAAGCGCGGCAATTTGTTGGTCGCTTTCTGCTGCGCCGTCTAACTTGGACTTAATTTCGTCAAGCTTGGCTTTCACGCCTGGCTTAGTTAACTGTGCATGTAATGCAGCAGCATCGATGTCGGTAGACGGGGTAGTAATACCCAGCAGGTTAAATAGCAGGGCTAATGCTTCGTTCATGGGCGTAGGCTCCGATGGTTGGTTATTAACGTTTGCATGAAGGGCGGCAGCTTGACTCATGCCCTTTACTGCTGGGTCATTAGTGAGAGCGGCGCTGTGAAGGTCTAACACTTCACCTGTGTGTTTGTTGTAAATGACGACGGGGGAGTAGTATTTGTACTCACCGTCTTTGATGTGCTTTCGCGCGGTGGGCGTGAAATTAAGCTGAGCAAATAAGCCTTTGTCTTCTCGCCATTCGAATTTATTACCCCATGCACTGGCAGGGGCTTTAGAACCGTTCTCTTTGGCAAGTAGGGTTTGGTGGTCGTAGTCGACAAGCAGCTGCTCGCCCGCATCAGCTCGCGCATTTAATTTCGCGGCGAGGGCTTCGCCTTTGGCATTATCGATGCGCCACTTATTACCAGGCACTTCAGTAGGGCGGCCATCATAGGCAGCGAAGTCAGCTCCCGGGAGTATTTGTTGCCAGGGCTGTTCTATATCAATTGAAAAGGTGCAGGCAGCAACGCCAAGTGGAGACTCAACGTTGTTCGACTGGTTCGATAGGGCAGCAAAGGACACGGCTGCTGCTAGCGTTGTCGCTACATGGCGGCCTCCAAGTACTGAAGATGTAAGTGTGGTTAATTGTTTTTTCATAGCCCGACCAGTATGTCGGGCTAGAGGGGGGAGTGGGGATTAGTCTAGGTTTAGGATGTCCGTGGCTTTAAGTATCAGTAAAGTGGACTGTTGAACTAAATCGTTTAATGACTTATCAATTATGAGTTCGTCAGGCTCTAATTTTAGTGAGTTGATATGTTTCTGCAATTCCTGAAGTCTACCGTTGAATTGTTCGAATTTCTGTAAATAAAGAAGGTTATTTACTCCCAACTCTAGATACTCAGAAGCAAAGATATATACCTGTGTTGCAAGTTTTGTTGTTATAGTCAGAGCAGTTCTCAACTCATTCGTGAAATCTTTAGCTTTTGGACTGAATAGAACTGCCTGTATTAATTCCCCTTTCTGATTAAGCCTGTCCAGCGAAACGGTAACAGACTTTGTTTGTGCGTATATTTCCTTTGGCTCTCTAATATCTCTGAATATTTCCCTATTTTCCTTTCTATTGAGCGTAATGAAGCTATTTGTTAAGGAATCATTAAACTGAGCGATTGTTTTTAAAAACTCGTTATTAGTTTTCTCAAAAATATCAACAGCTCGATTGTGCTTTATATTCTCTTTATGAATCTCAGCTGTTGCTCTTAGTTCTTTTGCTGTTGCATTCAATTCACTTCGCTGAAGTCTTAACTGTCGAAGTAAGAGTAAGATAGTTAAGAAAGTCAGCATTGGGTTTAAGATGCCACCGAAGAAATCGCCAAATGCCCCAAAGTCACTTTGATCACCAAAACCTCCATGAAAATTATAGAGGTAAGCGGCCAGCATGAGTATGGCGATGGGTATCGCAACATATGGGAAATACTTGATGATTTTGTCTAATGTGGTGTTTTCGTCTTCGACAAGGGGCTTCCCTTCGCTCATTGCTGTTTAAATCCTTTCAGAAGTGTTTAAGTTTTTTGATTGGTAACTTTACTCGTCTAATTAGCAAAGTCGCCATAGGATGTCTCACAGGGCGTTTTTATGCAATAGCATCTTTTAGGTGGTCTTGCAGTATTTCAACAATTTCATCTGCATCTCTCCACGGCCCAGTTGTGAGACCTAAGAATGGGCGGGCAGGTATGCCGTCTTCTTCTCTACCGAATTGGTGCGTGGCGGCATATTCTTGGTTGCTTCCGAATGTGAGCACTCTTCCCGTTATCTGATAGGTTAACAAATCACGCATGGCACCAGATTGCTGCAGTATCCTATCTTCGCCACCTTTTCGTGCTAACGTCTCTGGCGCTAGCGGTTCCCATTGCTCCCCGTTGGGCGCTAGCTCAAGCTTAAAACGTTCTTGGGTTGCTTCTATCAGATATTCACCGATTTCCGCGAACGCTGGCTCTAAGTCAGTTCCTGCCCTGGCAATGCGAGAAAGCAACGCATTTATCTCTCCACTGCCATAAGCACGAACCGTAATGAAGCTACCAGCCATTACCATCCCTTTTTTTTATAACGTCGATTTTACTTTCAATTTCACAGCCCACAGAGAAAATCGTCATGCAGATGAGGAAACCCCAGATAGATATTACTTCTACCTTCATCAGAAAAGCGCTCAGTATCGCTATAAAGAGGATCCAACTAAGAATACTAGTTTTAACCATAATTAGTCAGCCTGCAGCACTAGGTTAGAAAGAAGATCACCAAACATGGCTTTTTCATGTTCAGGGGCTTTTTTCATTAGCGCTTCAATACGTGCTTGCTTTTCTGCAGTTGGTACCGACGATTGAAGCACTTGCTGTGCGTCACGCAGCTGCTCGCTCTCACCTTGATGTTCAGCGTTAATTTTGTCGAAAATACTCATTACAGTAGTTCCCCCATTAGTTCGTCGAAGTATGCGACTATCGCTGGATAGTGCGTTTCAAGCATGGCGCGATTAAGCGCCCATGCGGCAAAGTGTTCTGCATGCCATTCCATGGTGTCTTGCATACTGTAGGTGGTGATACTTTCATTTAAGCCAGGTGTAGGAATATCCATGCGCATGGCCTGAAATTGAACTTGGTGTCCCATTTCATGAAGCCATGTGATTATTGCGCCACCATGATCACCACTGTCTGTATAGTGCCTTACAATATGCGACAGCGACCATTGCCGCTTGCCAGCCTGTAAAGCGAGTATTGCCGCCTCTACCGCATTGGTTAAATCGGTAATGTTGGCGATTTTGTTTAAGTTTACACCCGTTTTGGCTTTTACGACTACGTGATTCCAAGCTAGTGCTGTATAGCCATTTGCACGCCGTGCGGTGTTACTGGGCACAGGCCAGTTGGCATAGGCTTTCGATACTGGGACATTCAGGTAGCTGGTAATGTCGTCCTCCAGCTCGCGGGCTTTCTTGCTGCCACGCACCATTTCGGTGGGCTTAAGGAATAGCGTTTTCATGCCGTAGGTGGTGATGAAGTCAGTAACTTGGCGCATTTGTGGTTGCGCCTGGCTCAATTCTGAAATGACCTTGTTTAACCCATGAATGGTTACATTTTTATTCGTTGAGTAAGCACTAGGTACCACACGTTCAGGAAGGCGCTCTTTTAGTGGTGGCTTTGAAAGTTGCTGCTGGCGCAATACATCGGCTTGCGATTTTGAGCCAGGCGAATAATCGAAACCAGGGTCGATACCTACTGGCACATAATGTACTTCACCTGTTTTCTTATCTACCCATTCACGCGTCTCAATAACGGGCTCTTTGCTTAACTTCAGGCCTTTTCGCTGAATGCTTCTGGCTGTCTCACCAAACACTTTGCATTTACAGCCCCAACCGTTTTGTGGAAACCAGGTAAGCCAGAACGGCGACTCTTTAGGTAATATGGTACCGTCTTTACTTTGGTGATGTGGGCGAGGGTAGCGACTATCCCCGTGCGCGTAGCGCCAAATCGGAAAGTTCTGCAGTTGCTGGAAGCGCCCCGCGTTATAAGCTTGGCGCATGTTCGTGTCATAAATGATGTTAGCTCGCCATGCGGCACTGCCTGTGTGTTCCCATCCATGCTTTTTAACCAGGTGTTTAAACTCTTTTTGAAACCAGCTTAAACTTTTACCCTCTGCTATTGCGCTGTCTACCATTTGGCGAATGTCGGCCAATAAATCCGTCTTCGTTGCACCAGCCACCATAAAGGCGTTACTGTGCTGCTCACGCCACACATCAGCCCAGCGTTCGCTGGGCATGTTCAACTTGTTTCTAAAGTGGGTAATGGCTTCAGAAAACTTCTGAGGGCCGTACTGGGCAGGCATTAGGCTTTTTCTTCCGCGTCCAAAATGTAGTAAGACTTACACTGACAGCGCGGGCAAACCTTGTCATAGACTGCTAGCTCTTTGTGGCTGAGGTCGCGCTTGTCAAGCCTCTCATTTTCAAAATGTATATTTCTACATCTACAACATTTAACTTTCGCTGGTTGTCTTATAGTCATCAATTACCCTCATTCACATCAAATCGTCCGCTTAACTCAGCTGCGGTAAATGCTTGGCCCAAAAGTAGTTGATAATCTTCAATGGGCAGTTGGTCTTCGAGTTCCAGCAGCTGCTCTAATAGCGCCTCCAATGAATCAGCATTAGCTATTAGCGACTCAATGGGTTGCATTAACTGACTGAACGATTCGCCAGCCTGTTGTGCTAAGCGCTTGGTAAGCACATCTGCGCCGTCGTCTTTCGGTTGTTGTGCTTTAAGTGCAGCGAGCGCTAAACGCAATGCAGCGGTTTGCGGCTCTTGTTTTGGCTCGTCCTTATCCGCATCTTTTTCCTCTGGCTCTTTAACAGCAGGCGTGGCGACAGCGCGAGCCAAGATAGCCTCTTCGCCCTCTGGCTCTGGAATGCGAAGTTTGTCTTGTGCCCAGCTGGCCGGAATACGAAAACCAATGTCGACCAGCTTGGGTAGGCTCTCAGCGTATTGGCTGATGTCTTCGGGCTCTTGTGTGTCGAATATAATGCGCGGCTTACGTCTTGGGTCGCCTCGGTAACTTAGGCTGTTAAGCGCGTGCATAGGCAACACAAGGTCACGATTTAGCGTGTTAGCAATTTGGCGTAAGTCATGGTCGCGAATGTCTTGTCGTACTTCATTGTGCACGTTGCCTAGCGCTTGGCTCCCCGTGCTGTCTACCTGTGATGTGAGGGTTTGACCTAAAATGACTTTAGATTGGATGCGCTCACACCAGCTCATCATGGTCATGAAGGGGTCGCTGCCGCCGCCTTTCGCTGCTTCGTGAAATTCAATTTCCATGCCTTTGGGGATTATGCCCCCAGCATTGTGGCCAATGCCGAGTACTGCCTGAAGCAAGCGGCTCTTTTCAGTATCAGTTGCACCACTTGGGTATTTACCCAATTTAATTGGAATACCGTAAATCTCTAGGAACTCGGCTAAGTCGCGTACCGAATAGTTTTTGAATATGAACGGCCATGCCAGCTGACGAATTAAGCCAATGCGTGCGGCATAACCGCTCTTTGCAGGGTGGCGGTGCTGCAGCCAGTTAAGCGGGCGTAGTTTCTCACCTTTACCCGTATGGTCACGAAGGGCAATGCAGTCCTGGTCGTCGTGGTGTAGCTGAAACCACGTAGCAGGGCGGTGCACGAATACCTCAGGAATACGGAAGTTATTGTAAAAGCCCCACTCAAATTCGATGTTCGAAAAGCCCTTTAATATTGCGTCACCCATACCGAATATGATGTTGTGCCAGTCTTCCACATCTTTCAGCATTTGCTCTATGTTGGCTGCATCTTTTTGTTCTTGGGCGGTGGCATTCACAGGCGGCTCTATCTGCCAATCGATATCGGTCAGCGCCATCTTACGCTTGAATATTTCAGCCTGGATGTGACCGTCTTTCTCTTCGATGTCTTCAGCCAGATAGCACTGTTCTAATAAGCTACCTTGTTCAGCATTTTTAAGAATGACCGCCAACGTGGCAGGCGTTAGCCCAGAGCTAGGATGCTCGGCAAACTCGCGCCGCATTTGCGCCACACGTGCTGAATTATCGGTTTGTTTGGTTTTAAGGCCGCGTTCGCGTACACGAAAGCGCGTACCGTTTTGCTCGTAGGTTTCCATCAATAACACCCACTTTGTTGGATTGAGTAGTTGTCGTCATTGTTGCGGTTGTCGCGCCTTTCGGCTTTGGAAGGTAGGCTCATGTAGTCAATTTCACCGCCCTCCATTTTACTGGCCGCAACCATCATGCAGCAGGCAATAGCACCGTCGCCATGTCGCTGTTTTTTACTGTCGGTTTTCGCATCGGGTATGCGAGGCACGCCCCGGTTGTTAATTTGAATAGAGCGCAGGTCATCCAAGATGTCAGCGTCACTCGGTAGGATAATGGTGAAGTCCTCAAAATGGGCCTTCATAGGCGGCATGCTTTCTCGATACCAGTTTTCGGTGATCTTGACCGACTCGATAAGCCCCGCGCCGTAGTGGTCAACTGCTTGCTCTGCTAAGTATTCACCGTTACCCGTGGCATCCAATTGCGCGCCAATAAAGCGGGGTAGCCTGTCGATGATGAAAAATAGAATTTGTTCTTGCTGCTTGTAGGGAATGTTTTTAAGTTCCACCACGAGCGGTACACAAAGGCTTAAGTCTTGCTGTATTGCACCAACCCATAAACACGTTAAATCGCCAGAACGTGCAAAGTCCTCCCCTAAGCAGTGGCGCTGCTCTGGGTTTAACTTCTCCAGCTGTGGCAGTAACACCTCTTTGCACCAGTCTTTAATATCAGCAGCGCGCAGGTCGGGGCGCATCTGGTTCCACTCAGCGCTTTGTGCATAGTGGACAACGGTGGGCTGGCCGTTTTCGTCGGGTTGCACCATAGCCTTATCGATAAGGGCACGGCTGATGTAAGCGCCACCGCCCGATTTAGGCACACAGAAATACTCTTCCAGTGCATCCTCTTGGCTGGCGGTATCGTTAAGTAAATCGTCCTTCCACTTTTGTTCGGCCTCTTGGCTCCAGTCGTTCCCTTTAACCTGGCATATGCGCTGGTACAAGCCTTCATTGCATGCGTCATCTAGCGTAATTCGATGAATGCTATAACGCTTTTTGCCTGCTCGGCTATCTTGTATGAGCTGGTTAAATAAGTTCTCAGCGCCGTTGTGAGTGCTGATAAGGCGCACCTTTGCGCCCCACATGGTAAGCGCAAGTGCAGCCTTGAGTACTTCCGCTAATTGATCGTGAAAGGCGGCTTCATCAATCGTTACGTTACCCTGCATACCACGCAGGTTAGACGGCTTCGAGCTCAGCGCTTGGATTTTAAAGCCACTGGCGAAGTGAATAACGAAGGTAAGAATTTCTTTACCTTCTTGGCCATCATCAATGAACAGCTCTTCTTCAATGTCACCTGCAGCTTTATCAAAAGCTTTTGCCCACATGGCCGCTGCATCAATGAACTCGCGGGCCATTTCCTTGTTTGAGCCCACATAGAAGTGATTGGTACCGTGTGCGCTTTTGGTTCTACTGGCGGTAAGCACAGCGTCTGACGCTTCGGCCCACGTGATACCGGTTCGACGGGACTTCTCAGCAATCTTCAGCGGTGACTCATCGGCTACCCAGCGTTTCTGGTACCCAAGTAAAAGTTCGTTCTCATCGAAGGGAATGAAGGTAGGGAGGCCGAACCGCGTTTCAAGCCTGTCGCATTGTTCAATGGCTTTTTGATATTGCGTTTTACTGGGCCTGATTTCCTTAGGTGTAGGGGCAGGCTGTGGTGGCAGCTTCATTAGGCAATCCCCAAAATCTCACGCTTGATTTGCGCAGCACCATCTGCGGTTAATCCCGCTGCTTTGGCGACTTCTGCGGCGCGCTCTGCGGCTTCTTCCGCCATGGCCTTGCGGATTTCTTTTTCACGTTTGGTACTTTCAGTAGCGGCTTTCTCAAGTTTCTCTACTCCAACGGCTAGGTCTTTAATGAACTTAGGTTCAACAATTTCCCCTGACTCAGACATTTTTAACACTTGGTCGAACGCTAGGGTGCGAACCATTTCAATGAGCACTTTCGAGACTTCGCCTGTAGGCTTTCCGCCCAGCTGGTCTACCCATTGTTTAGATACTTCACGGGCTTCCTGAATGCGACTGCCCACTGTGGCCATACGCGTGGCATAGCGGTTAAGACCGCTACGTGAGATATGTTCTTCTTCGGGTAAGCCTGCGTCACGTATTAGGGTGTTAACCCGTTCAAGCACTTCGGTTTGTGTAACGGATTTATCGCGCAATAGCTCAATCAGCTCAGACTTTATGTCGTCGGGAAGCTGGTCTATTTTGCTGGGCTTGCCACGGGTGCGCTTATCACTCATGGCTGCTACCTCGGCCCTGGGCGTTTAACACCTGGTGTGATGGCAAGGCCTCGCTCAACGTCTAGGCCGCGCTGTGTAATGCGGGCTATGGTGTAACTCTCATGATGTTCCAAGGTGACTAAGCCTTGCTCTTTCAGCCAATGAAGCTGAGTGCCTAGCTTATCGATGGTCATTGTGTTGCCGTAGCTGGCGCACACACCCTGAATAATGCTGTTGTTTGCGGCATAGTCATCCATTGCTGCTAGGCAGTGCAAAATGCTTAAGCGCTCGTGTTCGTTTACTATAATTGCGATTGCCATTAGTTCTTGTCTCCGCGCAACTCGTTTTCAAAAAGTATGTTTACGTTGTTTAACACCTGTTTAAACAAAGGTTCCATGCCTTCTAATCGTCCATTTAAACGGGCTATTTCTTCTCGAAGGGCGGCGCTTTCTCCGGCACTTGGAAGGTGCTTAACGTGGCTGTCAATTTCATGCACCTTATCGCGTAGCTTGTAGTGCTCAATCTGATGGTCTTTGAACTTCAGTTCGTTTAGTTTGAAGCGCTCTTCCTGGCTGTTAACGTGCGCTGCTAACTCTGTCTTTGTCGCGAAATACTTGCTCAGCCAATAAAGTCCAGCCATCAGCATTACTGATACAAAGAACGAATAAATTTTCCAGTTGTCGTTAAGGTGGCTTACTACATGTTCCATGCTATCGATTCCCGTTCTCTACATCTTGTTGGCAATCGGCGCAGCGCTGAGCATCGACTATTATTCTGCGGCGTTGAGTTATATCGGCATCACAGCGCACGCATAGTGGTGCGCCGTTCTCATCTGTTTTAATGGGGGGCGTTGGTGTCACCTGGTTAGGCTTGAAACGCATGAACGTCATCCGCCTAAACGACGCGCTGGCTTTATCAGCCATATCCGCTGCATCCATCAACTGGCCCCTTGTTTGGAAAACTTATCCCATGTTCTAAAGCCAAACCAAGCAAGCACTGGCGAAGCGATAAGTAGCGCTATCTCCCAATTGGCACCACTGCCATAGTCGAAGGCATTGAGCAACTCCATTACAAAGATATACGCCACTGTGAACCAGCTGTGCCGCCGCGCAATTTCAGGGCGAAATGTTTTAATTTCTTTACCCGAACGCAAGGTTTCTTGCTGCTGAGTATGCATCCCCAAATCATGAGCTAGCCTGGCTTTCTCTCGCTCGGCTTCAATTTGTGCTAGCCCTAGCTCAATTTCGCCTACAACCTCTGGCGGTAAGCTGTCTACGGTGGCCTTTACCTTGGCTACGCTACTAGGCGATGTGTCGCCGTTAACTGCCTCTACGACATCGGCAATGGTGTGTGCGACTTGCTCTGTCGTACCGCCTTTACTCTCACCAAGAATGCGAATCAGTGACGGACCATATTTAATGAGGGCTGAAATTCCTGCAGTGGCTAATAAAGACATTAAGCATGTGCTCCAAGTTGTTTACGTATTTTAGTAATGTGTTGCTCGGCATTCAGTCGCTGAGGTGTCTCACCATTGTCTAGGTAAGCTTCCAGCTCTTGACGCGTCACACTATTCCAGCCTTGCCGCCAGTACCAATGAGCAGTAGCGCGATAGCTGCTTTCAGGTAACAGCGTAAGGGTTCCCGACATTCTCGCTTGTTTCTCGGCTTTAAAACGAGCACGGCGACCCGTGTTAAACCATTCTTGGTTAAATTTGCTTACGGGCATGGTGGTGTGCTCAAGTCTGAAGGCGTTAGGCAGTAAAGATATGCATGAGCATTGTCTAAGTAGTGTTGAACTGTGCCTTTACCTGCCATTGAGTTGTAAAACTGTTTCCAGTACTCCGCGCGACCTCGCAATGACGAAGGGATTGGCTCTGGCCGTAAGCGATAGTGCAGACGACAGAATATGAAGCTAAGAAGCGGGTCATTGGCCAAATCGGTATGCACTAGCTTTCGAATGTCGTACCCGAAGTGCATATGAATAGTCTTTACTAATCGCATGGGTGTGCGGCTAATGATGTCTTGAAACGCGATTAAATCGTGCTGATTTAAGCCCATGCCAGCACCGCCAGGCGTCGGGTCTTCATAAAGGCCAAGGCACGTTTCAGCTGCTGCAGTTTCAAGCAGCAGGTTCGTAGCACAGCCAGTCGAGCCATGGCCCAACACATCACATACTTGACGCGCTAGTGTAATGGCTTTGATTTTCGACGTTAGGCCGTAGTGGTAAGTGAGATTTTCTTGGTTCATGCCGCCATCGTAGCGATGGCGGTGAGATAGGTGGGATTAGTCTGGGTTTAGGTTAACTTTTAACTTCAATTAAAAAACGTTTGAGCGCATGGTATGACTTACTATCTTTACCATTGTCTATGATAGCGTCCTCTATTGTACCGTCGGGCGTTTCAACTCGCATCCACACTCTATTGGCGTTTTTAATGCTCTCAAGGGTTTCTAGACTCACTGAAAAAGCTTTCGAACTGTTTCGCGTGTAGCCATCGACGTCGTAACTCGAAACAAGTTGGCTTTCTTTTAACGTGATAATGTCACCGTCAATATTTAACTGCGCACCAAAAATTGGAGTGACGTTATTGAATACTTGAACGATCATAAAAGCATCATCTGGATACTTACTATTCCATTGAAGACCGAAGCCAGTGCAAGTCATGTAAGTGCAAGCGTTACCGTGCGGTGCGATATTAACGACTTTTGAATTATCAAAACCAGAATGACTGACTTTTGGGGCTAGCCCAGACGTATTTGAACAAGCGCCAATGGCTAAAGCAGAAAGAAACACGATAGTTCTAAACATATTAAACTCCTTTTAAAAGCCAGTAGAATGGATCGCATTTTGAATTCAGTCAAATTTAAACACGTTCTGTAAATAAAAAGCCCGCACTTGGCGGGCTGACGTTCATCGTTTTAACGCTTCTATCAGGCTTACTTGCTGTGACTGAAGGTAATGAAGTAAAACGGCAAGCTTGTGTGTTGAACATATACCTTCTGGTACGGAACTCAACAATTCGATCAGAGCCTCCTGGCATAAAATCAAAGTGTCTAGCTCATCAAAAAGTTCGGTGTTTTCCATTTGCATTACTCCTTGCAAAAAAGCGTGAGAGATACCGAAAATTTCTCTCTCTCAGTGGATGCGATAATACTTATGCCAGCGATTTGCAGACTACTTTATCTTCCAACTGCAAGGAGCAGACTACTACTTAATTTACCTTAAGGGGTGGCTACAACAGCTACAACTACAACAATTGGTAAAATATGCGAGTGTGGCGTTTAGAGCTTTTCCAGTAAATACCGTCGTATTTTTCTAGTCGAGCGCGCGCGGTTTTATCATCTTTGGCATATCCAGCGGCGTTAAGCAGGTCGCCTTTTCCAACTTGGCCTTCTCGAACTAACACGTGCTTAATCTGGTTTACAAACTCAAGGTCTTGTTCTGAGGCTTGCGCTTCAATTAAATCTACCTCTTCTAGGTCTAGCGTATTCGGGTCGATATCAAATGCTTTGTCGACAATGGCGGCACGTTCTTTCCTGACCTCAAGAATCACACCTACGCCTTCAGCAAGCTCTCGCTTCTTAAGCTGATACATATTGTCTAGGCTATTTCGAATTGCATTACTGCCCTGATAATTGCGTCCGTCCTTATTACTGTGGCCGAGTATCAGAATGGTACCGCCCGCTTCTCGAATATCTTTTAGTAGGTTCATTACCAGTCCAATTTTGGCTTCGTTGTTTACATCGGCGAAGTCTCGAAGACTGTCCACAAAGAAGATCATGTTTTCAAATTGATTAGCAGTAGCATTTTCTGCCAACGTTCTTAGTAGTTCAAACGGGGGCAGGGGGCTTTTGCTACGTTGCACATAGTGCAAGTTTGCATGAGGTGCGATAAGCAGTTCGTGTACCTTGCGCTCTTTCAATACACTTAGTGGATTGTCAAAATCTAAGTAGAACACTTGTTTCATTCGGGGAGCACAGTATTTCGCCAGCGCAAACGCTAACCAGCTTTTGCCATTCCCACCATCGGCATAGACCATGGTCATCATGCGCTTGGTGATGAAGCCTTCAATAACGAAATCTATCTTTTGATTAAAATCAGCTTCGCACAGGCTTGCTTGTGTGAGTATTTGGAGCATTTATTGGTCCTTTCTTATTAGAGTTCTTCTAGCGCTTGGTATTTGATGGTGTGATACACGCCACCAAAATGTTCAATGTCTTCATCTGTAAAGCCAGCAGCAATCAAATGGTCTTTGGTTAAGCTCTCAAACAGTTTGAATAAAAGCTTTGAGCCGCGTTTAGAAAGCTCCACACAGCCAAACAATTCATCCATTGGGATGTCTTCAGATTCGGTTTCTTTTTCTATCACTTGTATTTCTCCTGATAATTTGTTGTTACCGCCGTAAAGCAGTTTGTTTAATACTGGCGTTACTCTTAAGCCCTCCACCTGAACACGTCGCACCACTTCTTTGACGACAGTTACGGGTAACTTGCTTCTAATCGCCAACTCGCGTGTGCTCTCAATTCCTCTGCCATCTAAAATGGCATTGAGCTGTAATTGCGTAATGGTGTGGTCGAGTATGATGAGGCTCATTTTTCACCTATAAATACTTGTTCAGTGATTGGTTTTAACGACTTGTCGAACAATCGGTAATGGGCCTTTTTCGTTTAAAGCACCTTGGCAAAACTCGGCGGCATACCTGTGTCCTTCATTTGCTATAAGCGTTCCTAAAGTAAGTGCGCAAACAGCTTCTATGTAATTTTTGTAGTCTTCGTTTGTAAGATTTTTGACTAACTCAGAGTTGAATGTATTTGTTAAAGCAGCCTTTACAGACGGGCTGTAGTCTTTCATGATCATCACCTTAAATAAGCTGTGGTTGAATTTTGTTGCGATATTCTTCACGCTTGGTGCGCAGAATTTCGTAAACACGAATTTGATTGAGTTCAGGACAGTATTCTTTTCGTATCTTTTCTACTGGCCAGTTGTGGTTGTGCCACAAACGAAACATTTGAATGTCTCGTAGTTCTTGTTGAAGGCGCTCACCGCGTGGTAAGTATCTACACTCACCACCTTGGTAATGCGCTATTTCTGCGATAAGTTGGCAGCTAAGCTTGTACGCCTTGTTATCTTCGATATTTGCCTTTTTAAGGCGGCGCTCACAAATTAAAACCAATGCCCACAAGTGCTCTTTGTATCTGGCCATGGCTAGTGCTTTGTCGTCAGCTAAATCCGGCAGGTGCTCCAATAGTGAGTCAAAGTCATCGTCAAAATCGAACTGCTCTTGATTGCTCACGGCATCAGCTCCTCAAAAGCGCTTTTTACATACTCGTAAGGCGCTTTTTCTGTACTCCACACCTTTCTATGCCCTTTCAACACGGTGTACCCTTCAGCAATGAGTTTTATTGCCATCTCACGTCGGTGCCAGTTCTTTAGTGACTCCAGTACTTGTGCCAAGCTCTCATCTTTCAGCCAGCCCACGTGCGACACGTTAACAATGCGAGACACATAGGCGTCTAATGCACTCTCAGAACCGTCTCGCACAAAACCTTGCTGATACATGGTTATCCAAATAGCACGTATTTTGTCTATTCCCGTACCTTTAGACTTGGGTGACAGTCTGCGTCCAGAAGATGCTTTTCTAACTTTGAACCCTTTATCTTTCATTTCGTCCATGACGCGCTCAAGCTGTTCTACGTTCATGCCTGCGCATGAATTCGTCCCTGTAACGCGTTGAAGCAAGTTGCGGTAACTGTCCTCATCCATTTTGAGCTGCGCTTTTGCGACATGAATTTTGGTAATTAACCCGCGTTTGATAGACATTTATTCGTCTCCGATTGGCAAGCTGTCAGCCGCGCCTTGAAAAAACGCTTGAGCAAACAGTAACGCTGCAACTAAAAGAGAAAACACACCTCCCCAGTTGTGTCCGAAGTAAAAGCAATACGCAGCGGCGTAAAGAAACATCATAAATAAACAAAGACGTAGCATGGTTTTCTCCTTTCCCTAAACAAAGCCCTGAACGTTCAAGGCTTTGGTTAAGGGCCCCGAAGGGCCGCTCGTTAGTTAGCTGGCATTATTTCTAGCCACTTTTCGTTGTTGCTTTCGTCGTGATACACATTCATCACGTAAGTTTCTTCTACGCCATCAACGTCTGGCGGCAGCTGCGCAACGGCTTCGGCTAGCTCTCGTTTCGAGCCAATGTGGGTTCGGCTAAGCACTTTCGGTTGATTGCTCATTTTTCAATTCCTTGTTGGTGTCAGTAGTAATGTCTGAGATATCCAGTGCAAGCTGGCGATACGTGCCATCTTCAAGACGGAAATAAATGCGGAAGTACTCAGCACTGCTATCAACCTCAATAGCGTCAGCCAGTGCGGTCATGGCCAGTTGCCATTGCTCGTCTTGAATGTTGTGTTGGCGAAGGCTTAGTACCTTGGCAGCGCTAAAGCGCCCGTGCTTATCGGTTTTAAATGCGCCTTGCACAATGGCTTGAAGGTTCTTGTTACTGCCTTTCGACCAACGCTTAATGCACTCGTCAATCATTGCTTTTGCGGCTACAAGGTTTTCGTTGAAACACAATCTGTCTTGACGGCTGCGCTCAATCTTTATGCGACGGTCAAAACTATAAAGCGTGACATTGCCCTTGGTGCCGCCCAGGCGTTTGTCATAATTCTTCATTGCGTGACTTACAAACTCAGCAACGTCTCGTTTCAACTTTTTGGTGAACGCTTGTAGTTCGTCATGCACCAAAATTGCGTTAAGAAAGAGCTCTCTTGTCAATTTGTCGCGCTCAATCTCAAGAGGCTTGATGCGGTCTTTACGACGCAGGTTGCCCTCACCATCTTCCATGAAACCAGTTGGGGCTTCTGGTTTTGCAATTTGATAAAGCTTGTCGATAGATGTCATGCGTTTAATTCCTGTTGTGGTTCTTCATTGGTTAAGTGCCATTGCACCGTGCAGCCGTATAGTCGTGTAGCCATCATGTGACAGCGGCCAGTGTGCGTTCCCGTAATTGAAATCAATGTTCCTTTTACCCGCTTGTCTCTTGGCGGAAGGATATTGATAACGGTGGATGTGTCTTTGATAGACAGGCCAGTGATGGCACACCCTTGCTTGATGAGGTGCGTCATCGCCAAGCTCGCCTTATCCACTCTTTTCTTAAAAGCAGTGTTGTAAGCGTTCATTGCTTGCTCCTGTGTATGCAGTTTTGGCACGCTCTAAAAAGCCTGACGCGCTGCGGGTTACTTGCCGAAAACGGTCTTATCTGTTCGTTTAAACAGCGTTTAACCGCTATTGAACCAAGCACTGGACAGGTCACTGTTAAATTTGCGTACGCTGCCAGTACTTTCTTTTCAATATTGCTAATGCTTCCTGGATACTTTTCATTGAGTACCTGCGAAAGCGTGGTCTTACTCATGCCCGTGTCTAACTCAACCTGACGTCGGCCCAGCTCCTTGACTTTTTTCAACAATAATGCGAACCACTCCATGCTCATCTCTCCTTGTCGGGCTTAACAAGTTGTTTAAGGTTCTGGTCCCAAAGCCCCGACTTTTTGATCACTGGATATTTATGCCCAGTATTTTCTATAAGAAGATACTTGCAGACGCGCGGACCTGTTTGCTGCCCTTTGCTCCGCTGGTTGCGTGTCTTTACTACGTATCTGTATTTAACTAAGTCACTGATAAATCGAGTGACGTTTTGGCGGCTAGTACTTGCAGCTGCCTGCACTTCTTCAACGGTAAACTGGCTGTTTAGAAACCGAATGGCTTGCCATATTCTTTGTCTTGCGTTTGCCTTAGGGTGCGGGTTAGGCCTACTTCTGTTAAAACTAGGCTCCTTACCCGTTGCCTCATAGACATACGGTTTTGCCGATTTATTTACCGCTTTAACGTATTTATTTCTTACAAACTCATCCATGACAGTCTTGATTTTTGGCATCGGTACTTTCATTGCTCTCGCTAAGTCGGTACTGTGAAAATCAGGCTGTTTCTTTATCCACTCCCAGCTACGCTGGCTGAGGGTCTCTCGCATATTTACAACTCCGCGACGGGGAAGAATTGACGGCCCGCCCATTGATCAGCATCGATGGTTTTCAAGCTGTTCGACTTAGCGAACTTCTCTATGCTCGCAAGGCCAGTGGTGATGCGACGAAAGTTACCTTTAGAGGCATCTAACAGTTCTTGCAGTAAGTCGGGTGCAATTGCCGTGTGCTCAACCAGCTCACTCGCCATAATTGAAATGTCTTCCTCGTCAGCCTTTTGAAACTGCACATGCTGACTAATGCGTCCGAACAGTTGCGGAAGACGCTTTATCTTTTTTGGAAGGTGTTCATACCCGATTAAAACAATGGGCACGCCAGACAAGTCGTAAATGTCACGGATGGTTTCTAGAACTTCAGTTTTGTCAGCGAGGTAGTCCGCTTCATCTATAAAGAGCGGTTTGCCTGTGAGCGCCAGTTCTCTAACAATGAAATTGATCATGTCCGCTTTTCGCTGACGTTTATCTAGCCCTAAGTCCTGTGCTAGTCGCTCTAGTAGCGTGCCCATTGTGTCGCTTTTTAAGCAGCGCACTAAAATGCCGTCAGCTTGAACAAACAGAAACGCACCTGCAGTTGTTTTGCCTAACCCAGCTTGGCCCGAGAATAAGGCCATGGCGGGTGAGCCTTCTTGCGCTGCTTGCTCAACGGTCTGGTAGGCGTCAAATGCGGCCATGACGTTTTTAGTTTTTGCTGTGATTGCCTTCATCGTTTATTTCCTTTGCTTTCTGATGTGAAAAGTTTGTCTAACATTTGCGCCGAACGTCGGTTGTCGCGTCGGTATTGATGTAGCCACGCTTTTTCGGTTGGGCCTAAGCGGCCATCAATATTAAGTTGTGTGTAATGGCGAGCCTTGTGGTGTTCATTTTGATAAATGGGCTCACCACTGTTTCGAATGGTTTCGATAGCATTGAGCTCATCTCTGCGTTGAGCCAGTTCGTCTTTTCGTGCAGTTGAATAACCTTCCTGTTTTGGCTCTGCATGCGAAATAGAATTTATGATCCCAGATGAAACTTGCTTCGATGGTTTAGGGAACGATTTGAGCCCTTGAGTCTGTGACTCTCGATAAGCCAAGAACTTTTGTGCAACGTCTGATACATCGAATTCCTTGGACGCTTGCTTGATTGCGTCGCGCTCACTGCGGAGCCTGGCGCGCTGTATCCGCTTAGCCTCTTGGGCATGGTTCATCGTAATTTCGTTATCGACCAACTCTGGATTGAACGCTTCACAAATGAACTCTCGCTTTATCGGGTCGAAAACATAAATTTTGCCAATATCATCGGGGTTAAAGCGGCAGTGAACACGCTCACCAATGTAAGCGCCAAGTTCCGCGTGAATGTACTCAACACCCTCAACGCTGATACCTTCTTTACCAACGGTTCTAAATCCTTTTTGGCTGGGTACCGGTGCAAGTAAAACGTCCAATAGCCGCTCGTTATCCAAGCGTTTTATGGTTTGTTGATGCTGAGTGAATTTCTCAAATGGTGTGCACTTAAGCTCACTGTGCTCGGTATGGTCGTAGTGGTAATCAAGCCAAGAGTTAATGAACTTTTCGAAGTCAGTTGATGAGATAGATACATCAAGCGCTACTCTATCTGCGCCTTTTTCTCGTCGCTCTATTAAGCGCTGAGCAAAAGTAAGGCGAGCATTTATCTTTTCGCGATCACTAACGTTATGACCGATGTAGCCCGATAGCATCTCGGCAATACCGTGGCTAAACGTTCTGAAGAAACGTTCTATGAAGGGTTTTTCCCAGCCGCTGTAAGGATTGGTAATTTGGTTGTGAATGCCAAGTGCATCCCATATCGCGAAGATATGCGCAGAGCAATAGTCAGCTCCATTATCTGTTCGAGCGACTTCTGGAATACCCCAATCAAGGATCGTATTGCGGATTAAAAGTGCAATACCTTCGGCATTCGATGTAGGTTTTAAAACGACTTTTACACGTCGTGTAAACACATCAATTACACCAATAATTGAGTATCTACCATCAGTAAGCATTACGTCGGCTGGTGTGCTATCAAATTCCCAAAGTTGGTTGATGCGTTCAACACCTGCACTGCGGCTGCCAAAAGCTGCCATGTGTTTGTTCTGCCAGCCACTGGCATCCATAAGAGATAGGAAAGTGGTTTTGTTTTCATCTTTCCATTTACGTAGCCAATCGCGGCACGAAGAAGGTGAGGGCGTTGGGTATTTTCCACCAAATTCCATTTTTAAAAGCTCCGCCAAACGCTGGCCTTTAATGTGTGGGAATTGGTGGATTAGCGCGACACAGTACCGATACATTTCTGATGTACTGTCTATCTTTCCCTTGCCTTTATTCTTCCCATAATTGGCCTTTAGTCCTTCTATACCATTTTTTTCATATGCCTTTTCCCAACGCTGAAGTGTTCTATTACTCAGTTTTGGTATTACTTTATAGACTGATTCATTGAGCTCTACGGATTTAGAATTGTATGCATCCACAAAGCATTTGAACGACGATATCTTCCCACTTTCAGTAATCGAAGATCGCGCGTACTTAACAATTAGAAGCGCAGCTTTAGTCCTGTCATCAAGATTGATCAACTCACTTGTATCAGAGTGGACAGCTTTCGACCGTTCTTGAGCAAGTTTATCTCTTTCTATTTCAAAGTTTGCTGCTTGAGTAGCTCTTTCTTCGATACTACGTAAGCTAACGTAGTGAGTCTTCAATGTACTTTTTATATCCTCTGGGAGAGTGTGGTAGTTGTATTTCACAACTGAGGTGTCATTGTCGTCGCTAGAGACTGGCACCCAACTTTCTTTCGTTGCTCTCTTCCTAATCCATCGCGGCGTTACATCCAGTGCACTTGCAATTTCTCTTACAGTGAAGTTCTCCATTAGCCTTACTCTTCAACAGCTAAGTTTGTTTTCGAATTAGAAGCATCACTCAAGGAGTTTTTTGTGCTCTTTAAAGATTTATTTGCTACCATTTTGCTGTGAAGGAAACGTCTTCGTTTACCATTCTCGTGATATCTAGATGGCCAAATTTCTTTTGGGTGAACACCAAGTTGATTTGCAATGACTCTCTCAGGCTTTTCATAAGGGCGGTGCATGGCAGAAGAGCAAGCTCTCGGAGTTAGGCCATTGGCAATAGAAAGTTCTTTGAGGGTAAGTTCTTGTTTTCTAATCGCCGCGACGATATCAGCTGGGTGCCAGTCATGTTGTGACATAAGTTGTACCTTGTTTGTGTCAATGTACATTTAATAAAGCACACAAAAGTGTGCAATGTAAACACGTAATGCATACAAAAGTGTGCCTATGGGTTTATGTTATTGATAAAAAAAGAAAATAATTTTATGAAAACAGAAGCGTTTTGTTCGTATTTAAGAGATGTGAGGGTGTCCGCAGGTGTCACGGTTTCAGAATTGAGCAAAAAATACGGATGGCATCGAAATACGATAGGAAGATATGAAAAAGACAGGCTTTGTGATATCGAATATCTCTACGCTCTCTCTAAAGAAGGGAATATCTCTTTAGATTCTCTGCTCACAGAGCGTTTGAGAGCGGGTATGCTTAATGAAGTCGAAGAACTACGCTCCCCCAATTTTAGATTTTCCCAATTGCTTAATATTCAGTCAAAGAATACTGGTGATTTTGTCCGGATAAAAATTGACTACTCTCATTGCGAACCGATTATTCCTACTGGTTGTTTAGTTGAAGTTACTACGGAACTTCCAGAGATAAAACCAAAGCAATACCTGGTAGTAAAAGATGAGAGCAATAAAATGCATGCATGTATGGTTATGGAAAAGGATAAAAAATTGTACGTATTATTCTTAAAAGGTATGCCAGAAATGGTAGAGCTAAATTCCGATAAGGTGAAAGTAATCGGGAAAGTCAGTTCAATTTTGCTCGTTTAGTAGCTTTAAAATGGGAACTAAAAGGGGATCTCTAGATCCCACTTACAACTACTTTAAAATAGATAAATGGCCTTATTTCTAGCTTTGATTTATTAAGCTGAGCGTCTCTGCAGCCTTTGTTTAAACTGGGGTTGAACACTTTTCGTTGCAATATCAGCCAGACGCACATTTCATTTGCCAAACTTCACCTCCATTTCTAGGAACCTTCTTACTTTCGCCAAACTACTCTGTTTCAGCGCTACTTTTATTTTGCATTTATGTACTTAGTTGAGCCCTTATATTACAAGGCTTCCCGCTAATTCCCGCCAAATATTACTGGATCCCACTTAATTGCCATACTAATCTGTCATCTACACAAAACAATTTTTACGAGGCACTATAGTGCAAAAAACACTAGGGATTGTGATAGCATCACTTCTGATAATTGGAGCAGTGTGGCGCTCAGCCAATACTCTCGTTGTTCAAAACATTGACCACAATATTGTTTTAGCAGAGAAAGTATTCGATAAAGTGGTTGCGGATCGTCAAGCTGTCATACGCAACGTTTCAAAAGTACTGTCTCGCTCATTTGATTTCAGGCGTGCGGTTGGCACAGAGAATATACCCTCTATTGAAGCGGCGTTTACCAGTTACGCGCAGCGACTAAACACAGATATCATCGCTCTGGTAAGTCTAGACCATCAAGTAGTTGTAACGCGTACAGACCTATTCGAAGTCGGTCAAAATGTGGAAAGTAGCCTAGCATTGGTTGCTAAAGGGAAAGACAGCGGTTTCTTCGTAGTCGATAACAAATTAGTACAGTTAAATCTAATTCGCGTAGAAATACCTACGCTTAGATATTACATGCTAATAGGCGTTGAGTTTGATAGCAGATTATTAGAAGAGCTAAAAGCGCTCGTAGACGCTGAAATTATTATCTCAAGAACTAATACCAATGATGTTCTTACGACTACCTTAAAAGAAAATGATGCGCAACGGATCCTCGCGTCAGAACACGACCCCTCGTGGATAGATGTAACCTTTAAAGACGAGCTTACTTACTTTGCCCGTGAGGTGAATATCGCCTCTGATGGCAATTTGCCGGTTAAGATAACTCTAGCTGTAGATACAACGTCTTCATTTAGTGCTTTCACACGTATTCAATTGACGATTCTGGCATTTTGCTTAGTCGCAATATTCATTGCTCTGGGTCTTTCTCTGCTGCTTGCCAGGAACGTGAGTCGACCAGTGTCTACCTTGGTAAAAGCAGTGAATAAGGTCGCGTCAGGAAGCTATGGCGCAACCCTTGACGCACCGTCGAACCTCAAAGAGATTACCGAACTTGCCAACGCAGTCGACAGCATGCAAGCAAGTATTAAAAGTCGTGAAAATCATATTCGTTATCAAGCAGAACACGACGTGCTTACCGGGCTTTTCAATCGGAACTATGTTGAAGGGTTCTTTGAGTCAGAACTTCAGGAAGAAAGAGAGTTACAGGTTGTTGCCATTACCGTAATCGGATTTCGAACCATTAACGACCTCTACGGTTACTCTAACGGCGATAATACACTGAAAGCATTGGCCGAGAGGCTTCAGCGTTGGCCTGGTACATCCGCAAGATTAGCTGGCGGTGAGATTTTATATATTACGCAAGATTCACTTAATGATGACCAGCTCGAAACGCTCAAGCACATATTAGAGCAACCAGTGGAAAGTAACCTGATTGCAATTCCAGTAAAAGTCGCCATGGCGGTTATCCAGTGCCCGCAAGATGCAACAACATCAGAAGAATTATTCAGAAAAATGAATATTGTTACTGATGAAGCGATACACAGCGACAGCTGGTGCGTTCGCTATAGGACAGAACTAGAAGATAAATACAATCGCAGACTATCAATTACCACCGAACTAAAACGTGCGCTGGCTAGCAAGCAAAACGAACTGTCCATGGTTTACCAGCCAAAAATAGATCTGCAGACAATGAAAGTATGCAGCATGGAAGCGCTTATTCGCTGGAATAATAGTGTTCTGGGCTTTGTTCCACCTGATGAGTTTATTACCATTGCTGAGCAAGCAGGGTTAATTGAGCAAGTTACGACTTGGGTAATGAAGCAAACCATTTCAGACTTAGCTTATTTTAGAGGTATGGGGTATGGGTTCACCGTTGCGATGAACTTATCTACTCAGGATATTCAAAATAAGGTACTTCTAGGGAAGCTGGTGTCGCTTTTAACTCAGGAAGGCCTGTCACCTGAAGCTCTGGAACTTGAAATAACAGAAAGCGATTTAGTTGCTGATGCGTCGCTTGCTATAGAGAACCTTAATGAACTAACGGCGCGGGGCTTTCATTTCGCCATCGACGACTTTGGTACAGGCTATTCATCGTTAGCCTATTTAAAGAACTTGCCCGTAAAAACGATTAAAATTGATAAGAGTTTTATTCTGTCGCTCGCGAGTGATGAAAACGACCAGCAAATTGTTCATACCGTGCTGAGTTTGGCGAATGTGTTTAATTTAAAGGTTGTGGCTGAAGGTGTTGAAGACGTAGCGTCGCTTGAAATCTTAAAGGACTGGGGCTGTGATATCGTTCAAGGTTACTACATTAGTCGCCCACTTAGCCGTTCAGACCTTGAAGACTGGCTTCAAAATACGCCTTTCGGTGAATAGCTATTTTTTCAAATTAAATTTATTGTTTTACAGTAATCACCATGCCGTTGCAGCAGTATTTGGCGACATGGCATCGTAAATGCAAAACTAATAATGAAGCGTGTAAAACGCTCTGCGGGCCTGATTTCTTCGCCAAAGTGTGAGTATTTTGCCCACTGAGTTGTGAAATTACTTCAAAAACAAGGAATTTATTATGGACATCATTCGTATACTTTTATCGATTTTACTTCCACCGCTGGGCGTATTTTTACAAGTGGGTATCGGTGCTCACTTTTGGATTAATATCCTTTTAACTATTCTTGGCTATTTCCCAGGTGTTATTCACGCTGTTTACATCATCGCTAAAAAGTAGGTGGTGAAAAACGCTGTATTAGCGGCTATGCAATAAATCGCATAGTCGTAGCGAGTACAGCAACCAAATATGAAATAAACAAAAGCCAGCTTTAATAGCTGGCTTTTTACGTGATGACGTTTGTCGAATAGGACGATTTCGGCAACGTGACATATTCCATGTTAGGCGGTGAGCTTTTCGTCGTCTAACTCTTGCTTCATCTCTTTTTGATATTCATCTGCAAGTTTTGTTTTTTGGCGGTCATTAAGCACATTGCCTGCAACTTGGAAGAATTCCTGTTCTTCGTCGGCAAGGTGATGTTCTACCTTTTCCTGAAGTGTTTTCAAATGACGCAACCAAGCTGGTGAACTCATATCCGTGTCATCGAGCTTTGCGAGTAACTCATCAATTTCGTGATGCTCTGCAATGCCGTGACGTGTTAAATCTACAGTGGCATCTTTCTCCAGAAGATGAGAATAGAAATGGCGCTCTTCAGCGATGGCATGACTTTCAAGCTGTGTCTTAAGCTCTTGATAATATTCACGGCGCGCAGCAGTGTTTCCGCTTGTTTCAGCTAGAATTTTAAGCAGTAAACGTTGCTTTTCATGGTCTTGACGCAAAGCTTCAAAAATTTTCATGGGTAGTTCCTTATAAATACCTAAAAAATGAATCACACCTGTGGTAATGCTATTTTTATTCCATGAATGAGATATTTGTTACGCGCTGATTTTTAAAAGAAATTTCAAATGAAGTGACACAGAGTCATTGAGTTGGGGAAGGGGACAACGCAAATTTTACAAGTCAGTTTCCGATAAATTCACGGCAGTAAGTCCGTGAATTTACCGAAAGAGGGAGATGGGATATGCGCTACACGCCTTGTGCGACCATGGCGTCAGCGAGTCTACGAAATGCTGCTACATTGGCGCCTTTCATATAATCAACGTAGCTGCTTCCAGCATCGCCTTCAGATTTACCCTCATCAACACAGCGCTGATGAATGCTTTCCATAATTGAATAGAGCTGTTCATCGAGTGCGCTTGCGTTACGTTGATTGAACATGGCGTTCTGGCTCATTTCTAAGCCTGATAGCGCAACGCCGCCAGCGTTAGATGCTTTGCCTGGTACGTATGCAATTTGGGCGTCTAAAAACAAAGCCTGCGCTTCGTTTGTGCACGGCATATTCGCACCTTCTAGTACCATTTGACAGCCGTTATCTAGCAGTGATTTTGCATCTTCTTCAAGTAGTTCGTTTTGCGTAGCGCAAGGCAGTGCTATGTCGCATTTTAAATGCCAAGGCTTTTTATCAGCTATCCACTTGCCCATGTTTTCATCTGCCATGTCAGCAAGGATATTGTTGCGGTTTGCATGGTTGTCGATTGCCCATTTAAGCGCGGTATCAGTTAACCCATTCTCATTATGTAAAAGCCCTCGGCTATTAGACAGCGAAATAACTTTTCCGCCTTTCTCTACCGCTTTGAGTGCAGCATGCAACGCTACGTTTCCGGCTCCAGACACTGCAATGGTTTTGCCTTCAATTGGAGTACCTTGATGTCGACATACCGCTTCTAAAAAGTAAATTAAGCCAAAGCCTGTAGCTTCAGTACGTACATAGCTACCACCAAATTCTAAGCCTTTACCGGTTAATACGCCTTCGAACTTATTGTTTAGTCTGCGATACTCGCCATAAAGGTATCCTATTTCTCTTGCGCCAACGTTTATGTCACCTGCAGGTACATCGGTATTTGCGCCAATATGTCGCTGTAATTCACGCATGAAGGCTTGGCAAAACAACATAATGTCGCGATCAGTACGCCCTTTGGGGTTAAAGTCTGACCCGCCTTTACCTCCGCCCATGGGTAAGCCGGTCAGGGCATTCTTGAAACACTGTTCGAAAGCTAGAAACTTAAGCACCGATAAGTTGACGGTAGGATGAAAGCGCAAGCCACCTTTGTAAGGACCCATGGCTGAATTGTGCTGTACACGCCAACCTTGATTGACTTCAATATCGCCATCACTGTTCATCCACGACACGGTAAAATAAATAATGCGTTCAGGCATGCAAATGCGTCTTATAATATCGAACGCTTTGTAGTCTTTGTTTGCATTGTAAATAGGAACAATATCTTCTAATACTTCGTGTACCGCCTGTAGATATTCCGTTTCGTTAGCAAACTTCTCATTAAGAAAGGTATAGATTTCTTCAAAGTTACTTTTCTGAGTCATGTACTGCTTAATCCTTTTCTTCAAAATTGGTGAGAACGTTAAGGCTTCGAGGGCATGTTTTTATCTCAAGCTTTTCGCCTTCGTAGATCTCGCCGTCGACAGCATACGCCGTGGGCTTATCAAATGTTAACGTTATGCTTGATGCGCGTTCGTGCCGTATTGATTCAGATTGCTTTTTTGCTTCAGCTGGACTTAGCACTAGCTCTGCTAACGATGCGAATTGTTTATCAGAGCTGGGCTGAGGTAATAGCCAGGTCAAATCAAGCTTCCCATCGGTGATGTCAGGCGGCTCTGCGCCCTGAGCAAGTGCTGTGGTCATTGGGGCTGCGTTTGCAATAACAAAGCTCGGCGTTTCTAAGGTTTCAGCTGGCTTATTTGAAATCGCGTTCCATAGCCCTTTTAGGTAGGCAAACTGGCCGCCTACATTCTTTTCTTCGCGATCAGCGGCCGAAATCATTTTTTCTTCGAAGCCAACTGCTGCCACCAAAAGCATAACGTGGTCGTTACAGGTCGCGGTATCTATGGCTAAGGTGTTGCCCTCTATAATGATGTCGCATGCTGTACTAATAGGCATGACTTTACTAATGTAGCCATGCAACACTTGGCTTAGTGCGTTTGCTGTACCAAAGGGGATAATCCCCATGGTAACGTCGGTGTTGACCAAAGCCGAAGCGACTTCAGTTAACGTTCCATCGCCTCCGCATGCGACAATAATGTGGGCGCCGTCTTGTTTTGCTTTTTCTGCTAGTGCCTTACCATCTACTTCAGGTGTGGTTTCTTTCACGGTCACTTTGAATTTTTCATTTAATCGAGAAAGAACGTCATCTCGGTATTGCTCCCATTTACTGCCACCAGCAACTGGATTAACGATAAGGGTTAGATTCTTTCGTAGTGAAAGTAGGCCACCATCTCTGATCTGCTGTAGCGATGCTAATTGACGTTTGTTGAGCCTTGCTGTTTGGCGTATCTGGTTAATTTCACGTAATGCATCATCTACACTCAATGTAGGGTTTTTGGCCAGTAAATAGGCTGCAACTACCAGAACAGAGCGACCTCGTCCAAGCGCACAATGCACAACAACATTTTTCTTTTCAGAAATTTGTTGATTCAACCAATTTATTGCTAAAACAAGTTGTTCAGGAGTGGGGCTGGTATGGTCGAGTACCGGTACGTTTAAATAGCGGTAATCTTCTTGATATGCCGTCCAATCCAGTCCATCAAATTCAGCGGTTACGTCAAGAATGGCATCAATGTTGTTTTCGTTTAAAAGGCTAACGTGTTTTCCCGACATGCGGCACGCAAGGAATAAGTGCGGCTCGATTTTTTGTAAGGGAGGGACTTTATCCGTTCTGCGTGCGTATTCATTGTAAAGCCAAGAGCCCAGTAAAAAAGGTACAAAAATCCAGCGTATGTAGAATGGTATTGAGCCATCCTCACGTTTTCGAAACAGGCTTGGATAGTTGAGCAAATAGGCGCTGCTTACGGCAATAAGGGAAAATGCAATCCAACCAAATACCACTTTTAACAATATCACTGGCACGGTCAGCGTTAGTGCTAACGCCACTAATGCACCAAGTACGTAATACTTCACCATTTTCACGATTAACACATCCTTTGTAATTGGAAAGAGCAAACAGTCTATGCATCTATACTTACACTGGAGCGTTTTCGTTTACTTTTGTCGCAATAGGGTTGAACTATCACGTACCGGTAAACGTATGCTTTGGTATTGAAAATATGAGCGTTTCAAATGAAGAATAGTGCAGTACTAAAGGTTGCGAACTTTGTATGGTTTCAAGGAATTTGGTGGCTGGTCATCTTGTTCCAGAATAAAGCAGTAATTCCAGTGTTAGGGTTAATCCTTCTATGGATAGTCATTTCGCCCAAGCGAGTGGAAGATATAAAGCTAATGGGCACGGTATTTTTACTGGGCACGGTGGTTGATGCACTTTTAACCCTGAGCGGGCTGTTCATTTTTAACGAGACAGAAACGCTGGTCAGCTTCTGGCCAATTCCAATTTGGCTAAGTCTTCTATGGGCAGCCTTTGCAGGTACGGTTTATCACAGTTTAACCGCCTTTAATGGTCGAATGGCCGTTGCGGCGGTTGCTGGAGCTATCTTCGCGCCGCTCAGTTATATCGCCGGCGCCAAATTCGGCGCGGTTGAATTGGGCGCAAGCGTTATGCTTTCTTATATTTTTATCGCTCTAGTGTGGAGTGTAATCTTCCCGCTGTGTTTTTATTTATCCAATCGTTTTGAGGCAAAACAAGCCCAAGCGTAAATGCAAGGAGTGTATTGGCAATGACGAAAAACGTATTAGTTACAGGTGGAAACAGAGGTATAGGTCTAGAAATAGTAAAAGGAATGCTGTCTAAAGGCTATAAAGTGCTGATGGGGTGTCGAGACGAAGAGGCCGGCCTTGAAGCCAAGAAAGATATTGTGGGAGGGGATTTGCATATTATTGAGATGCCTCTTGATAACGAAACCGCCATCGTCGATGCGTTTGTTCGAGCTGAGGCTGTGTACGGCCCTATCGATATCCTTATAAATAATGCAGGCATCTTAGACGACACGCCATGGAAAGATGTAAATTCTGAGACGTTGGCTAAATCGATGCAAATTAATGTGAACGCCCCGCTTACACTTATCCAGCAAACGTTACCGCAAATGATTGAGCGAGGTTTTGGACGTATTATCAATGTAAGCTCTAGTTACGGTAGCTTCGCCGAGGGGCTGAAAGGGCCAATGTGCTATGCGATAACAAAGGCTGCTATTAATGCGCTTACGGTTAAGATGGCAGCGGTAGTTGATGAAGCTGCTGACGGTAAGTCTCTTGATGTAACCGTTAATAGCATGACCCCGGGTTGGGTGCATACCAGAATGGGTGGAAGTGATGCGCCCAAAACGCCCGAGGAGGGAGCAGATACGGCTATTTGGTTAGCAACCATGGAAGAGGGCGGCCCCCATGGCCAATTCTTAAAAGATAGAGAGCCTATAGAGTGGTAGCCTTAATTAACTAGCCTAATTCATATAGTTTGAAGGCTACCATTTTCACGATGCTTTTTAATCAGCATCTTCTAAAGTGAGAATCGCTCTCGTAGAAAGCGGGCGATTCCATCTTCATCGTGATGCCCAATGACGGAAGTGGCGGCGTCTTTGATATAAGGTTTAGCGTTAGAAGGTGCATAAGCCTCGTCTGCTAGCTTAAACATACTTAAATCATTATCACTGTCGCCAAACACAATAACGTTGCTTGCATTCAACTGTTGGCGCAAAAGCTCTACCGCACTGCCTTTATTCGCAAGATTGTGGTGTACATCCATCCAACGGTACTCGTCTCCTTCGATAGCTGGCCCAGAGTACGCTATCAGTCCTTCGTGCGCGTTGAGCTGCTTATACATGTCATAGACTAGCGGTGCATCTCCGATCATACTGATGTTTGTAATATGTGCATTAGCAGGTAGTGACTCAATAGATGCTAGTCGCGCTTTAGTGCGCGAAAAATACTTTTCAATTAAATCGTGTTCCACCTGATGCTTAGGCGACGAATGGTAAATCACGTGCTCGTGATCTGGGCTATCCATATTCACTGTGTTAATGAAAGGCGTAATATTATTATTTACGGCGTGCTCGATAATAAGATTTACTTCACTGGGCGCGAGCAAATTTTCTAGTGTTAGCGCGTTTCCGGCAGGATCCCAAATTGCCACCCCATTATTATAAATGTGGGGGAGTACAAAAGACTGACCTTGTAGCACAAATTGCGCTGAATGCATGGTACGACCCGTTGCTACGGTGAATGCAATGTCTCTCTCACCAAGCAAGCCCAACGTCTCTTTAGTAAACGAGGAGATTTCAGAAGACTTATTTAATAAAGTGCCATCTAAATCAAAAAATATTAAATCCATACAATTGGTGCCTAATCTCTCTTTCAGAATAACGCCGACCAAACGACGAAGGGCAATAAACGTGGAGTTCGTTATATTGCCCTTCGAAAATATTGGAACAGCTAGATTGATAACTCCGCTATGATTACTGTATCACATTCTGCTTTGAAGCAGCGTTCCATATTATGTCGCTAGTCTTGCTACCGAATAGATTCGACCACTTTGTCGGTGTGCTGCTTCAGTAATTGCGAAACTTTAGAAGCAGACTGTGACTTTTTAAGGTTAATTACCAGCGCAACTTTACCATATCTAACCGCGTGTCTTACGGTTTGTATAACCTCATTTCTGTCTGGACGTAAACCGATTAAACCCGCTATGAATAACCCAATGAATATGCCTGGGCTAATTAGTGCTATGTAGGTAAACAAAGGATTTTGTTGAGTAAGCGCTGGGCCAAACTGCGTTAACAAAAATGCCGCCACTAAACCTACAATCAGACCGATTGAACCAAGCAACAGGTGGGACGACCACATGCTTTTGCCAATGGATGCGCTGTTACGTTCAAGTTTTTCACTCATTTTAGGGTCGCCAGCTTCGATAATTTCTACTTGAGATACCTCAACAGATGTTTGGTCTTGAACTATCTCAAGTACTTCCTGCACTTTAAGTTTTGACGGAAATACAGCCGCGACTTGCAAATCACCGGTTGATACAACATGGGCTCTCAAATTCTCATGTTCATTACTGTTTTCGCTTTTTGACTCTACGTTTTTCGAACTTTGAACATTCATCTTTAAATCCTCGACTTCTTACTTGGACTCTCTAAATCAATCCACTTCACTTGCACTTCAAAGGGTATTGCTGTTCGGCTTCACCTAAGTGCATGAGTAACTCGACAACTATTGTTCATACTTATTCAAGTTGCATTCCGACGAAGAAAAGTAGCGGTTTATACTTTAGTAGAAAAAAGAGAAGGTACGTTTTTATGTTATTGTTTTTAATCGTTATTTTAGGAGTGTTAAATATGATTTAGTAAGCTGGAAGGCGAAATAAGGAAGGATTTCGAAGCGATATACTGAGTTTTAGCAAGCGTCGCTGCCGGACCAAACAACCGGTACTGTGATAATTTTACACATAGCGTGAAAATTCGTTATGGCCTTTAAAATCACTGTCTTGCCGTGGAAGCGTCGGCTTGCGGCAAGGTTAATTGCGTGTAGTGATCATTTCTGTACGTTCTTCTGTAGATTCTATTTATAAATTGAGATTTGGTACCGTTGTTTGCAATCTGACTAAGAAAGCACAGCGAGCATCTGCGGCCGTAGCAGCACCTTAACAGTCGGTCTTACTTAGCTGGTAAGGAAAGGAGTATCTATAAATGAAACGGATTAAAGGCTATTGCAACGTCTACTCTGATGATAGCCATCTATCAATAAGGCGCATCGCTTGCGGTGATAAACGGTTTTACTATCGCTATGCAAGTGGAAAAAAAGTCACAGGAGAGCGCGTGCTAAAGCGTATCAAAAAGCTTGTCATTCCTCCAAATTGGCGCGACACCTTTATAAGCCGTGACAGTAAAGCCAGCGTTCAAGCCGTCGGCTATGACGAAAAAGGACGTAAACAATATATCTATCACAACAAATGGCACGAGCAGCAGCAAGTAGAAAAATTTGAGCGTTTGGTTGCCTTTGGTAATGCACTTCCTGAGTTCCGTGAGCACTGTCTTTCATTAATTTCACAGCCAACATGGACGCAAGAAAGAGCTTGCGCGCTGGTGTGCCTGTTGCTCGATTACACAGGTGCTAGAGTTGGCAACGCTCAATATAGCAAGGAAAATAACACATATGGGTTAACTACATTGCGGCGCAAGCATGTACAAGCGCAGTGTGACGATAGTGTTGAACTTGCTTACATTGGTAAGCACGGCAAACCAAGAACACTAAAAGTAAACGACCCTGAGCTTGCTTCATTAGTTTGCGACTGTGCGCAACAACAAGGTTACTGTTTATTTCGTTATCAAGATGAGAATAAACAATGGCACGACGTAACGAGCGAAGACGTTAATGCGTTCATCCACAACGAACTAAGTGAACAGTTCAGTTGTAAAGACTTTCGAACGTGGGCATCAAGTCGATTTGCACTAACAAACCTGCCCAGTGTGTATGAACAGATAGCAAACTCCAGAACCAAGAAATGGGAGAGTACGTTAAGTAAGTGTGTTGCAGCAGAACTTGGCAATACTCCTACCGTTTGCAGGAAATATTATATTCATCCGAAACTATTTACTGTGAAAAATGACGAAAAGGCGTGTGAGAAGCTAATTAATCGGGTTCGCTCGCTACATAGTGAAGATTGTACGCAACTTACCCATTTACTGCCTGTAGAAAAGCTTCTTTTGGATGTTATTTCGTCTGAGTGCGCGTAACAAATTATTTTTAATGAAAATGTTTTAGCTGATAGTAAAGTTGCTGTTTTTTGCGACTTTTCAGCTAAAGTTAAATTGTTTCATAAATGACTTAGTGTTTTTAAGTTATTGAATAATAATGGTGATTTTGGATTTTATTAGCGTAATATGCTGTGAAACATGGTTGGTGCTAATTTAAACATAAGTGCCTGTTAAACGATGTTGTTTAAAAATTGCACTTGAAATTTTCTGTCAGATCCTTATATTGTTAGAGCTCTAATGATTATTGTTCGATTTAATTATTTGCTTTTGAATTTGAATTAGCAAAGGTTAAATGGCGTTTTCATTTACGAGTTTTCGAAGAGCAATAGAGGAAATAACGAACGTTATGCCAATGGAAAGTTACCTATCACTAGCGGTGTATTTTATAGCGATGTTAGGGATAGGGTTGTTTGCTTACCGACAATCTACCAGTGATATTTCTGGTTATATTTTGGGAGGGCGACAAGTTAGCCCTCAAGTAACCGCACTGTCTGCGGGTGCGTCTGACATGTCTGGCTGGATGCTAATGGGCTTACCAGGTGCAATGTACTTAACCGGTTTCGATGCGGTTTATATTGCAATAGGGTTGGTTGCAGGTGCGTTGGCCAATTATTTACTAGTAGCACCAAAACTTCGCGTTTATACCGAAGTTGCCAACGACTCGCTGACTGTGCCTGAGTTTTTTGCGAAGCGTTTTAATACGCCTAACTCAAGCTTACGCATTGTTTCAGCGGTGATCATCGTACTGTTTTTCACGCTATACACCTCTGCCGGGTTAGTTGCAGGTGGTAAGTTGTTTGAAAGCGCGTTTTCAGTCGACTATCAGCTAGGCCTATTTATTACGCTGGGTGTAGTGGTGTCTTATACGCTACTTGGTGGTTTCTTGGCAGTAAGCCTTACGGATTTTGTACAAGGGTGCATTATGTTCGTGGCGCTGGTACTGGTTCCAATCGTTGCGTTTACCGAGTTCGATAGTGTGTCGCAAATGACAAGCGCCGCTTATCAATCTGTACCCAATTTTTCTGAATCGTTAGAAACGCTAACGATTGTAGGGTTGCTATCGAGTTTAGGTTGGGGCTTAGGTTACTTTGGACAGCCGCACATTATTGTTCGCTTTATGGCAATTCGTTCTGTTAACGCCATTGGCACAGCGCGAAATATTGGTATGTCGTGGATGTTAGTGACCATCATTGGTGCACTGGCAACAGGATTTGTAGGCATTGCTTATGCTAATCAGTTTGGCCTGGCTGTCGACGACCCTGAGACGATATTTATTATTTTCTCGCAATTGCTGTTCCACCCACTTATTAGTGGATTTTTAATGGCCGCTATTTTAGCCGCTATTATGAGTACAATTTCGTCGCAACTGCTGGTTAGCGCAAGTTCGTTAACCGAAGACATTTACCGCGTAATGGTAAATAAGAAGTCTTCAACCAAGGCGCTGAGTGAAAAGCAAACGGTAACAATTGGCCGTTATGGTGTAGCAGGTGTAGCTGTGGTTGCATTGTTATTAGCCATGGATGCGTCGAACACAATTTTATCTTTAGTAAGTAATGCTTGGGCAGGTTTTGGTGCAGCATTTGGTCCGTTAGTACTGTTTTGTCTGTATAAAAAGGACCTAACAGCGAAAGCGGCAATGGCGGGCATGATCAGCGGTGCGGTAACCGTACTGTTATGGATTTATGCGCCCGTTTTAGCTGACGGTAAAACGTTAAGCAGCGTTATTTATGAAATTATTCCAGGGTTTGCGGTAAGTACGTTAACGCTTTATGTGGTAAGTCGCTTTAGCGAAAACCCATCGTCAAACGTACAAGCAACATTCGCGCAAGCCAGTGAAGAATTAGCAAATCAACAATCTTAAGGTTAAAAAGTTTATTATGAGTCATCCAAATTGGAAACGCGTAGTCATCAAAGTGGGTAGTGCATTGATATCGCCCAACCAACAAGGTTGTAGCAGTCATTACCTTTTGAGCATTGCGCAATTTATCGTGCGATGCAGAGCCAACGGTACACAAGTTGTACTCGTGTCTTCTGGTTCTGTCGCAGCGGGCGCGCACCTGTTTCCAGAGCAAGAAAAGTCAGATATTGCAGTTAAAAAAGCAATGGCAGCAGCGGGTCAAACCGAAATGATTGCCACATGGGACAGACTGTTTGATTTTCCGTCTGCTCAGATGCTTCTAACGCATGCTGATTTACGAGACAGAGAGCGTTACGTAAGTATCCGTGAAACGATATTTAGTTTATTGGACAACAATATTCTACCTATCGTGAACGAAAACGACACCGTTACCACTGACAAATTGAAAGTGGGTGATAACGATAATTTATCGGCCATGGTGGCGTCGGCAGCTGAAGCAGATGCACTTATCATCTGTTCAGACATTGATGGGTTGTACGATAAGAACCCGCATGAACACGACGACGCACAATTGCTTAAATCAGTTAATACCATTGATCAAAGCATTTATGACATGGCTGGCGGTGCGGTAAAAGGCGGTGTAGGCACCGGTGGTATGCGCACTAAAATTGAAGCGGCCGAAAAAGCCGTTTCGCATGGTATAGATACATATATTATTAACGGCTTTACTGAACTGTCGTTTAATATGCTGCTAGCAGGTGAAAACCCAGGCACGCATTTCAAACCTCACGCCAAGCCAATGCAAGAGAATGTGCATTGGATGCGCCATACGTCAAACGCGCAGGGTGAGGTGATAGTAGAAGGGGACTTTGACGCCTCTTTAGCTGGCGACGCAGAGCAACTGACAAGTAGCGAAATTATTGACGTGAAAGGTGAGTTCTCGGTAGGCGACACCATTCTAGTACGTAAAGAAGACGGTACTAAACTGGTAAAAGCCAAGTCGAATTACAGTAGCTGTTTATTGAATTTCATTGCGAATCAGGAAAACGAAGAGTTCGCCCATGAGTTTGAGGAAAAGACTGGGCCAATTATTTCTGATCAGCACATAGCAAATCTGGAGAAAGAATGAGCATTATTACAGAGTTAGCACAACAGGCAAAAAAAGCTGCACGTACACTGGCAATTTTAAGCGAAAGCCAGAAAAACGCGGTGTTAACTGATATGGCCGCGGCAATTCGTGCAAACAAAAGCAAAATTATTGAAGTAAACGAAAAGGAAGTCGCGCGCGCCAGAGAGAATAACTTAGACGCAGCGATGGTTGACCGCTTAATCCTAAACGATGAGCGTATTGAAGCCATGGCTGAAGGCATCGAAGTTATTGTTGAACTAGACGATCCTGTGGGTAAAGAGCGCGTTATCGGTACACGTCCAAACGGTATTGAGATTAAGAAAATGCGTATACCGCTGGGTGTTGTGTGCATGATTTACGAAGCACGACCTAATGTTACTGCCGACGCAGGCGCGCTGTGCTTTAAATCGGGTAACGCAGTAATATTACGTGGTGGTAAAGAAGCATTGGATACCAGCTTAGCCATTGCTGAGCTTATGCAAGACGTGCTGGAGAAGCACAATTTACCAAAAGCGCTGGTAACGGTAGTTCCGAATCCAGATCGTGCATTAATGCAAGAGCTAATGGAGCAGCGTGATTACATCGACGTAATTATTCCTCGTGGTGGTGAAGGTCTAATCAACTACGTGACTGATAACGCCAAGGTGCCAGTTATTCAGCACTTTAAAGGTGTGTGTCACCTTTACGTAGACAAAGATGCAAATTTAGATAAAGCGATGGCGCTACTTCTAAACGGTAAGACACAACGTACCGGCGTGTGTAATGCTTTGGAAGGTCTAGTTGTACACCAGGCTGTTGCGGGTGATTTTCTGCCAAAAGTGGCCGAGGCGTTTAAAGAGAAAGGCGTTAAGGTTCACGTAAATGAAAAAGGTAGCCAGTACTTCGACGGCGCTGACGTTATTTCTGAAGACGCGTACGGTGAAGAGTATCTTGGCCTTGAAATCGCGATTCGCGTGGTTGACGATTTCGACGCTGCGGTTGACCACATTGCGCAGTTTGGTAGTAACCACACGGAAGTAATTTGTACTGAAGATGCGGAAAAAGGCAAGCTGTTCCAACGTACCGTTGATGCAAGTGTAGTAATGGTTAATGCCTCTTCACGCTTCTCAGACGGCAGTCAGCTTGGATTGGGTGCAGAAATTGGTATTGCAACCACTAAACTGCATGCTTATGGCCCAATGGGCTTGGAGTCATTGACTTCAGAGAAATATTTAGTGAATGGCGAAGGCCAAATTCGCGACTAATAAAAAGATGTTTTAACTGGTCGGCATTGTGCCACGAGTTTACATGCTTCATAATTAAAAGCGCTGACATTCGTCGGCGCTTTTTTTCGCCTATTCAAA
>JYMV01009052.1_pt1 | contig 62390 bp, 49 predicted proteins | sample 338911 | NCBI WGS metagenome assembly JYMV01 (sample SAMN03354496, study PRJNA234377) | hydrothermal vent metagenome | biome: Deep sea; feature: Hydrothermal plumes at the Eastern Lau Spreading Center, Western Pacific Ocean; material: Seawater | place: Tonga | collected 2009 | depth 2000 m m | reverse complement strand
CAGGGATGGTAGTGTTGTAAATCACCATTACCACCATTGGGTAGATCGAGATGGTAAAATCCACTGGGAACGGGCATGAACGCGTCGGTACCCATCAAACCGATGGGTGTTAGGTCCATTCTCAGCAATTCAGCCCCAAGTACCCTGAGCAAGCATTGCATCAGCGACCTTTTCGAACCCAGCAATATTAGCCCCGAACACATAATTGTCCTCTTGACCGTATTTTTTTGCAGTGTCGTACGCTTTTTGGTGAATGCCTACCATGATTGCGTCTAGTCGTGCATCAACCTCTTCACGAACCCAAGGAACTCTCTGGCTATTCTGGCTCATCTCAAGCCCAGAAGTTGCCACCCCTCCAGCATTGGAAGCTTTTCCAGGTGCGAATTTTACATTGCTTGATTGGAACACGTCTACAGCCTCTGGGGTACATGGCATATTTGCACCCTCTACAACGAACCGAACTCCATTATCAACCAAATGTTGTGCATCTTTACCATTCAACTCATTTTGAGTTGCACATGGAAGTGCGATGTCAACTGGAATTTTCCAAATTTGATTGTAGTCTAATGACTTATCACGCTCTGTGTATTTGTAGCCACGATGTGCGGCATAATCCTTTATTCGGCCGCGTTTTACATTCTTAAGGTCCATAATCCAAGAAAGTTCGTCAGTGTCAATCCCATCAGGGTCATGTATGAATCCACTACTATCTGAAAGGGTGACCACTGTACCACCAAGTTGAGTGACCTTTTCGCAAGCGAACTGCGCCACATTACCCGAACCTGAAATTGCTACTGTTTTTCCTTCAAAAGATTCCCCTGTAACTGCCAACATCTCTCGGGTAAAGTAAACTAACCCATAACCTGTAGCTTCTGGACGAACAAGAGAACCACCATACGACAATCCCTTGCCAGTCAATACTCCGGTGAACTCGTTGCGAAGTTTCTTGTACATGCCAAACAGGTAACCAATTTCTCGACTACCCACTCCAATGTCACCTGCAGGTACGTCAGTATCTGCACCAATGTGGCGCGCTAATTCAGTCATAAATGACTGACAAAAACTCATCACTTCATTGTCAGACTTACCCTTTGGATTGAAGTCCGAACCACCTTTTCCTCCACCCATTGGTAGACCTGTCAAACTATTCTTGAAAATCTGCTCGAAAGCCAAAAACTTGAGAATTGAGAGATTTACTGTTGGGTGAAATCGTATACCGCCTTTGTAAGGCCCTATTGCCCCATTGAATTGAATGCGGAAACCGCGGTTAACCTGTATCTTACCCTCATCGTCAGCCCATGGGACCCGGAACTGAATCAAACGCTCTGGTTCACACATACGTTGGAAAATATTCGCTTCAACCAGTTCTGGTCGAGCTTCCACCACTGGGCTCAGACTTTCCAATACTTCCAGTACAGCCTGATGGAATTCAGGTTGGTCCGGATCTCTTTGCAATACCTTATCATAAACATCTTTCAAATGTTGGTGCATTTTTTTCACCTTAGGAACGAGAACAGAGTCATCTTCTGTTCTTGGCGGGCGACCTGAGTCCCCCTTTTCACTATTACCTATGAGATGTATTGAAATTTAAGCAATTTGGAAGATATGGCATTTCATCGCGCATGCAAAATAAATCAAAAAAAGGAAGAAAACGCATTGTCCTCTAATAATTCAATGGGATGGATTGAAATGCAGTTAGCCATTGGCTAATGTCGGGAATGAGACATGAGCGAAGCGCAAACATACTATGACGGACTGATTACACAAGGGCATCCACCCGAGAGTGCTTTACAGTATACACAACAACACTTCCCTGGATTTGTGCCGGCAGCAGCCGCTGCACCTGCACCTGCACCAGCACCAGCACCAGCACCTGCACCTGCACCTGCAATGGGTGCGCCATTAGCAACCGGTGCCGCTACATCAATGGGTGATGCAATGGGGGTTGCAAAAGATGGAAAGGACTGGCTTGTTACATTATTACTATCGATTTTCCTTGGGACAATAGGGGTTGACAGATTCTATCTTGGCTATACTGGCTTGGGAATTTTGAAACTGATTACTCTGGGTGGATGTGGAATTTGGTGGTTAATTGACTTAATCATGATTGTAACTGGAAGCATGACTGATTCTAATGGTAACCAACTTGTAAAGTAATCAGAATAAGTTGCTTAACCAACGGCTCCAAAAGAGCCATGCAAATATAGGGATTGTCACCCATAACCAGGCAAGGTACAACCATTTTGGAGCAGATGGTATTGCTCCATACTGTTTCAACCTCAAATCTCTAATTGAGGCATATAACATCCAGACAAATGCCCCATAAATTAACGGTGAGCCAAGATTGTAATCCAATGCTTCAGAAAAACGTGCATGAGTAATTGATACGAAAGAACGAGTCATCCCGCAAAAAGGGCACAGCACACCTGTAAAATGAAAAATTGGGCAAAGGCTCAGTCCAGTAACTCGACTTGGCTGTAATATCGCCGAGATACCCAAAGCCCCGCCAGAGATTACAGCCATCATTGCTGCCGGCGATTTGAGAATTTCAATGGTGGATGCATCCACCTCCGCCCCCTCATCCATGATTGACCCGAGGGTGTTGGTTTATTGAAAGATGATGCGCTCAGCGACTTCCGCAACTGCTTCAGTAGCATTTGGCAGAGTCATGATAAACATCGCAGCCTGAGACACCTGTCTCTTTCGAAGCGCATCGGCAATTGGGGTATGTTCTTGGAACCAGCGAGTCTTTCCATCTCGGCCAATTATTCTAACATCAACCTGCGACATTCTTGGTTCTGATAGTAGTAACTTTACACTTGGGACATCAATTGCCACATATCCTTCAGGAACTTTAGCGCGTCGGCATATTTCATCCTCTATCTCACGCCGCTCAGCACTATTTTCAGCTAATTTCACTAACCGCTCAATTTGTGCATCGCTGAATTCTTCAGCTCTTCTAGTAACACACACTTTCAACAATTGGCGGTATTTTAGCCTCCTCAACATATCTTTAGCAATTCCACCCGCTTCAGATAACGCCTGCCATATTTCAGCATCAACCATGCGTTGCATATCAACAGCATCCGGAAGATTATCCTCGCTACGCTCAACTGCTCTTGAAAGCATCATTTCAGTCACCCGCGTAACCTTGTGGAAATATACCGCTGAATACATCAAACCGCGGGCCATCAACATACCTTCAAGGGCTGGAACGCCTCCTTCAGTCACAGCAACATCACCACTATGCCTTTCTAGACATTCTACTAACCTAAGGTGGTCAACCACCCCGTGCCTAACTCCAGTGAAGTGAGCATCTCTTAGCAGGTAGTCAAGTTGGTCACAATCGACAGGCCCATGAATTAGGTGTGCTAATGTGTTGTCTTGTGTCTCAAAATTGTTTCCCCCCTCTGACCAGTTGAATAGATTTCTCTCGGTACCAGCCGCATCTGCTCCATGTATCAAACCAGCAACTTGCTCCGGATCAATGTCATACTTTTCAAGAATATCAGGAACTTTTTGCCGATTATCAAATAGGGAGTTTTCGTCCTCTCTCAAAATGTCGTAATCACCGGTGATGATTCCTTCAGTAATGTGCATGTGGTCCGCCCCACCTCGCTCATGCAAGATGTGCTCAAGTGTGTGAGAATAGGGTCCGTGACCTACGTCGTGAAGCATTCCAGCCACCTCTACAATTGACTTTTCATGTTCATCTAAGCCAACTGAATCAGCCATCAATCCGCCAATATGTGATACTCCAAGAGAGTGTTCAAACCTCGTATGGTGGGCTCCAGGGAAAACTAGATGCGCCAATCCAAGTTGCTTAATATGGCTAAGTTTGTTGAATTCAGGAGTTGCTAAAAGTTCCTCTCGCACCCCTTTGATGCGGAACATTCCATGAATTGCATCATTTATCACTTTGCCACTCATGCCACTCCCTCATTATGTCGCTGATTGCAACCCCTCTTTCAACTTGAGGGGTAGTGCCTGATGGCTGGAACTCATGGTTGTTCGTGTCCTTGTTGCTGGTCGTACGCCTGTTGGTCATATTGACCAGCATACCACTGGGCTTGTCCTTCAGTAGGATACCAACCACCTTGTTGCTGTTGTTGCTGCCCCATCTGGGCCCACCATTCAGCTTGTTGTGAAATACGTAATTCCTCCTCAAGTTCAGCCCGCCTCTCATCTATATTGTGACGTAATAGCATTCCTTGTGAGCCTGCAATAGAGCCTGCACGCAATGCTTCATCAAGTTCATCTTCTAGGTCTGCAAGACCTTGGAAACCTTCTGATGTATGCAATTCGCCTTCCATTTTTTCGAACAATTTCCTTGAACGCGAAGTAGAGGTCATTGAAATTCCAATCATACCAATTGAAAATATCACCAGCAGGAGTACTGCACCCGTTATCACCTGGCCAACGCTATCCTGTAACAACGCGCTTTGTGCGAGTTCTGATTCTACCACATCATCTGCCCTGCCATCATTGTTAGCATCTACAGGCACACTGTTTGGGTCGAGCGGGTTACTTACTGGGTCTGATCGGACTTCATCCGTATTTGAGTATCCGTCACCATCAATATCCCAATCCCAAGAATCTGGGATTCCATCGCCATCCATATCAGGGCAGCCGTACATAAAGACTGTTGAATTACCTGCTTTGTTAGGGCAATCATCGGAAATATTTGTATTAGGTTGGTCAGCGAATCCATCTCCATCTAAGTCAGACCATAGTGAACCATTTTGAGGGAAAGGGTCTACGCTGTCTGAGTACCCATCACCATCCCAGTCTTCACAGCCTAGTAAACCACCTAGAGAGGAATTACCCCAACGTGCGGGGCAATCATCTGGATTTTCACCTGCTGGATTATCTCCGTAGCCATCACCATCACTATCCGCCCATTGAGTTTCATCTTCGGGGAACGGATCGCCTTCATCTGAATACCCATCTCCATCGGAATCAATACAACCATACAGGTCCTCAAAGGAAGTGCCGAATGTGTCTGGACAATCATCAACTGGCTCGTTACTTTCTTCAGCCTCATCAACATAGCCATCACCATCTCTGTCCGGGCAACCATTAGATGGTAAACCAGCTACAGTTGGGCAATCATCATTGTCGTTGGAAAGTCCATCACCATCATTATCGGGACAGCCAAAACGATCTAACGTACTGTTCCCATATCTGTCAGGGCATGCATCAACTTCTGAACCGTTAGAACTGTCTCCAAATCCATCACCATCACTATCATCATGTTGACTAGGATTTTCTGGAACTGCATCTTCAATATCTGCCCAACCATCACCGTCAGAATCAGGACAGCCAATTAGATTCTGCCAAGAATCACCGACCTCATACTCGCAATCATCCCATGGTGGAATACTATCGTCTATGCCTTCATCCTCAAAACCATCATTATCCCAGTCTAATGGTGATGGGTCAGGTGAAAAAGCACCTGCTACCCACATACCTGGCCAGTGTGTTTTGCGGGTTGAATTCCATGATCCATCAGCCCAATTATCACCCATACTATCACCATCTGAGTCATTCCATTGAGTTGGCTGACTTGGGAATCGGTCGTTCAACACCGATTGGCCGTCTCCATCTAAATCTAAACAACCATATTGATCTCTCCAGGAATTACCCCACATCATCGGGCATCCGTCAGGAGTTGTGCCATTCGGATTATTTCCAAAGCCATCTCCATCAGTATCTTCCCACTGAGTAGGGTCATCGGGTAAGTGGTCTAGTGAATCAGGCCACCCATCTCCATCAGTATCTATACAACCAAAATATCCTGCACCTGTTGAATTACCAAAGATATCAGGACAATCATCACCCTGAAATCCGGTTAGATTATCTCCAAATCCATCGCCATCACGATCTGACCATTGGCTACTGTCGTTGGGGAAGACATCTGTGCCATCACCAACCCCATCTCCATCAGAGTCGGTTCCATAAACAATTATCCAACCATCAGCACCACCTACGCTGCTTAACGTATGTGAATTGGCATCGTCGTAAGCATTACTATGGAAATATCCACCATAAGCAATTGTACCGTTGCGAACTGCTACAGCCCGACCATAGTCAGAACTGCTACCACCAAAATGGTGGATTGTGTCCCAAGTCCAAGATCCTCCTTGATTCACAAGAGTAGCATAGAACGCATCAGGAGAGCCTACGCTTGTAATGTAGGTATTACCAAACCATGCTGTTGAAGAATGATAATCGCCTACAATTGTAAGATTTCCAGATGATTCATCTAAATCAATAGCCCAACAATAGTCTGTACTACTCCCACCTACATTTTGTGCCCATAATGCAGCACCTGAATTACTATATTGGGCCACGAAACAATCCCAGTTGGAACTTTGTTGATATGCGTAAATCCACGTCCCACTAAATTGCATCCTGTAGTTAAATCTACCAACTAGTGAAATTACACCCGAGTTATCTATCACGACATCTTCTCCATAAGATTGGTATGAACTTTCATATCCAGCCCACTTTGCCCAAACGCAATTTCCACTTGAGGTATACTTAGTGATGAAGACGCGATAGTAATTTGATGATTGATAGCTCGGTGACAACTGACCACAACTGCCACCAGTACCTTCAGGAGTCATCCAATAACTGAATTCTCCGACTACGGCAATTTCACCATTATCATTGACATCAATCCCTCTCCCTCTTTGGTAATAACTACCATACATCCTATGTGCCCATTCAACCGTTCCGGCTGAATTTATCTTAGCCACATATGCATCATCATATGTGTAACCAGGTATTGTTGTTGAACCAAAATAAATTGTCCCGGATGTATAGAAATAACCAGTAGCGTAAACATTTCCATTATTGTCAATAGCAACACCATGACCATAATCATGACTAGTGCCCCCTCCTTTAATCACCCATTGCCAAGTCCCATTAGTGTCTAACTTTGCAACGAAAATATCGTAACCACCTTGGCTAGACAAAGAAGTAGAACCAAAGGTTGCTGTACTGTAAAATGATCCAGTGATAGAAACATTGCCGCCATCGTCAACGTCAATATCATAGCAGTGATCTGAACTGCTGCCGCCCATTTTTTTAACCCACAACCATGTACCTGATGGTGAAATTTTCCCAACAAAACCATCGGTAGACCCCAGCCCATTAAGATTGATATTTCCAAATCTAGCATTGTTGTAAAAATAACCACAGACATAGGTATTGCCAAATGCATCCATTTCTATTGCTTCCACTGAGTCAGTACTAGAACTGCCTGCTATCGAAGTACCCCACAGTAAAGTTTCTTGAGGTGAACTGAAATTTGTGACTGATTCATCACCTAATTCTGCATTCGGAATCATGGTTGACATGATTGAAAACATGAATATTGCGACTAAAATTGCCGATTTGGCAAACATTCTCCGTCCAGCAGTTGGTCCGTCACTCATGGTTGTCCCTCACACGCACGCGGGGTGCAAAGAATAGAACCTTTCGCCGTGCTTTTTGGGGACTCAAACACCCGGAAATGATGTTAGGTAAGATTCTAGTCTAGTCATCAATCGAACATCGCCTTGGTTTTCTATCATTACTCTAATTGATTCCACGACCAATGCGTGTTCATTTGGTTGGAGTCCCATGGCCCTACGTAAACAATCAAGCATTGCCATCTCATCATCACTAATCACATCGTCATCAAGGGCTGCTATCAAAGCAGATTGGTAACAAGTTGCATCCCCGATGTGACGGTTTGACCATTCATCTTCCTGGACCGATGTAATAGGTGATTTCTCAATCTGGTTTAGAATTGCACTAGCGAACTTGGCAGTCTCTTCATCCAGCCCAATACAGTTGGCCAAAATATTGAGAATTGCCATTTCATCATCTGTGACAATATTGTCTTCCATCGCCACTCTTAATGTTCTAAGATACACCATCAATCCACGACTCGCTGTGTGCGTCATGGCCAAGGCCAATCGCCTCCGCTATTTGACGGTGACCTTAGACTCACAACAAGACTCAGAGGGCCTTCAAATTAGCATTTCATGTGAAATCATATATTGTCACCCCCTTTTCCACCTGTATGGGGGGCAGTGTGAGGTGAAAGGAAACATCCCCCCCGAAGTTCTTTCTGCTGCCGGTCATCCTCAAAGTGTAGCCAAAGTTGTTTCATCATTATCAAACAATAATTATCTTACAATCAAACAATTATCAGAAGACTGTGGGCTGTCAGTTAGTCAGGTTTCTAGTGGTTTGAAACAGTGTCGTTTTCGAGGCTGGGTATTATCAACTCAAGGTGCAGTTAGGGGAAAGGGCAGACCTCGACATTTGTGGGAATTAAAGGTCTCACCACTTGAACTGATAAGAGAGTTAGAAACTGAGGCAAAGACAAAACATGTAATCTTAGCTAATGCTGTGAAAAGATTACGAACTGAATTAGAGAAGTGACCAAACATTGTCGGTTGAAAAAATGATTCAGTTTGTGTGTATTACAATAATCGGCATTTCTAGGTTATTTACCATTTTTATCAATAAAATCGTTGTACTACGTTGCATTACACTTTGCCCATAACTGTATTACAATGTATTAACTTCGTAAGACAGGATAATAAACCCCCCCCCACCGTGGATAGGTCGGAGAGGAACAGATGGGCAGTCCAAGTCAGATGGTTTCAGTGCGCCTCACCGAAGAGGAAATCTTCGAAATTGAGCGCCGTGTGGGATTTGACGGCATGCGCAACCGTAGCGATGTCTTACGCCGTGGACTTCACAAATTGTTAGACGAGACTGCAACAGGAAATGTTGGCCGCCGACAGACTATCAGAATCAGTGAAGGCGTATCACAACAATTGAAAATCCTAGAACAGATGCTTGAAATGGATGCAAGTTCAGCAATGGCACTTGGAATTGGGCTACTCCTTGAGCAGCAAACAGAAAAAATGGACACTAGAGTTACAGATGCTCTAAGTGTCCTGAAGGATATTGACCTTCGAGGTTCTCATGAGGACCATACTGAGTAAAAGGGTGAGAGAAAGTGAGCAATGGGATGCACACCAAGAAGAACCAGGGGGGGTGTGAAAACCCCCCCGCCCCCACTCTTGGGATTTTCAATCTACGTCTCCGTGCCCGTCACTCGGTCATTTCAGTAGCAAATTCACATAATACCCCCGTTCCCGCATATGCGGGAACACCCCTTCACGACGAACTTTGATTCGTTATACCCCGGCCCCTAACGGGGCCCCCCAAATAGAATCGGGCCGATAGGCTCTCTATGATACCATCAAGCAGGAAAAATACCCAACCTTATTGAGCGTCCGAATCGCCGGTCAAACTCATGGTGGTAGATGAACCTAGAATACCCGGTTATCTCGCACATGAAGAATTACGGCCAGGCCAAGCAGAAATGATTACTGAAGCGTATGATGTCCTAGTCAACAAGGGCAGTCACCTTGCCTGCGCTCCTACTGGAATTGGTAAAACTGCAGCAGCTCTTTCTGCTGCACTTGACGCTTCTTTTTCATCAAATGAAAAACGAACTATCTTCTTTCTTACTGGGCGTCAAGCGCAACACCGGATTGTTGTTGAAACAGTGCGCCGCATCAACAAACGCCTCAAAGATGGCCAAAGCAAAGTGAAATTAGTAGATATTGTAGGCCAACAATCAATGTGTATTGATGACATTCGCAAGGAATTTTCTTCAATATTTTCTCGCCTCTGTGCCGACAAAAGAAAGAACCGGCATTGTCGGCCATATCTTCAGGAAGTTGAAGGATTAAAGTTGAAAGTCCTACAAGAACCACTGCATGTGAATGAACTAATTCAAGTTTCAAAAAGTTTCACTGAAAATGGTCAAAGCAAATCAACGTGTCCGTGGAAAGTTGCACGTGAAAGTGCTATCGGCGCTGACATTATTGTTTGTGACTACAATCACTTATTCCATGAACGAGTGCGGGCAGCATCACTAGATGCGATGGGGATAAAATTGGATGAAGTCATCATCATAGTTGATGAAGCGCACAACCTTCCTGACCGAATCACCAAAGGAATGCAGAGAACAATAAACGATGAATTGGTTTTATCAGCTCGCCTTGAAATGGAAGAACACATTGAAACTCTTGAAGAGAAAGAAAGGAAAGGTTTGTTTGATGTTAGACCTGAAACCTATGCTAATTTGCGAGCCGTCAAAGCAGCAATTGAAAGGATTCGTGCAGATTTAGCCGGCTTTTTCAGAACCCAAACTCAATCACTCTACAAAGAAAAATCAGAAGAGACTCGAATTGATAATCAAGACCTGCTAAATCTATTATCATCAGCATTAGCCAGTGATATAAGCGGGAAAAATATCAGCCTAAATCAAATCTCTGAGACATTGGCCACAATAGAAGTTGAACTAGATCCAGACCTAGATGAAGGCAAAGAAACCGCTAGCGAGCGTCTTTCAGATTTATTCGGACTGATAGATAGATTGGGTGAAAATAGAGCATTGGCGTTCATCTTCTCCCATGGTAAGGGGGACGCACCACGACTAACCACCCATCTACTTGACCCAGGAATTGTGGCTGGACCTGTGTTTGAGCAAGCGGCTGGAGCATTACTGATGTCTGGAACCCTATCGCCACCAGAGATGTACGGAGAACTTCTGTCCCTACCAAGCACAAGACCGATATCTTCCAAGGAGTATCCCTCTCCATTCCTTTCCGATAAACGTCCAGTAGCGATTGCAACTGGCGTGACCTCAAAATATACAAGGCGAGGACCACAAAATAATGAGAAAATTCGCGCACATATTCGAGCAATTTCAGTAGCCGCACCAGGTCATATTGCTGTATTCGCCCCATCTTACGCGATGTTAGAAGAAATTGTTGGCGGCGAGATATGGCACGGCCGCAGGGTCTTGAAAGAGGAATCTGGTTGGTCAAAAGGGCGCATTGACTCACTCCTACGTGATATGGACATGGCACGTTCTGCAGGAGAAAAAATCCTGCTTGCAGGGGTATTCTCAGCAAAGTTAGGAGAAGGCGTAGATTATCATCGAAATCTGTTAGATGCTGTGGTTTGCATCGGACTTCAGATTCCACCGCCATCAGAAGAACTGAAAGCTCGCAAAGACTACTATGAAGAGCGATTCGGGAGCAGTAAATCATATCGCTGGGCGGTACAACAACCTGCTGTAAACTCACTGATGCAAGCGATGGGGAGACCGATTAGAAAAATGGGTGACCGCGCCTTTGTTTTATTGTTAGAAGATAGACTATTGATGCCACAATTCAAGCGATTACTTCCAACCAACATCAACATCTTGACTGTATCAAGTGAAGAGTCAACAAGCCGCCATGCAACACGTTTCTTCAAACGCCATCCAGACCCAGCAATCGAAGATGATTAGACACGAAGGATTCAATGAGGGCGGACTTAACGGAGTAATTAGGTGAGAGCGATGAAGTGGCACCCAATCACTATTCAAGTTGACCAACAAGACGGCAACGTTGCACCAGATAAACGCTTTACTGAGGGACTAAGTGCCTCTCCTGAATTGCTTCATCAAAACTTCCTCTCAGACCTTGGACACCTACAAGAGATTCATGATATTCATCAAACGACAATGGAAAGCAACTTTGCACCAGTAGAAGCAAATTTTGATCGCATTGCCGGGGTGCTGTCAACGGAAACAATGTTGGAAAAATTTGACGGAAAATCCAGCGATGAGCATCTCTCATTTCCACTTCATGGGTGTGAACTATCTGGCGTCAAACTTAGTGCTGCTGAATTAGGTGAAAATTCAATTATCAAATTGAATGTGACTGGGCGCGATGGTGACGAATTTGAACAGGCTTTCTCACTACCAAGCGGAAGTCGACTGGCAACAGCCACTTGGGATGGTGGCGAACTGCATCTCAGCCTCAACCGCTTGAGTTAGTCTAGTTACCACTATTTCAGTAACTAAGCGATTATCGGAACGGTTTGGTAACCGCTTCTTGAAATCAGCGAAGTGGTACTTCTGCAAGTTCGTCAATTTGGCCGAGTACTCGGCCAAGTGCGTCCTGAGCCTGACTCTTGTGAGCCTCACCCATTTCGTGTCGGGAGTACCTTGCCTCTTCGAATACACTGTCAAGAGCAACCAAAGCTTCCTCATTGATTGGCAATGCCTTACGAATAGCCATCTCGAATTCACGGACTGTCTCAAAGTCACGTCGTAGGAAGCGGTGTCGCATCAGAATTGCACAGAGGCTTTCATAACAGTTGAAAATAGCCTCTCTAGTTTCATCTCCTGCAGCCAATAGTTCTGCTGTGTAAGCGAATACATCTGCTAATTCAGACATAGCAGATTGCTTGCGACGGCGCCAATAAACTACGAAAGCAACTGCGCCAAGAACTCCTGCAATTAATCCTCCATACAGCCAGTTACTAATTCCATCTTCAATGGTTCCCGCTGATAACACGATTACTTCCATAGTAGTTTCAAGACGCTCTCTATCATCTTCAGCAACTTTTTCATCAGTTGAGTTGATTTGTATGTAAAGTGAACCGTAGGTTGAACCATCTCCGTAAGGTGGCATTGGTGGTACTGAGGCAAACTCAAACCAGAACGAACCGTTATCTCCTGTGCGCCCAGTTAAAGTCCTACTAAGACCATGTGAATCATTGTACAGAACGGCTGTTACTGCAATATCACTGGCTGGGAGTTGTGTGTCCTTAGCTGTTCCCTTGACCCACGCGATTACTCTGTCACCATTGTAGGGTACTATCTCCACACCAGTCTCAAAGTCAACAGGAATGACCACGAAGATTGATGTATTGATTTGATCACCATTGAAGTTTCTTGAGGTATTATCCATGGCTCTTAGAGTCAAAATGATTTCACCTGCTGTCATATATTGTGGAGCAGTTAACTGGATACTGAAACTACCGTCACCCATCCATACCACTTGCTCAGAAATACCAAGGTCACTCTGATTCCAATAGAGAATAAGGTCGAGCATTTCTACTGGATTCCCACTTCCTCCAACCTCAAGGATTCTTCCTTCAATGATTATTGGATGAGACGAAGAAGAACGGACGATGATGTTCTCATTTTCAACCAATTGCCAATCAATATCAGCCCAAGTAGTCAAAGTTGTTGTTGAATTAGTTGACAGCCATGATGCCTCGCCTGAATAGTGTGCTGAAAGTGTGTGCTCACCACGTGCTGAAACCATACTAACTGGAACTAATAGTTCAAATTCACCAAATGAATCAGTTGTTACAGTGTCAACAAATACTCCATCAAGCAAAATGTCAACACTTCGCCCTGAAATCCCTGGCAAACCAATTGCATCGGAATCATACAAGCGTCCGGATACATTCCAGAAGGTACCGCGCGTAGCGTCACCGTTGTCCTCACTATTCAACAATAAGTCTGAATGATGAGCAACCCAAATTGTACCATTCGCACTTGCTTCACGATACCAACCTTGGGCTGGAGCATAGATTTCTACTGGGTGCGAACCAAGCCCAATGTTGTTAGGGATTGTCCACGCAATAATCCAAACCCCATCAGAGTCGGAGTACACTGTACCAAGGAGCGTACCGTTGAAACGTACCTCAAGTGAGTGGTTTAGGAGCCACCCTTCAGGGAGATTATCCCTTACCGTTCCTTGAATCGTAAGATTGTCATTGATAGCTATCTCTGTTGGGAGAATCAAAGCCACATTGACTGCGCTGTACACATTCCATGAGGTGTTCGCTTCTGAAGGTAAGTAGAAGGTTGAGCCCGTAAATCTCATCTCCATCATCTGTGCTCCGAGAGGTGAATCCGCTGGGACAGGGTAGTAAACTTGGAAGTTACCTTCACTGTCTGTTGTAACATTTGTAAGCCAAGTATTGTCAAACCAAACTTCTAGGGATTCGTTTGCTAATCTGTTGTCAACAATATCAAACAGAGTTCCATCAATGATGAGGAGGCCTTCTCTGTCTACATCGCCTCCGCCACCTAGCAGAACGATGTAGGTTGGAACGCTGATGTTTACCCACTGTTCAGCTGATGAATTGAGGTAATACTCGGGGTTTGTTGAATCGCCTTGACCTATTGGATCAACCCACATGAATCCACCCCTGAAGAAAATCGTCACTAGGTGGCTACCAGCCGCTGTTTCGCTAGGCATGGTGTACATCAGACTGTAAGTCCCAGTAGATGCATTCGACTCAATGAATGCTCCTGAATCGTTACCATCAACTGATAGATGCAAAATACTGGCTGCTGGCACCCCTCCAGTTTGTAACAAGTTTCCATGTTCATCAAGTAGAGTCCCATTTACCCAAATCACATCACCTGCGATGAAATTTCCTTCTACAGAATCAATGGTAATCACGGTTGGTGCTAATATAATGAGGAGTGTCGTATCTTCATCACCAAGAACCCCTGTAGTTCCAGCCATGCCAAGATAACTGGCATTAATTGAAAGCGGACCTGGTGCGATGTTGTCTGGCACATTGAGTAGAGCCCATGCAGTTCCGTTGATATCTGTAACAACTGTTGTTGAAATATTTAGAGTAGGGAATTCAATAGTAATCGTTGCATTCGGGATTACTGCCAAGGTGTTGTCTTGCAACATCACCTGAATGCTTACGTTATCTCCACGCACTGTTCTGTAATCAGGGTCAAGATTCTCTGGCGTCAATATAGTGATTACAGAATATCCTCGGCTATCAAAGGTATTGTTACCGCTTGAACTGAGATAGTAATTTACAGTTGGAGTATAACTTGCAGCCAATAGATGTGTTCCACGTGGGAAGTCTGTATCCAAAGTAATGACTGCTGTCCATGTTCCGTTTGGTTGTGCTATCGCATTAGAGACCTGGAAATTATTGGTATAACCATCAATACTAATCTGCACTTGTGGAAGAAGGCCAGCGCCACTCCTAGCAATGATTCCTGAGCCGTTGTCAGAAACTAGGCTTCCTGTGACATCAAATACAGCACCTGAAAGTGGGTTTGCGCTAATGTTATCCACAACAAGTACGGTAATTGAACGCACACTAATTGTGCCGATTTGATGAGTTGTCGGATGCATTTCCCAAATCCCTGTTGCATTATAGTAAATTGTCACTGTAATCTGTCCAAGAGGTTGGGTATTTGGCACGGAGTAAGTCCACGATGCAGTAGCATTACTGTCTGTCATTGAATCTGGTATCCAAGTATCGTGGAATTGTGCCGCAACTGTAGTGTTAGTAATGAGCCGATAATTGTCAGATGCTTCGACTAGTACTGCGCCGAAACTAACATTCTCACCACGAGTAACAACTATTGGGATGAGTGGGGTTTGTTGTTCGAAATCAGTAACGCCAATAATCAGCATCCCTGAACTTGCTGAGCCTGTAAGGTAGAATGGATTACTGCCATCAAGTACTGAAACCACAAGAGTCTTGTTTCCATTTGTGATACCATCATTATTTGGATCAGTTGGAACTGATAAGTTGAATGAACCGTTGTTGGCAGTAATATAACTTGCAACCAACGTTTCTGATGGGTCGCCTAAGAAGAAGACTTCAATTCCAACCGGTCCGTTGAACGGCCGGGATACGTCGTTGCCATCATTGACTGTGCCCACTAATTGGAAGCTAGTTCCTGCTGTCACATTTAGTGGCACAGACGATATCACAACATCAGACGGTACCTGTACGGTGATATTCATGAAAGTTTCATTGCCCCACCATCGTGCAGATCCAGATGAAAGAGGGTCGGAGGTATCGTTAGCCATCCAGATTCTCACATCGTAATAGCCAGGGTCCATTGTTGGTGGCACGACCCAATTCAGAATCGTCACACCATTTGCACCTGAGACGACTTGTCCAATCGAAGTGTTTGTGCCGCCCCAATCCCATGTGAAATTGACTGTTTCTCCAACTACGGCAGAACCATCGCCCACATCAGTAACTGTGACGTTGAAAGGAATTGTATTTCCTGCTTCAACTATCACCGTTGTAATGTTGCTCCTTAGCACCAACTCGGATTCAAGTCCAATCAATGCTGCTGGTGGAGTGTACATGAAGTAGTATGCACCACGAGGTCCAGCATAGGTATCAAAATCAAGTATTGTAGTGAGGTTATGAGCTGCTGATGCTAGGTCAGTTGGTAAAGTAACCACAACGGAATAATTTCCATTGGTCTGGTTGGACAATCCACTACCTAAAGGAATGAATATTGGAAGTGGAGGTTCCCCATTCGGCCCATTTGGACCAGTCCCTGGCAAGGCAATTGAAAACTGTACATCTGCGGTATGCCATAGAATTGGTGTACCAAGCACATCATCCGTAAGAGTCCCTGAAATTACCGTAGTACCTCCTAAGTGAGTCCACTCTTGAGCAAGATTGATGGATAATGTAGCAGTTCCAGTAACAAGGAGAAGGCCACTAGCATTTGCTGGCTTGAACCATTCGCTACCTGCGTTCCCACCTAGGTATCCATCGTAGGAAATATTCCACCAATAGTCACCTGCTGCGAGAGTCCCAGAGGGTGTAAATTCGCTAGTAATCCAGTCACCCTCAGGGTCAACTGAAGTATTGACAAGCGTCCCATCAAATGTCATGAGATAAGTGCCATTGAATGGAAGAGTAGCCATACCTGTATGGTCAGCTAATGATACCATCACCGATGCCATTTGACCGCGCTCTATTGAGCCGAGATTGAAACTCATTGTAACTTCACTACGTAAACCATATCCTACGAATTCATCTTGGTCAGAAGCGCCAGGAATACCTTGCCCAAATAATAATTGGACATCTAGATAACCTGGCCCAATCGGTACATCACTACCATTCATTCTCCAAGTAATGTTGTAAACTCCGTTGGTTACTACCCAAGTTGTAATATTTGTGTAACTAGTATTACTGCCATTACTTCGCAATAAGAGGGATATGTACCCATCCATAGGTGCAGGTGCAGCACCACGGGTATCCACAGTACCATTTACATAGATATTTTCGTTGATTACTAACAACGAATGATTGGCGCCGGGACCTTCTATTGTAGCATTCATATTTGGTGCTGCTGAGATATTCATTGTGAAATTCAATGTACCTGGGCGTGCGTGATAAACCGGAGATGGGACTAAGTTCAAATTACCCTCATGCCAACCTGCAAAGGAGATTGTTGCTTGACGCAAGCCTTGTGATTCAAGGTCTGACAAGTTGAGATCGAAGGAAAAGAAACCATCTGTCCAAACCGGTGCTTGCAAGGTTACATTAGCACTTAAAACAGAAGAAGGATAAGTCAATTCAACAGTGAAATTTCCCGTCACTGATGGGTCAGTTTGTGGCGTGGCATTCCAAAGCATATTGCCAGTGATAGTAGTTGTAGTGCCAGCCCCAATAATCGGAGCGCCGACTGGTTCGGGCCCAGTTAAAGTGAAATTAACATCGTCAGTTATATTCAGAGTCACAGCGTATACTTGGTATGAGTACGGTACATAACCCCCTTGTCTAGACTCAACAACCACTTTTGCATAACCTGGGTCAGGCATCATCGCTGGAGTCCCATTTATTGAGAAGTTACCATTTTGGTCAGTCAAAATAGCACGAATACGAGAATCTTCGTTCAAAACTGATGGATTCATAGGATTGGTATCATTTGCTGAAACGAGATAAGCATTCACAAGTGCATCAACAGCACCCGTACTGTTGTTGGTGAATTGTAAGGAACCATTAATGTAAATCAATCCAGAAGAAAGGTCCCTCTCGAATGTTAGAGGATTTACACTTTCATTGAGGAATTGAACCTGTTCAGCTGGAGGGCAGGGGTCAATTGGTATCCACCCCATATCCAAATTTGACCCGATTTGTTGCAGATGTACTTCAGACCAAGTATTCCAGTTTGAGCCCATCACCATGTAACCAGTCCCATGCCAAACTCCACCTGTGTAACCAGTTACTGTGCGCGCAGGTATTCCTGCAATCCTCGCCATCGTGGTGAAAGTAGTCACATATTCTGAGCACGAACCTTCTCTTGAATAGTCAAGGATGAAATGTGAGACATCTTCAATATTTGGTGCGCCAGAACCATCAAAATTCAACTTGAAATCCGGATCGGTCACATTGGTATCTTCTTCTGAAAGATAATTTTTGATCGCCTGAATCTTATCCCATGCTGAGACCGCACCAGAATCCGTAATGACCCCATATGTGATGTTACTGACATTTGATTCTCTCAATGTGTAGTCGGTAAAATATTCTGGTAAATCCGTTGCGTATGGGGTTGGGAACTCCACACCAGCCTGAAGTTCGGAATCGGTGTAGTTTACCTCTGGCACACTAACCATCAAGCCACCAACGGCTGTTGCTGACACACGGATATCTCGGGTGTGGTTTGTCTGATTCAATTCTGCCATTGAATCAAACCATGACATATATTCGATTGTATGTGAGGGCTGAGGTAAAGTGCCACCGGGTTCAATCGGCTGCAGGAATTCCATTAGCCACATTTCTGTCGAATCCCAAAAAGTATTGTTGGCAACCTGATAGGTGTTAATTTCACCAGCAGTTAATTGCTGTTCACTGACTAATGATGTATTTATTCCATAAGCTCCTCCAGTGTAGTAATCATAAGTTTTTACTCTCCACCGGTGAATTAAATTAGTATCTACACCATTACCAGTGCTAGAAGTGTTGTTAGCGTAGAACACAACTTCGTTAGGGTTGATATCGTCAGTTGGGTCCCATGGGTTTTGCGGACTAAGGTGACAATCTTGCCAAAATTGAGGAGGACATTCTTCGTAATCACTCATCCCCCCACCATCGGTATCGGGATTCCGCCAGTCTGTACCAGTTTGATTCTCGATGTTATCAGGGATACCATCGCCATCAGTATCAGCGGGATTCATATCATCAGATGGGTCATTCTGGGGATTTGTCCCATCTAGATATTCTTGTGAATCAATAACCCCACCGTTATCAGTATCAATATCAAGATAATCGGTAACATATGCATCAGTTGAACCGTTGCCAGCACCCATGCCTGGTACAAACATCAAATCACAACCAGTTGTGTTCTCAAAGTAGTTATTGAGTAAGTCTCCATCAGTATCTAATGTGTTATCACATGGTTCCATTGGGTCAGTTGAATTGAGTATTTCATCCAAATCATTTTGACCATCTCCATCAGAATCATACAGCGTAGAAATTGAGAACCAACCCCATATTGAAAGGGTCTCTTCCCAATCCGCTAATCCGTCTCCATCACTATCTGCGTAATCGTCATCACAGTGAGAGTGTGTTGTGCCTAGGCTGCCAGAGTTTGCACCTTCATAGTGGCACCAACTGCCATTCTTGGAAATCACTTCAACAGTATTTGCTGGTGGAGGAGTAACTACTCCAAATAGGATGTTGTTTACAACTGCACCATAACTGAAACTCGTCAATTGTCCATTGGAATCATTGTAGTAGCCAACAGCCCCATTTAGAGTTCGCCAATCAATTGGAGTTGAGTCAAAACCAGAAGCGTCTGTAAGATACAGGCGCTGTAGTCCTGCATTGTAACCACCAGCCTGTGCAGCAGTGTCTAGAGTTGTGCTGTAATCAATTAACGACATACATGGATCTGTTGAGTGTGATAGATTTGACTCATCACCATCGCCAACACCTCCAAAGTCGGTGTCGTATACATTCCACATTGAACAGGATAGATTCTCAATCCAGTTATCAATTCCATCATTATCGAAATCCCCTGCATCCTCTCTGCGAGTAGGGTCCGTTTCATTGGCATCTACTCTGCCGTTGCCATTCTTATCTTCATCTCCATCATCAAACTGGTCGCCGTCTGTATTGTTGTCACGAGGGTCGCTGTGCTGAGGTGGGTTTCCGTATGTTGAGACATTAGCTTCAACACCGTCATCAATTCCGTCACCATCTGTATCAGCAGAAGTTGGGTCAGTGAGAATTGTCAGTGCTTCCCATCCATCTTCCAATCCATCATTATCTGTGTCATTATCCCAAGGGTCTGTATCAGTATCTTGGTCTACTGAAGCTGTTTGGGCTAAACACCCAAATAGAGGGTTACATGGATTAACATTCTCAGTAGCCTGTTCGGTCTGTGGGTTGCCCGACATGAAGTAAGGAGTGCCGCTATTTGTGGTTGTCCACGAGGGGTTGACATACTCCTGAATGTTGACTAAACCATCGCCATCAGGGTCGCCCATCATTCCGTCAATGCCTGTCGGATTAGTTGCATTCAGGTTGTTTGCAACTTCCCAACCATCTGGAAGTCCATCGCCATCGGTATCCCAGCCATCAGGGTCCTCATCAAAAAGGCCATCACCATCGTCATCGTTTGAGCCACAAACTTGGTCACCATCCTTATCTGGGTCTGCATGGTCAACAAGGCCATCTTTGTCATTGTCAATTCCATCATTACAAATATCACCTACCGGATCTTCATCACAAAGAATTACTGTGGAACCATTCCCATCATTTCCTGGCCCTCCACAAGCCGGTTGATTGACTTGCATTGCACCCTCTTCATTCCAGTTTCGAACGGGAACAGTACCATTCCACCATACGCCGTTATCAAGCATATTTGGAGTGTTTGCAGAGTCCCATCCGAGTGGAGTTAGGTAAGTGTACTCTTGGAGGTTAGACATTGAATCACCATCGGGGTCACCTGAAGCACCATTGCTTGAAAGTGAAGAACCATCATTTGGGTTCAATCCATACTTCCATTCCCAGCCATCGGGTAAACCATCATTGTCAGAATCCCAATCTTGACATTGAGTCTGTAGTAAAAACTCCATACCACAGGTTAACCCATCCCCATCTTGGTCGGTAGTTGCAGCTGCTTCCCATGATGCAAATTCCAACGCCGCTAACGATGTGAATATCATCAGCGAGACTAGAAATAAAGCCTTCATCCTCATCTTGCTTTGGAGTCTTAAAACCGCGCTGAACTTTGATTGACCTTGCATAAGCATACTTGAACCTATATACTAACCATATCTCTTGCCTCTTAATACAGTTGGAGCACAGTTCATACACACATTAGGGCTAGTTTCAACAGATGATTCAATCACCATCCCAATTCTTAAGCATCTGTATCGTAAAAATTAGGGGCAAAAATAACCATGGAAAATCAGTTCTTAATAGTACAGATTTATCTTATGAAAATAGTGATTTAAGCCAACCAATTATCCCGCCGGAAGAGGGCTTTTTTGAAGTAGGTTTTGAAGATGCTGATTCACGTAAAATCATGTCGCCATCGCGAATTAAATCACTAACATTAAACTCCAATCTGAAATTCATAAATAAGATTAAATTGTCCATATTTTTGAATAAAGAACTGATTCTGGTACCAAATTTCGCCTTATACCGATTACCCACATCTGCATAATTAACAGGATACTCAATGGTAGTTAGAAATGGGATTGCTTCTTCAATTTTTAATGGTAATTGATATATCGAAATTTTTAATTTATCAAGGTCATTTTCACTAAGAGTTTGTTTGAATTCTTCTAGGTGCATTCGCTTACCTTTTCCACTCTTATTATCAGTAACTTTTCTAGGCTGATTTTCAACACTTTTCTTAGCCTTAGGTTGCGGCTGTTTACTACTAGGCTCAGACTTTGATGTTGAAGGCTTGGAATTAGGCGAATCTTGCAAGTGAACATCAACTGGTTGGCCGTTGACTAACTCAACTTTCAATTCACTACTCATTACCTGAATTAATTGGTCATGGAAGGAGAGGGTTGTTGATACATTCATTACCCCCATCAACTCTTTCCTATTAGCGCAATCTTGTCCTAATTTTTCATTAACAAGCCCAGTAATCTCAGAGGCTAAAAGTCCACAGTTTACTGAACCCCCTGCTAACCTTTGTCTAACCGCTTCACGAAATGCTTTTCGAGCCTGTCTAACAGTAGGAGACGTTGAGCTTTTCTTTGATTGAGGAGGTTGCTTTGATTGTTGCTTTTTCTTCTCCTTTGGAATTGGTTTTTTGCTGCCTTTTGAATCAGTCTTTGGCTTTGATTTGGTTAATTCCTTCACTTGATGAACTGTAGGTTTTGGTAAATCAAAAGAGGGGTTAGGAAGGAAAAAATCTCCAGCAAAGGTGTAAGATATAACTTTGTTATCTCGCCATTTGTAAAAACCTTCTTCACCATTAGGATATTTTGACACGTGGTCTTTCATTCTATCATTAGTGACGGCATAAGCGCCCTGTTGCCAAGCAAATTGTAGCCAGTAATCATCATCATGATCTTGTGATGGGACAGAAACAACCGTTCCTTTATCCTTCAATGCACGTAGAATTGATGGGTCATCTACACCCTTCTTACCCGCATTATCGCTGAGATAATGCCGTGGCACGAACGCGTATACTTCGTATCCAGCATCAGAGTAATACGTCACCGCAGTTGCAATTCCTGTAGCTGATGCCGGCCACTTATTTGCAGAGTGGCTCATCCCAACATTGGGGCCATCAATCACTATCACTACCTTCGATTCTTCTTCATTTTCTACCAATTAGCAACCCCTCCAAGGGGTCCGATCTGTTGCCTAGACCTCGTGAAATCTGATGAAAGCATCCTTTTGGGAGCCACCATCTACTTCTACGCGTCCGACCCAAGTCGTTAATCTGCCCTAAAGGGGGGGCTATTAGAACCCTCTCAATCGATTCAATCATCAATTAATTCAATTTCATCAAGGTCATCATCTTCATCATCAATGATTTCCTCTAACTCAGATTCTTCATCTGTTACTGCCTCAGGTAAGTCGAACTCTTCATCAACGTCATGTTCATCCTCTTCTTCATCCCAAACGTCAACTCTTCTGCGCTTACCTGCAATTGCTGCTACAACTAGGATAATGAATCCTGCAAGCATCATAATCGTTGAATTGCGCATGTTACTCAGTTCATTTGTGATTCTGAGAACAGGGTCATTAATTTCAACACGAATATCAATATCTAATTCTGCATTAAACTGGTCAGAAAATCCAGTCTCAAATGATTGTGGTTTTCCGGTCACCACAATTGTATGGAAATCACCGTGTCGAGCATTTTCTGCAGCGGTAATTGTAACTTGAAATGTGATTTCTGAAAATGCATCAACTAAGACTAAGGATGATTGTGTGTTATGATTTTCTGCAACCACTGTCCATCCACTTGGCGCAGTGGCACTAAGAACAACCTGCATATCTGTATTCCCTTCATTCTTGAGAGTCATTTCATAGGTTTTTTCGACACCAGGAGCCATAGCTTGATTTGTTGTATTCTGAATAATTTTCAATTCTGGGTCGCCATCACCTACTTCAATACTAATTGGTAAATCAAAGAAACGCTGTGCATCATTATTCTCTGTAACTTCTTCAATTCGTACGTAAATCGTGTGGTTTGCTGCTAATACTTGGTTAGTTAGGTGAATCTCAAGATTAAACTCAACAGTATCTCCAACGGTCATTTGCATTACTGGCATTGGATCATTGTCTGTATTGGTGATGAAGTAATCCCACAAAGTGTATTTCCCGTGTTCACCATCTTCGTTCCTCTCATAAGTAGCAGGATTAACTACCCTCCAATCAATTACTTGGTTATCATCTCCAGAAGTTTGAGTTGCTTCTATTCGCATTCTGACATCAATGTATTCATCACTATCATCATTCAGACAGTTCTGATATTCAACATGGCCTAAGCCATTACTTTCACCATCGCAATCAAAGACCACCGATGCTTGTAGTCCGTTGGTACGATGAGGAGTGAAACCTACTATTGCAGACAGAGATGTATTTCCAGCACTGGATAATTCAATTTCCATTAAACCATAGTCAGGGTCGTCCACCTCTGATGAGGGATTGACAAATAGTGCCAAAGTGTAATTGGTGTGCCTTGGCATTGCTGGGCTGTGCCACAACCCATCATTAGGGTCTTGAGTAATCATCTGTCCAGTCTGATTATCTACGAAGTAAAATACCGTTCCTCTGGGCTTTTCAGTGACTTCAAAGCGGAATGAATCAACATCAAAACCAGTATTGAATATTTCAATGTAGAAAGGTGTAGGGGGACCCAAATCATCTACAAATTGGGGGACTGTTACATCAAATTCGAGTGGTCCTCCCCTTAGGGTTGAATTGTCTATCTGATTGTCATGCTCACTATCCCAAAGTGCGACCATTGGGGGGGCAAATACATCTAATTTCTCCAAAGTGATTTGCATCGTTGTATAGTGTACCTCTGCACCACTTGTATTGTAAGCACGCACAGAGATATCAAGTCGTGGTGGTGCATTGCCTAATTCAGTAGGAGCCGCTAATGTCAATTGTGCAGTCACCTCATTTCCACCATCACTGATAGTGTAGCCTTCTGGCCGGTCAAATAGAGCAGACCAACTTGAATCAAGAGTAGTCTGCAAATCTAATTGAATATCAAGTGAGGAACCTGAAGAGCCAGTATGACGTAAAATAAACATTATTGGAGTAGTCTGATCTGGAGCAATATATTCTGCACTACGGTCAGCGGCATTCCTGACAGAAACGCCATATTGGTGAACCACTACTTCATCATGTTCGAAAACAAATGGGTTTGAACCTTGAATATCACTGACAGAGAGAGTCAATGTGTAAACACCAGCTTGAATACCTGCTGGATAAGTCCAAACAAAAGTACCACTCAAGACACCTGCAGACTCAGTCAACTCAGCATTGGTGAAAGTGTGGTCAACAGGATAACTTCCATCTGGAGCACGCAATTGGACAGATACTGCAGTGACATCTTCCCTGCCTAGGGCATTGACGACACTGACTTTGAATGCCATTGAACGCTCTTCTGGCAATTCGTTAGGAAACCAATCCAAGGTTTCAGGGTCAGTCCAAAGAGCACCTTCCGAAAAGATTCTCACCTCACTTCCTGAGGCAGCATTAGACCAGAACTCCATGGTTGAGTAATCATCAGATGAATCTGGGTCGCCCCACATTACTTCAGCATCACATGAGGGACCAAACGGTCCACCACCTTGTCCTTCACAAGTAGATTCGGCAGATACTGTTAGGGTAAGTGCGCCCCCAGATGGGATTGTCTTGTACTGATTACCAATCCATTGCAATCGTACAATTTCTTGATGCCAACCGCAACCAAATATATCATCACAAGCACTCTGTTCTTTTTGCGCAGTTGAGATTGTTTCTGAACTTCCACTATCATCTTCAATCCTTAGTGTGAAGGTGTAAGTTGCTGTCTGCTGTTGTGAACCTGCAGTTGCTTTAAGGAAAATATTGAGGGGTATCTCCCAACCACTTCCGCCTCCTGATGCCGATCTACCACCTACTGGCATGTCACTTAGCACATTTCTGGTCCTAAATTCAAGTGAACCTGAAAGAGCTGATTCATTACTCTGGCCATTATTTGGCGTCTTTGTGGTTAGGTATCCATCACCACCTGCGGTTGAATTTCTCTTGTCTACAAAAATATTGTAAAGTTTCATTGGAATTTCGCCACTGTTGTAACGTGGTTCTTCCGATAATAATTCAGAACCTGATGGTTGAGAGGAGAGCGGCGCTAAAAGTGTAGAAATCATCACAGCAACGAGAAATAGCGATACCAATGAGATTCTCGGTGCGGCGGCATAGGTTGATGTTGTTTGTTCCACGGCTACGCCGTGTCAACGGTCCGTTAAAGGGTTCATGGTTGGGAGTATGTAATCTGCATCATTCTCACTAGAGTTCACAACACCCCAATTCTTAAATTTTAATGTTTAGCAAAAGTAGTCATCAGACGCCACATTGATGGGTGAGAGGCGTGGACGAGGGGGTGCAGGGGTTGCCAAGCCTGGTCAACGGCGCCGGACTTAAGCTCCGGTCTCAAGAGGTTCGTGGGTTCGAATCCCACCTCCTGCACTTTTTTGAAATCTGAGGCTTGACCTATTCATCATGCAAAAATGAGAGTTGTCAAATATGCTATTTCAATCGGATAATCTCATCATTTTACATCCAATTTCACTACCATCATCGTAGATGTCTAGTTTTGTGGCTGTAACTGAAGCAGCAACTGCTTCGAATGGAATTAACAGCGAATCAATCAAATCACCAACCAGTGATTCAAGTAAATTCGTACGAACCCCACGAACTTTTTCATTAATTTTACCACGTATGAAATCATAATCTAGAACGCGGTCAATCTCATCTTCGTCAGGAACCGATGCCCCAGAAATAAAAATGTCAACATCAAAGCGTATGCGTTGTGTTACTCCCTGCTCTTCCTCTAATACTCCAATTTCCATATCAACAATGTAATTTCGTAATTGTAAAGTAGTTAACGAAAAACCAACTTTTTGCAATAATTGACTTTCAAATTCTGCTGTATCCATTTACTCACCTCTACCGTATAGTACATCTGTGTCCCGAGGGTGTAACCTTTCGCCGCCATCGACAAACAACACTTGGCCAGTCACGGATTGTGCGCTTATGAGAAAAACCACCGCTTCTGAGATATCACGAGGTGTTGCCCCTCTCCCAAGAGGTGTCTTATCGTGCAACTTTTTAAATTCTGAAACCGATGCATGAGGGGAAGGAAGAGTTAGCCCTGGAGCGATTCCATTGACACGGATTGCGGGTGCTAGACCTATCGCTAGCGGTTCAACTAGCCCAGCAAGCGCGGTTTTTGAAGCAGTATAAGAAAGATAATCCTGATTTGGATTTTCTAGTTTTTGATCTAGTAAATTAATGATACAACCTTGCGCTTCAAGTGATTGCTCTGCAAACGCTTGAATTAACAATATTGGCGCTAATGTGTTTGTTGCTATAGAGCGATTAAATAGGTCGCTATTTATTGATTTAATATTGTCGTATTCAAACATTGAAGCATTGTTGATTAATATGTCGATATGGCCAAAAAATTTGACTGCTTTTGGTACCAGTGATTTCACATCATCTAGGTTTTCTAAATCAGCTCTGATTATTGCAGATTTTGAAACTTTATTCAACTCTTCAGATAATTCTGTTGCCTCTTCAACAGAATTACGATAATGTATGATAATTGAATGTCCGTTACTAGCTAAGGCACGACATATTTCAGCACCGATTCGTTTTGCACCGCCTGTAACTAGAGCGACCCCCATAACAACACCCGCGAGAGAAGCGATAGGCCAAACTGACTTGAGGCTGCCGCGTTGAGTTGAGAAGTTTCTAAAATCAAAGCCTTAACTTGAACCGGCCCCCCGCACTCAATTAGGGGATGCAGATGCCAGGACAACAACTGCCAATGAACGACCTCTCAGAAACGAGTTCAGGGGGATGTGGTGGTATTGCGAGGCCATCTGTCGAAGAGCGCAGGAAAACTCAAAGAAAACGCTTACCAGATTGGTTTAGAACTTCCCTTCCTGTGGGAGATGCACAATTACGATTCAACGAAACAAAATCACGAGTGAAAGGAAATAGCCTTCACACGGTTTGCGAAGAAGCTCGTTGCCCAAATGTTCACGATTGCTGGGGGAGAGGCACTGCAACATTCATGATTGCTGGCCAAGAGTGTACACGCGCCTGTCGTTTCTGTGCAGTTGGTACGATCAAAACACCACCCATTTTGGATGAGAATGAACCAAGTGACCTAGCACAAGCAGTTAGCAATATGGGAATATCTCATGTAGTTATTACCGTAGTCAATAGAGATGACTTGGAGGATGGTGGAGCAAGCCACTACAAAAAGTGCATCAATGCGGTAAATGACGCAGAACCAGATGTCACTGTAGAATTCCTTTGTTCTGACCTAGATGGCAATATGTCAGCCCTTGCTTACTTATTGCATGAAAGCCCACTTTCAGTATTTGCACACAATGTAGAATGTGTACCTAGATTGGACCGAACCGTGCGTGATGCACGGGCTTCCTTTAGTCAATCATTAGCTGTTCTAAAAGAGGCTAAGAGACTCCGTCCTGACATCCTTACGAAGAGTAGTTTGATGGTAGGGGTTGGTGAAACTGATGAAGAGGTCGGGGAAGCGATGTTATTGCTCAGGGAAGCTGGTGTCGACGTCATCACTCTTGGACAATATCTTAGCCCCTCATGGAAACATTTGGCAGTTGACCGTTTTCCAACTCCTGAACAATTTGCAATATGGGATGAAACGGCCCGTAAAATCGGTTTCAAAGCGGTCGCGAGCGGTCCTCTAGTGCGCTCATCATACCGTGCAGGACTGTTACTTGCAGAAGCTAAAGGTGGGCAACCTGTTGCAACCCTTTCAACCCCAGGAGCAGCTGTAACTAATTTATCTTCTAGCCCATCTAAAGATGGGCAAGCATGAAAATAATCATAGTCGGAGCACTGTGAGGTAGAACCATGGAGGGGGACGAGCAGGGGGGCGGCTTGGATGGTTTTACTATTCCAGATTCACCTAGCCGACCTGGGGAAGAATCGAATTTTGAACCCTGGACATACACACCCGAAGATCTGAGTCAACCTGACCCCATCACATGTAGTTCAGAAGATACTACCAAACACGCTGAAGGATTGATTAGAGTTCTTGATGATGAAGGGGTCGCAAGCGGATCCTGGGACCCAAATTTAAGTGCTGATGAACTGCGTCTTGGACTTGAGCATATGTGTCGTCTGCGAATATTTGATGACCGAATGATGAAGATGCAAAGAACTGGCAAACTGTCTTTCTACATGCGGTCCCTTGGTGAAGAAGCAATTGCAATTTCACAAACAATGGCTTTGCAGGACCATGATTGGCTGTTCCCCACATATCGACAACCTGGTTGCCAATTTGTTCGTGGAAGAAGTATGGTTAGCATGATTAATCACTGCATTGGTAATGTAAAGGACAATGTCAAGGGAAGACAAATGCCAGTGCATTATACTTACAAAGAGGGATACTACATCTCAGTTTCCAGCCCAGTTGGCACCCAATTTTCTCAGGCTGTAGGTGTTGCCATGGCAAGTGCCTACAAAGGCGAAGACCAAGCCACAATTACCTGGATTGGAGATGGAGCCAGTGCTGAGGGAGATTACCACTATGCAGTCAATTTTGCTAGTGTTTTCAAACCTCCAATTATCCTGTGCGTTGTCAATAATCAATGGGCAATTTCAACCCACAAAAATTTTGCATCTGGTGGAGAAAATTTTGCTACACGAGCATTACCATATGATATTCCATCATTGAGAGTTGATGGGAATGATTTCCTCGCTCTATACTCTGTCACCAAATGGGCGAGGAAAAGGGCATCAGCTGGTATGGGGGCAACCCACATTGAAATCCTAACTTATCGAACAGGTGCACATAGCAGCAGTGATGATGCTAGCCGTTATCGGCCAGCAGATGAACATGAACATTGGCCTGGCGGCGACCCAATTGAGCGCCTCAAGAACCATCTTATTTTGATTGAAGAGTGGAGTGAAGAGAAACATTCCAAACTTGAGCAGAAACTGGATGAAGAAGTGGTAGCCGCCTACAAAGAAGCAGTAACTCATGGCGACCTTGCTAACGGACCTTGGCCTCCAGCCAGCACAATATTCACAGAAGTTTACGAGGAAGTGCCATGGCATATCCAAGAACAGCGAGAGGAATTAGGAAAGTGAGGTGATTGGTATGACTGAAATGAACATGATACAATCATTAAACAGCGCTCTTGATAATCTATTGGAATCAGATCCTAATGTCCTTATCTTCGGTCAAGATGTTGGTTACTTTGGCGGTGTATTCAGAGTAACCGACGGCCTGCAAGAGAAACACGGGTCAAAACGTGTTTTTGATGCACCTCTTGCAGAAGGGGGAATTGCAGCTATCGCATTTGGTATGGGACTTAATGGGCTACGTCCAGTAATGGAAATACAATTTGCAGATTACATATTCCCTGCTTACGACCAAATCGTAAACGAGATGGCAAAACTACGCCACCGAAGTGGTGGCGAATTTAGCACCCCTGTAACCATCCGAACACCAGCGGGAGGTGGGATTAAGGGGGGTCATCACCACTCACAATCACCCGAATCTCAATTCACTCACACCCCTGGAATCAAGGTAGTTTACTGTTCAAACCCTTACAATGCTAAAGGTCTTCTAATCAGTGCTATTGAATGCAACGACCCAGTTGTTTTCTTTGAGCCAAAACGCTGTTACCGCGGCCCATTTTATGGCGACCCACACAATGTCCCTACTTGGAAGGGTCACGAGTATAGCGATGTACCAGAAGAACACTACACCATACCTATCGGAGAAGCACATCTCACAATGGAAGGTGATAAATGCACAGTTATTGCTTGGGGAGCAATGGTCCATGTTGCAGAGCAGGGAATCAAAGATTCTGGCATCTCTTGTGACTTATTAGATCTGCAATCCCTAGTGCCATGGGATAGAGATGCTGTAGTAAATTCAGTTAAGAAAACTGGACGCTGTGTTATAGTCCACGAAGCACCAAAAACCAGTGGGTTTGGAGCTGAAATGTCGGCTAGTGTGCAGGAGCGGTGCTTCTATCATCTTGAGAGCCCAATTGAGCGTGTTACCGGTTGGGATACACCTTTCCCACACAGCACAGAATGGGATTATATGCCAAGTCCACAGAGAATTGCTGAAGCAATAAAGAGAACACAGGAGGATTGAACATGGGAATATATGCATTCAGATTGCCCGACATCGGAGAAGGAGTTGTTGAAGGCGAAGTCGTACAATGGCATGTTGAAGTCGGAGCATCGGTTGAAGAAGACGATGCGTTGGTTGATGTAATGACTGACAAGGCAACCGTCACCATCCCAAGTCCTGTTACTGGAAAAATTCTGTCAACAGTTGGCGGCCCTGGAGAAATCATCGCAGTAGGTGCTGTCTGTATTGAGTTTGAAGTTGAGGGCGCAGGAAATACATCTCAGAGTGCTGAGCCTGAACCGAAACCCGAACCTGAGGTTCCAGTTGAGCAAAAAAACCCTGAACCGGCGCCTGAAACAGCGCCTAAGCCTAAACCAGTTAGGCAAACCGAATCTAGCACCTCTGCAAGCACAATGAGTGCAGGAAATGGAGTTGGCGGTAGAGCCTTAGCATCTCCAGCAGTACGCCAGCGAGCAAAGGATGAAGGGGTAGATCTCAGCCAAGTTAGCGGCAGTGGTCCGGCTGGAAGAATCAGTCATGCAGATTTAGATGCTCACAGCGAAATCGGTGAATCTGGAGGTGGAATCAAGTTCTCAGCACCAGGAGAACCGGCTGAAGGGACAACAGAAATCCCAATAGTTGGATTACGTCGAAAGATTGCAGAACAAATGACAAAGTCATACACCAAGATCCCTCACTTTTCATATTTCGAAGAAGTTGATGTTACAGATTTGGAAGCATTGCGCCAGTGGCTCAATGTAAATCGCACTGCAGAACAACCAAAACTCACCTACCTACCTTTCATCATGCAGGCATTAGTCAAACTATTCCAAGAAGGTCATCACGGATGTAATGGACATTACGAGGATGAACGAGAAGTTCTCGTACTCCACAACGCAGTAAATATTGGCATTGCAACAACAACTGACCGTGGGCTTTACGTACCGGTGGTGAAAAATTGCGAAGCAAGGAATATTTGGGAACTCGGAAGTGAACTGGCTAGAGTTGCAGGAGCAGCGCGAGATGGCACAGCCACACTCTCAGAACTTACCGGTTCAACCTTCACAATCACCTCACTAGGAAGGGATGGCGGACTAGGAGCGACACCCATTATCAACACTCCAGAAGTCGGAATTCTAGGAGTTCACAAGGCCATTGAAAGGCCAGTAGTTGTCGATGGAAAAATCACTATTCGCAGAATGATGAATCTCTCTTCATCATGGGACCATCGAGTTGTTGACGGCGCCAACGGGGCCGCTTTAATACAAGGGTTGAAGCAACTTCTTGAGCACCCCACACAGATTCTTTGAGGTGAAATTGAATGGAACAAATTTCTTCCCAAGTTTTAGTCGTCGGCGCTGGACCGGGAGGTTATGTAGCTGCAATTCGGGCCGCCCAACTAGGTCTTGATACAATTATTGTCGAAGGTGACCGAGCTGGAGGAACCTGCTTGATTCGTGGTTGCATTCCATCAAAAGCAATTATTCACGCGGCTGAAAGGTTTGAGTCGCTTAAGGCCCATCAAAGTGGGCACATGGGTCTCAAAGTCAGCGGCGATGTTTCAATTGATATGCCTGCCTTAGTTGATTGGAAAAATAAGATAGTTGACAAACTCAACAAAGGTGTTGAAGCCCTTCTCAAGGCCAATGGAGTGAGATTGATTACCGGCTGGGCGACCTTCCTTGACGGGAAAACCTGTAATGTGACAGATTCTGATGGCAACAATATCGCTCACATTTCAACCGAAAATGTCATTCTAGCAACTGGATCAAAGTCAATTGAATTACCATTTATGCCGTACGATGAGGAAAACATCATCTCATCAACAGGTGCACTTGACTTAGAAGAATTACCGGAAAAGATTGCTGTAATTGGTGGCGGATATATCGGCCTTGAACTCGGATGCGCTCTAAGGAAACTTGGAGTTGAGATTACAGTAATTGAAGGACTTGACACCGTTGTATCTATTTTTGACGCTGAAATTCGCCGTCCGCTTGAACGTTGGCTCAAGAAAAATAAGGTTAAAGTTCACACAAATTGTTTGGCTCAAGGCGCTGAAATCAGTAGTGACGGGGTTGAGTTATCTTGGAAAAACAAAGATGGAGATTTGGTTTCAGAAACCTTTGGTAAAGTGCTCGTAACTGTTGGCCGTAAAGCCAATACAAATGGATGGGGTCTTGAAGAAATGGGAGTCAAAATGGATGAATCCGGGAGATTTGTAGCCGTTGATTCCCAATGTAAAACCAATATGCGAGGAATATATGCGATTGGAGATCTAATTGGCGAGCCTCTATTAGCCCACAAAGCTAGCGCCCAAGGCGAAATGGTTGCAGAAATTATTGCTGGCAAGAAGCGTGCATTTGAACCAGTTGCTATTCCTGCAATTGTCTTCACTGAACCTGAAATTGTCAGTGTTGGCCTGAGTCCAGATGAAGCAACTGCTTTGGGAGAGGAGATTATTATTGGTAAATTCCCATTAGCAGCAAATTCCCGAGCGCTAACTCTTGAAGCAGAAAAGACCGGAGGATTTGTTCGAGTAATTGCTCGTGAATCTGACCATCTGATATTAGGCATTCAAGCAGTTGGTAGCCATGTTGCAGAATTATCTGGGGCATTTGTCGTAGCTCTTGAAATGGGCGCTGTCCTTGAGGATATTGCTGGAACTATCCAAGCCCACCCGACAATGAGTGAAGCATTCCATGAAGGTGTGCTCAAGACTTTAGGACACGCAATTCACACGATGTGATGAAATGCGCCAATTCAATGTTATTCTCGCTGGTGTTGTTGAACACGAAATTATTGCTACAGAAATGAAGCGACTTCAACAATTACGCATCAAAGATGAGATTCCTGATACTCTGATTATGGTTGAACACCCTGAAGTTGTCACAATAGGTCCAAAGGCTAGGAAAGATGGTGTTGAAGTCCCACCACAGTTTGAGACATCACCTATAGACCGAGGTGGTGGAATCACTTGGCACGGGCCGGGACAAATAGTAGCATACCCTATTTTCCTTTGGGATTTAGATGGTGAAAAGAATGTCGCGGCAATAATCCACTTGCTTGAAGATTGGATAATAAATACATTACGACCGTTGGGAATAATTGGTGAGAGAGACAGCAGAATGCAGGGTATATGGAAGGCTGGGCATAAATTTTCGAGTGTAGGATTAAATTTCATGAAGTGGGTCAGTCGTCATGGACTAACAATCAATTACAATACTCCTGAGGGCAGGGTAGAAGGATTACCTGGATGTGGACTTCCCACTGGCACCACAACCTCACTCAATGCCTTAGGTGAGCAAGGACTTACTCGTGAACTCTTAGAAGCGATGTTGATATCAACTGCACAAACTAGTCTCAACCGGACTGTTGCGAAGTTCTCTTGCCAATCTAGTAATCCACCATGGCCTAATTGATATGCGAAGGTTTGAGAACGATGGGCTGTGACGAAGCACCATGATGCGCTCAAGTAACCCCTATCTGAATAACGATTCATTTGGGTTTGGCACAACTGAATCTAGAATGACTCTTGAGGGAGTAGCCAATAAGACCATGTTATTGCTTGGAATCTGTGTTGTAACAGCTACAATATCTTGGACCACTTTTCTAAATAATCCTGGACTAGGAGGAATTCTATTCTTCGTTGGAATAATCGGTTCTTTGGTTGCAGCAATATCCATGCGCTTCATCAATAAGGAACATGCTGTCTATATTGGCCCTATTTTCGCGGCTTTTGAAGGACTATTTCTTGGACCGGTGTCGGGAATGTATGAAACCTCATATGAAGGTATCATATTGACTGCTATTTCCCTCACTTTTGGGCTTTTCATTGTAATGCTAGTAATCTATCGCGCACGACTAATCAAGCCCACAGAGAACTTTCGAATTGGAATTGCATCAGCAATGGGAGCAGTTTTCATGATTTACATGGTATCATTCATTCTAGCAATTGCAACCCCTTACCAGATTCCATACATTCACGGAAATGGCTTAATCGGAATTGGATTTTCCCTTGTTGTAATCGCAATTGCAGCTTTGACCTTCGTAATGGATTTCGATTTCATAGAGAAGGGAGTTGAGCAAGGTGCACCAAAGCACCTTGAGTGGTATGCTGCGTTTGGATTAATGATTACATTAGTTTGGCTGTATCTTGAACTCCTCAGACTTCTGTCAAAATTGCGTTCACGGTGAACAACTACCGCACACCTGCAGTTACGGTTTACTAGCACAATTGAGTGCGAGGTTTCATGTTATGACACATACTCCACAATGTAATGGAAGACCATCCACTCTCACCAAATCTCGGCCAATCGGCTGGTGGCAGTGAATTCCCTCCGATAGACTACCTTGAGTGGTACGTTCCTAGATTACAGGCAGGGGTAAGCCATGACCTGTCACAATCAGGTTTCCACTACCCATGGGATTGGCAGAAGTTATCTGGCGGGAAAATGCCAGACGACCTAACAAATCCGTTCACCAAGACCCCTCTTGACCCAAGAGTGTGGGTGGCTAAGCGTGAGGGTGTGAAACCCTCTCAGGTCGCTGGCGGCCATGGTGTGAGTCAATCCCTTTTGTTCGCACTTCTGTCGGTCATGAATGCAGAGAAGCCAAGGAAAGTTGCTGTTGAAATGCCATCTTACGCACCTGTATCCCAGTTCCCTCGTGCTCTTGGTTTTGAGGTACTTCCATTTTGGCGAGGGCCGAAAAACTCTGAGGATTGCGGTTCATGGCGAATAGACCGAGAATCTTTGCAATCAATAATTGATGATGTGTGTGCGGTAATAACGACCCCTGTTCAGAATCCTACTGGGTGGATGATGGATGAAGATGATCAGCAATGGTTGTCTGACATATGCAACAACAAAGGCGTCGGATTGATTTCAGATGAGGTTTACCTTGATACGACGATTGGTACACCGCATTATCGACCTATGCACAATTATGGTTCACATTGCGTGTCGGTAAATTCTCTGACCAAATGCTATGGGCTAGGACCTCTTCGAATGGGTTGGATTATTGGCTCAGAAAAAACCGCTACAAACGCTGTGAGAGTGATGAATAATTTGCAAGGCATGTTGGCAACCCCTTCACTCCGCCTTGCAGAAATGGCTTGGCCGTATCTTGGAGAACCACTAGAATTGATAGAAATGAGAAGGGAAAAAAATCTGCCCCACCTCATCGATGTATTAACAGCGAATGGTATTGAGTGGACCCCACCACCAACTGGAATCTTCGGATGTATTCCACTTCCTGCAGACGTAGATTGCCAGCGATTCATTGAAGATATCTGCCTAAAGCATGGAGTGCTCGCCACACCTGGATTGATGTTCTCATCTAAACTTTCAAACATGATACGAGTCGCTTGGGGAGGCGAACCAGAAGCCTTTGTAGCAGCTATGGATGCATTTGATTCTTGTTTACAAGAGTTGAAGTGAGATAAGGGACAGGGAGAAACGATGCCATCAGCAGTATTAGCCATCAGCGGCGCAAGCGGCGCTCGCTACGGTGCCCGCCTACTTGAGATATTGACTCAATCTGGCTGGAACATCAATCTCATCATTAGCCGTGAAGGTGCAATCAATCTCGACCTTGAATGTGGAATCACCCCTCAACAACTTGCTTCACAATATAGTGCTGTGCTAGAAAACAACGATAATTTAGCGGCGAAATCAGCCTCAGGCTCAGCAAAATTTGACGCTTACATCATCTGCCCTGCATCAGGGACAACGATTTCGAAATTAGCAGCAGGAATTAGTGACAACCTAATTACTCGCTCAGGAATGGTCGCCTTGAAGGAAAGAAGGAAACTCATCGTTGTGCCACGCGAAACACCATACGCAACTGTACAACTTGAAAACATGGCAAAACTTTCTGGCTATGGTGTAGTAGTTCTTCCAGCCAACCCAGGATACTACAACAATCCACAATCAATTGATGACTTAGTTGATTTCGTAATTGCGCGTATCCTTGACCAGTTAGATGTTGAACATCAATTGTCACAAAGATGGACCGGTGGAGAGGTTACTTTGGCTGAGTCAGCAGATACTGACTCAACTACTTTGACTGAATTTGAACAGTAAAAATAAAACACACCTTTTGGGGTTGGGTTGATGAAGGACCTAGTACCACGGAGTGATGAGTAGCATGGGATATCAGGATATGACTTCAGCAGAATTGACTGCTGAATTAAAACGTATTAATATCCCAAGTAGTGGAAACAAGGGAGAGAAACTTGCCCGCCTAGAGAAATATGAACAAACTGAATCTTCTGTGTTAGAACAAGAAGTTCATGACGCTGTATTAGTTGCTGAAATCTCAGAAAATTCTTCCCTCGCAAGCCGCATGAAGGCGAGCAGAGAAGTATTTGGGACTCAAATCCCGATGTTTGGAATTTTAGTTGTAACACTGTTACTTCTTAGCGTTGCAGGGGGTGGTATTATTGGCATTCCTGCACTAATGTCTTGGCTAGAAGATGAACCTGAATATACGCTAATTGATTTCGATCCTGCTCAAGCACGGGATAGGGCGAGCCACCTAGTTAGCCTAGGTCACCCACAATGGGATGGCAGAATGTCTGGTAGCCAAGAAGAACTAGCTGCAGCAGAATCAAACAAACAAAATTTCACAGAATATGGAATGTCAGCCACCCTTGAGGTTTTTGATGTACCGATGTTTGAAATCCAATCGCCGCCCAGTATTTTTTATTGCATCCCAGGAACATACCCTTGGGGACAAGCAGCTTTCCCATGTGGTATTGAAGACTTCAATGCTCAGCAAAAAGAATTCCAGCACCGAACAGATTACGTCATTCAAGGGTACAGTGGTACTGGCAACTACCAATTTGGTGACAACCTTAACATTATCAATTTATCAAATGGAAGTGATGACACACTGTGGTCTCAAGCTACAGGAGAAGTTGGGATGGTATGGGGCTCCGCTGGAGTTGGCAGTAATACAGATATTTATGCAAAAGCAATCCAGAGCGACTTAGCAGCACTTTTCCTAGTAAATGTAGTAAATAACTGCGGTAAAGTTGTCGCTGACGATTGTGTTCCGATTTTCAAAACAGTTGACATTGAAGGATTGATGGACCAAACAGGAGGAAACCTTCCAGAAACAATTCCATTCGTTCAACTGTCAAAAAAGATGGGGGAGGAACTCAGTGATTTGTTTGAGCAAAGAGAAACAAACGATGTGAAAATTGGCATTGAGGTTGATGTTGACAACCAAGGCACGAGGCCAGTAAGAGTACCATGCGGAATTATTCAAGGGGATGATGACAAACTGATTATCTTCGGCGCTCACCACGATACAGTATACAATGGACCCGGTGCTATTGATGACACATCAGGAACAGCTTCAGTTCTAGAGTTGGCAAGGCAGTTTGGAATCATGTTTGGTGATTTAGGTACACCAAAACACACCATCAAGTTCTGCACATGGGGCGGTGAAGAGGAAGGGTTACATGGCTCAAAAGCATGGGTTGAGAAATATCAAAAAACCTTGGCTGACAACCTTATTATCTACATTAATTTAGATATGAATCATGTTGATATTGACCCTGTAAGAGGCAATAGTCTGACTCTCTTCGGCAACTATCAAAGCGATGTTGACCAAGTTACGGACATAGTTTCATTGCTAGAATCCCAACGTCCAGAATTGACTTCAAATTACACCATCAACATCAGAACCTTAGATGGCGAGAAAAATACACCAACTGGAATGCCATATAATTCAGATCACGGTCCGTTTGTGTATGATACTATGCTGGACGATAATGACAAGCCCGGCCATGCTCTAGTCTGCTATGGCTCAGGTTCATATGAATATCACACATATGCAGATGATATGACTCGCTTCAACGAGGAAAGTTTAGCGATTAGTTCAATCGTCTATGGCACCTATGCAAGATACCTTGCGTGGGGAGAAGTATGAGAATGGAGTTCTGATTAGATGGCAATAAAGAGAGCACATGCAAGTCACATTTTGATTGCTAGCAAATCCCAAGCAATTCAAATCGTTGAGAAGATTACTGCTGCTAGAAAACCTCAAAAAGAATTCCAAAAAATGGCTCGTAAACATTCATCCTGCCCTTCCGGCTCAAAGGGGGGAGACTTGGGGTGGTTCCACTACAAACAGATGGTTCCCGATTTCTCAAAAAAGGTCTGGGAACAAGACCTGAAGGCGATTGATGGCTTCATTAAAACCGGATTTGGCTACCACATTATTTGGGTCCATGAGCGAGATGAATGACACATGGTTCTAAGCCAAGATGGGAATTATATTTGGGATGGAACAAAGTGGATTCCTGTTCAACAGAACTTGCCACAGCATCAGCAACAGCTGCCACCGACAATACCTCTGCATCCAGCTTACGCACAACAGAACATAGTGTATGTTCAAACACATCGAAAAAGCAACAAATTTTGGCTCTTATTAGGTGGCGGGATATTTGCCGTCCTAATTGTAATCCTTCTATTACTCGGGGCCATTATTTGGGCACTTTTACCACCTCCAGAATTTGGACATAGATTAGATGTTTCGCACTCAACCTACGAAGATTTAGGTGCAAACAGAGAACCATACTTAGTCAGTGAAGGATATCCTGACTTCTCATCAACCGTTGCTATCAGTGACTTTGGCAGTGGTGTCATCATTGGTGACCGTTGGGTATTAACTGCTGGCCACGTGGTACTCGACGAAGAGTATGGGGAAGAGCAGCCCGGTGCATGGGTCGTATCTGTTGGTTCGGATTATGAAAATCCTGATGCAACTTACGATGTCAAGGCAATCCATATTCATCCTGGCTGGCGTGTTGATAATTCAAACGATGGGTTAGAGTATGGGGTTGATATTGCACTAATTGAATTGACTTCATCTATTCAAGGGGTAACTCCAGCACCTTGGGCAAACTCTACAGAATTAGATGATGATTTTCTCGATTCTTTGATTTACAGTTCAGGATTTGGTGATTATGGGAGCATAATTGATGATGGCTCTGGAGATTACTATTCTCAACGCAGAGCATGGAAAAATACACTTGATAGACTCTCTGATGACATTGACCCCCCAAAAAAATACTCTGGTGATGATGTATGGCAAGGAGGTTGGGTCGTATATGACTTCGACAGCCCAGAAGGTGATGACAACTCACTTGCCCAAGGTGAAAATTCAGGTGGATTATTTTCATATGTTGGTGTTGGGAACAGTAGTTCAATTGCACTAGACCTTGAAGGCACATCTGTGCCAGGGGATTCAGGAGGTCCAACATATCTGAAAATAAATGGTGAGTGGACTGTCATTGGATTGACTAGCCATGGCTCTACTGACGGATACTACGGAGACCTCGCTCTAAATACAAGAGTTTCAAGCCACGCAGATTGGATTTGCTCAATCACTGGCAGCGCACTAACTGGTTGTGAATAGTGATAAAGGGCTGAGGAAACTCGAAAGAGCAATGGCAGCAGAAATCCTGACTGATGACACTTGGCCAGAATTCATCGCTCAACGAGATGCGGTTCTCATTCTCACGCGGAACAGTTGTGAAAACTGTGACCCATTTGTTAAAACATTAGCAACAAATGATTTTCCTGTAGCAAAGATAGTACTTGATAGCCCAGGAACTGTTGGATTCAAAACCTCTTTTCCTCAAATTGCTGCCGAAGCTAGTGTGTTACCCTTCTCTATCCTTTTTTCACGTGGCGAATGGCTTGACTCGGTAATGGGTGCTCGAGTTGGTGCGGTTCTTGAATGGTTCAAGTGATTAGCAACAAATTTGACGCCACCTTCATGGGGTAGGGCTCGCACCGATGTGTGATGAGTGACCTGAAACAGGTGTTCATGCCGAGCGTAGTCAATGTTGATGAGGTTCCCACCCCGCTAGGAGTGACTTCCAAAGAAAGTGATGCCTGGGATGTCCTGCGAGCCTTCTTTGCCCGCGCTGAAAATACTGAGTTTGTTGAGGCTTATGTTGAGGTTTGGGAGATTGACTATGTTGGTGAAGAACCTAATACTGAGTTAGGAAGAATGCGGCGACGTCCATGCCCAATTTGTGAACGTTCAGCCTTTTGGGAAGAATTGGGTGAAGCGAATTACAAAGGAACGCGAGATGGGAAAAATGGACGTTGTCACCGGCCAGAATGTTCGGCTTGGGTTGATGAAAATAATGTTGAAGAAGGCAGATGGGATTGTGGCTGGCCTGCGGCTCAGTGGACAAAACGTGTTGAGAGTTACAATCTTGGTATTCGCGGCTTAGTTGAAATGCGGGGAGCCGTGACTGCTTCAGGACGAAAGCGTCATTCAACAATGAGTAGCGAACTAATGGAAGACCTTTGAATCACATTGATTCTATGGCAACTATTCCTAGCCCAGAACATCCTGCTGAAAGCAAGATTCTAGCGGCTTCTGACAATGCCAAATTCTGACTATTGACCTCACCTTCTACCAGCACATGATTATCGCGGTAAAATCGATTGTATTCTGTTGCTAGAGATAGTAGATAGGAACAGAATAGATTTGGGCGCTGACTTTTGATTGACCCATCTAGCGCCTCACTGAATGTTGCAATTCTCTTCATCAATCCAGAGGCTGAATCAGAGAGATTAGACCAGTTGCCATTTGCCACTGCGTTTGCAACAAGAGATTCAACATCATGGCCTTGAGCAGTTAGTTTACCACTTATTGAACAAGCCCTAGCATGACTGTACATAATGAATGGAGCAGAATCCGAATCAAAACTGAGAGCATCTTCCCAACGGAAATTTATCCCTTTTTCTGGTGAAACTCGGATGATATTGTAACGCACAGCAGAGAGTCCGACAGCCTCGCCAATTGCGGCTAATTCTCCTGCGCTGAGATCGTCTCTCATTTCTTCAACAATCGCTGTTGCCCTAGAACAGGCTTCGTCCAATAGATTGTCCATGTAGACAACATTCCCCCGTCGAGTACTCATTTTACCATCGGGTAATTTTGTAAACGCATAGAAAATAACTTCGGGATTGCGAATATCCAACTCATCAAGAGCAATTCCAACCTGTTGGGATTGCAAACGGTGGTCTTCACCAAGAATATTCACAAGACGCTCCGCATCACCCCACTTCCACTGATGATAAGCGATATCTCTAGTTGCGTACAGAGATGAACCATCGCCCCTTTGATAGAAGAATTTTGTTGATTTGCCTTGTACTCCTCGGCTTTCTAGTTCTAGGAAATGTGCACCATTTTCTGCTGTACCATGCAACTCGCTCTTCCCAAGTTTATCCATGATAATCTCTACCGAGCCATCAACAATGAATCTCGATTCTTTTGTGAAGGAATCAAACACAATGCCAAGTCTTTCTAAGGTTTCTAACATCCCATCAAGGACTGGCTGATAAGCCGAACCAAAAATTGCAAGAACCTCTGCATCAGCTTCTTCTGATGCTTGCACTAACTTTGTGACACCAGATTCTACATCTGGATCTACTTCTTTCAGCAGATTTGCTGCTTGATAGTATCGAACTCTTTTGTGGTCCTCTTTGTGCGGGTGACTTGGTGCTTCATCCATATCTTCTGCGGACAAAATCTCGCTCACTCTGTCGTCATCTAAATTCTCAAGCGCCCAAGCCAAAATCCCAACTTGTTTACCCATGTCATCAACATAGTATTCTGCTCTGACATCATCACCGGCAAGGCGGTGCATCCTCACGAAAGTATCTCCGAGTATTGCGTTTCTTGAACGACCAACGTGAAAAGGCCCATTGGGGTTTGCAGATGTATGCTCAATCAGTAGAGATGAAGAAGGGCGGAAATGTCCAACTGATTCAGGGTTATTGAAAATATCAGCCATTATTTGGTTTGCTAACCATTCAACCTCAACATAAAAATTGCAAAATCCACCATCACTGCCAACTTCACTGCATCCGTCAATTGCTGTCAAAACAGTGGCAACTCTTTGCGCTAAATCTGCAGCAATATCTTGAGGGGATTTTCGCATCACTTTTGCTAAAGCAAAACAAGGCAATGCAAGGTCACCTTGGTTTGCGTGGCGAGGTGTTGTAAGATGGGCTAAGGTGTCATCTGGGTTTTCATCACCCATTTCAGTTAGGGCATCCCAAACTGTGCCGCGAATTACTTCACTCAACTGACGCATCTCATCAACTCCATGACCAGCGTAAAATCGCCGCCATTCCTCCAAACGCTGTCATCAAGGTCATACCCTCTTCTGAATCAGTTGAAATCAACTTCACACTAGCCGCTGATTGCCCTGCGAGTTCAGTAAATTCGTCTAACATATCAATTTCCTTACTAGAATCTTCCCTCACTTGATCTGCATTTGCCTGACAATCAGGGCAATCTGGAATATCAGGAGTTTTCTCAACAGTCATTGACCATTCGTGTTTGCACTGACGGCAGTTGAAAAACACGGTTTTCTTTCTCAAAGCTTCAGAAAGCAATAGTGTATCAACAGCTCCTTGGTCAAGAGCAGAACGTAGCATCATCTCACCGTATGTTGCTTTGGGATGTGCCTGCATAATCTCTTTGAGAAAATTATCTACCAATGTTCTCTCTTCTTCCAAAGCGATTTGGTCCATTAAATCTCCAGCATTCTGAACTAATTCACGAAGACCGCTTTCATTGGAATAACCTACATCAAACAATGGTTTCTTAACAATTTTTTGAATTTCGTGGTGGAGATATCCATTGTTAATTACAAAATCCTTGGTTGCACCTGGCCCACCAACAATCACACCTTTGAGGTCTGGGAGCATGGGTAACCAATATTCACAAGCACGTTCAGTGACCTTCTTGAAAAACTTGTCAGCGGCCTCTTCAATCAGTCTCTCGAACCGTTGCTGGGACTGACCACCCTGCCTATGCTTACTTGGCACAAGACTAGTGATGTGTTTCTTGACATACACAGTACTTCCAGTTGCTATGCCGTATGCACCTTCTCCACGGTCAATTACTAACAATCCATAAGCAGTACGATTGATGAGCATCTCTTCAAGTTGAGATGTCTCAAAAGTGCTATCACAACGATATCTGAAAGAGGTGAATGGTTCTGGCGGGTCGTCAATAACTATTGTTGTCATGCGAGATTTGTTGTTGCCAACGATGACATGCCCGGTAAATACTGCAATTCCTTTTTCACCAGCGTTGCGGCGATTTGCTAATGCCGCAGATGCTGATTCAATCGCATCAATGACGTGCTTCCTCGTTAAATTTGATTTGATGTTACGTGCTTGACCTGATTCATTTGCTAGTTGATGACGAACATCAGCGACTTGACGCTCCGGTGGAATGATGACAGTCACAAGCTCAGTTCCCATCCCCCTGAGTTCCATCAAATCTTCAAGAACTCGCTTTAGCCGAAGTTTGGCTGCTTGTTTCTCGGAATCGTCTGCCATCAGAACCACCTTGTGGTTCTAGGCGATTGCCAGCGGGTTATCAATCCTTCATGCTGTCCGTTACCACTTTTCCCATCTTCAAAGGGTTTTATTTCTAAAATATAGCGGGCGGGCTTATCAATTGGCGGCACTACCGCTAGCGTGATGAGTCAGGTTGTCATTGTTGCTCTCGGTGGCAGTCTGATGTATGACAATGGTGAAATTAACCAGGAGTGGATTGATTCTGCTAGCACAATAATTTCTCAAACTGCATCCAAAGGAACCAAAATTGGTATTGTCGTTGGTGGGGGCCATTTAGCTCGCGAAAATATTGCCGCGGCACGCAAGTCAGGAGTAACTGACACATTTGACCTTGACTTGGTTGGTATTGCCGCAACTCGGCTCAATGCAGCAACATTCGCTGCGGCGTTGAAATCAGTAGGTGTAGATGTTTCAGAAAATGTACCAGAAACAACTGCTAGCGCTACAGAATCTCTTCAAAACCATGACGTGGTAGTAATGGGCGGGACAATACCGGGTCACACAACAGATGCTGTTTCAATCAATCTCGCAGTTGATAGCGGCGCCGAACGATGTACAATAGTAACCAATGTTGATTTTGTGTATGATAAAGCCCCTCAAACAAATCCAGATGCTATCGCATTTGAGGAACTGACATTAGCTGAATTACAATCAATTGTAGGCCCGCCAGAACATCGTGGTGCTGGCCCTAATGTAGTAATTGACCCGATAGGTGTACAAATTGCTATAGACAATAGTATAGAACTAGCATTACTTAATGGCAGGGAGTTAGAACGACTAGCAAAGTGCATAGCCGGAGAAACCTTCCGTGGGACTATCATCGGGGTGAATTAATGGGACGAATGGAAGAGCGTTTGAAGAAAGCAATTGCAGATACTGCAAAGACAACAAAAAAGGTAGTAAAACAAATCTCTGAGAATCCGAAAAACCCGAAGTACATTGCGCGCCATCGGCACTGTGTAATTTGTCACACCCCAATTCCTCTAGACGCTGACCCAGCACACTGTGGGGACCAACCTTGTTCAGACAAGCACGCAAGGCAGGAAAAGTCTAGGAAACGCCTTAATTTGATGCTTTATTTATTCCCAGCAATTGCAATTATGTTGTTCTTATTTCCCATACTAACCTAGTTCTAGAATATTTAGCAAGAGATTTGAAAGCGAAGGATTGATTCACCGAAACCCGCAGGTATGGTTTGATGATGGTACGTATCATGTCGGCCTTGCCGATGATTACAGGTGTAATTTGCATCATTCTAGTGCTAGTTGGTGCAATAGGTTACTCTTCGGATTCAAGTACAGTTGGGGTTCCAATCCCACCTTGTGCGCCCGGTTCAGATGAAAATTGTGAGGTCGGAATGAATCAAGATAACCTATCAATTCCCCAGCCTTTCATGCTCCTTGATGTTTCAGTGTCAATGAACTGGGACCATAGTGGCGAAGCGTGGATTGGAATTGTTGATGCTGATAATATTGACTGGGAGAAATGCAGTCCAAATGATCAAGGCTTGACCGGATGTACTGCATCAGATTTTGACATTATAGCTGGCGGCCCTAATTCTGAGGCTGGATTAGAATGGGACTTAGACCCTGGCAATACACGATTCATTACTGGTGGGCGCGCTGGCACTATTTCGCTTGACACTAACATAGTGACATACTCGTATAGCGCCGGTATGGCTCTTTTCCCGATGCTTATTCTAGGTGTGGTAGGTGTAGTATTGTGCCTCGCAGGTGTGCAAATGGCCTTCCCTCTAAAGTTCATAAAACGTGACAACGATTAGTCGGACCGTTGAAGAACCCTATGCTACTCGGGAGAGGTGAGGATTGGTCATGCCGGGTTTCAAGTGTCAGGGTTGCGGAGTTGCAATTTCTATTGAAGGGCTGGAAAGCAGTCAATATGGATACAAGATATACTGTACCCGCTGTGGACATATATCTGCAACTAACTGAGTTCAAGTTGTTACGAGTTCTTTGCAATTCAACGGTCTGAACGGTGCCATCCTTCAGGAAGTAGTAGTGGGTCACCAATATCATCTGCTGCAATTCTAGCAACTAATTCTTCTCGCAACTGCTCAATCCCGTAGCCTTCAGTTGCTGAGATACATAGATGACCAGATACTGGATTAACCCCAGTGTCAATTTTCAGTAAGTCTGCCTTACCATCAACAACGATGAGTGGAGTCTGTGGTAACAAGGCCGCAACTTCAGCCAACAAATTTTCTTGGGATTCCATAGATGTACCACCATGCTCGGCTGGGTCAAGTAAGAATAATACAATTGAGCCTATATTTTCTAAGGCAACAATTGCTTGCATCTCAATATTATTTCTGTCTTCCATAGGTCTGTCAAGCAGTCCAGGTGTGTCAACCATTTGGTAAACACGCCGGCGATGTTCAAAATGACCAACATGTAACTGTTTAGTGGTGAATGGATACGCTGCTACTTCTGGTTCATTACTTGATAACACACCAATCAGAGCTGACTTGCCTACATTTGGGGAGCCCGCAACAACAATGCAGGGTTCAGAAGTGTCAATTGATGGTAATTCTCGCAACTGGTCTCTTGCTCGGTTCAACCACAACAGAGAAGGGTTCACTTGGTCAATTACTGAGGATATTCTGCCATAGGCCTCACGCCTGCGGACATGCATGCCATCAATATTCATCATTCTCTGAATTTGTTGTTCATACTTCTTGGCAAGTGACATGGTTTGGTTAGCAGCCCATTGTAGGTTTGAAAGATGATGGCGAAAAGCATCACAACCAACTGAAGCATCTATGAGTGAGCGATCAAATTCGGACTGTTTGTCTAGCGATGGCCATTTTGCCACATAGCCTTTCAGTGTAGCATCCAAAACGTCGCTAGCTGATTGGATCATGCGAATCATTTGCTTTCGTGTGCGAAATAATCTATCAGTATCTTCAACTGAATCCTTGGCTTTAGTGGCTCGCCTATAGGCCTTGTCAAGTAGCTCATCAGCGAGCAAAACAGTAGGCAATTTCTTCCAGATAATGACCGGCATTGTACTCCCTCCGCTGTTGGCGGCTCGCCCATCCCTCTTCAATGCAAAGGTTTGGATTTCTCATTATAATCCTTCATTTGGATTAATTTGTATTCTAGTTCCAAGGGGTTCTCTTTTCAAGGGTTGGGTTACTCAGGGTATTTGAGGCGGGCGAGTTGGCAGCGAAGAAACGGAGTCGGAGCAAGAAAAATGACCTACCCGATTGGGCAGTTACATTATGGGAAGATCTTGGGAAACCTGACTTTTCTGAATTCCAAGATATTCGTAATGGTCCTCTCCTTGAACGAAGAACTGGACTTCGAAGAGATGACCTTGTTGAAATCCTAATCGATGCCAGAGCATTACCTTCAAAGATGGACCCATGGATGCGTGGCCGTTTAATGGGCACTAATAAATTGACAATCGAACTTCTCACTGCTGACAAAAATTACCATTACATCTCTAGGGATGTTATTGTTGATGTCTGCCTAGTGGCTCATATGAGAGCGGCTTACATTGACGACCGTGACCTGTTGAACTATGAACGAGAGGATATGAAGCGCCGAAACTCATTACACGAAGAAGTTGAAAAGGATTCCACTGGGGCTGATGACAGCCACGTCTGGGGTTGATTGGGTGAAAATGCATCAGAATTGGGAATTAATTGACAATCATCATTACGAACGGGTTTGGAAATTCACAGACTTTGTTAGTGCTCTAGATTTTGTCAACAAAGCTGGTGCCGTTTGTGAAGAGTTGAATCATCACGCTGAATTTGTACTAAATTGGGGTAGTGTCCTTGTCAGAACTTGGAGCCATGATATTGATGGTATTTCTGAGCGAGATCATGTTCTAATTCAGGCTCTAGATATTCTGGTGGAATGAAACCATGAGTACCAAATTTCGACATCACATGTTCATTTGCGCCAATGAAAGGCCTGATGATGCGGTGCGAGAATGCTGTGCTGCAAAAGGAAGTTTAGAATTGATGAAGAAAATCAAAAACGCTGCGAAATCCGAAGGTATCTCAAATATTCGCGTGCAAAAATCAGGGTGTCTGAGTAATTGTGAGAATGGAATTTCATGTGTAGTTTATCCTGAAGGTGTATGGTATACACTTACGGGCGAAGAAAACATCTCCGACCTCCTTGAGCATTTACGAACAGGAACTGTAGCAAACAATCTATTGATGCACCCGGAGTCCTGATTATGCAATGTGTAGTCTATACTCAAAGAGGTGGTTTAGAAGCCATTAAAATCGTTGATGAAGAGAATCCAATCCCTGCCACGGGCGAAATTGTGGTTGAAGTACACCGAGCAGGAATAAACTTCGCCGACCTTATGATGCGCCAGGGTTTGTACCAACCGACCCCTCCATTTCCATTCACACCTGGTTACGAAGTTTCAGGAACTATCTCAGCCCTTGGCGAAGGAGTTGAGAACTTCACTATCGGCGAGCGGGTATTGGCACTATGTGGGATGGGTGGTTACTCACAGCAAGTTGCGGTCGCATCAGACCGTGTGTTCAAATTACCTGATGATGTAGATTTTGATACAGCAGCAGCACTACCTGTCACTTACTTGACTACGTACCACATGCTGAAGTATTTAGGAAATTTTCAACCAAATGATACAATCCTAATTCACCATGCCGCTGGAGGAGTTGGGACTGCGACTGCACAAATCGGAAAAGCACTTGGTGCAGGTATAATCATCGGCACAGCATCTACTGCAAAATCTGACTTTGTTAACGAACTTGGTATGAGGTATATTGATCGGGAAGCCGAGGATTTCGTCGCTGTTTGCAAAAAAGAAACCGGCGGTAAAGGAGTACACCACGCCTTAGACCCAGTTGGCGGAAAACACCTACTGCGCTCTTACAAAGCACTTAGAAATGGTGGGAATCTATACGCCTTTGGTGGTTCTTCAGCAGTCCGTGGAAGTAAGCGCTCACTTCGAGCTGCACTTGGGTTTCTTTGGGGTATGCCTAAGTTTGACCCAATGAGAATGATGAGTTCTAATAAGGCCGTTTTCGGAGTTCACATGGGAACTTGGCCGGACCATGAGGTTCTCAAAGGGCACATGGAAGAACTCTCTAATATGCTCACAAGAGGTGAGATTTCACCTATTGTAGACAAGGTGTTTCACTATACTGATGTTGCCTCTGCTCAACAGTATATTCATGACAGGAAAAACCGTGGAAAAGTATTGATAAATTTCCGTCCAAAATAATCTAGTGACCATATAGTTTACTTTTTGCACTACCCCATCATTATTTACCCCCTTAATCAGCATCTTTTCGCCGGCAATGGTCGGTGTGGGGTTGAATCGCTTGGTAACTGCGAAATTAGTTGAATGGTTCAGTGAAGTCAGCATGGCAGATTCTGCAACTGTTGGCGGAAAGGGTTCCTCTCTAGGTGAATTGTATTGTAATCTCACAACTGCAGGAGTAAGAGTTCCTAACGGCTTCAATGTTACAGTTGAAGCCTTTCAACAATTTGTCAATACAGAAGTCCCAGCATCAACTTGGGACAATGTTCGAAATCCAGAAGGTGTTGAAGATATTCGTGAACAAGCAATAGCTTGCACAACCCTGTCAGATGCATTGGAAATTTGTCTCATAGGAGCAGACCCAAGTGACCACCTCAATTTGCACGGCAGAGCCTCATTAGCGAGAGCGATTGTTCGTGACACGCCAGTCCCAGAAATTATTCGACAAGCCATCATCACCGCTTACGGCCAATTGTGTGAAGAATATGGTCAAGGTGCAGATGTTGCAGTTCGCTCCTCAGCAACCACAGAAGATTCTGCCGAAGCATCATTTGCTGGCCAATACGAGTCTTTTCTCAATGTAAGTGGCGAGAGGGCCGTTATCCAAAAGTGGAGACAATGTGTTGCTAGTCTGTTTACGGAGCGAGCAATTAGTTACCAACTTGAGAAGAAAATGAATCCACTAGATAGCGCAATCGCTGTTGTGATAATGAAGATGGCAAGGTCTGACAAGGCTTGTTCAGGTGTGATGTTTACGATTGACCCTGATTCAGGCCATCGAGGAGTTATCCATATCGCCTCAGCATACGGATTGGGAGAACTGGTAGTACAAGGTAGCGTCACACCAGATACCTACACTGTTTGGAAAGAAGGATTGCGGCGCGGTAATTTCGCGATTGTTCACCGCGTCCTAGGCAGCAAAGATTCCCGTATGGTATATGCACATGGGACCGTAAACGAAGTGACCACAACTAGTGTCCCACTTGAAGAAAGAAGGGCCTGGTCATTGAGTCACCAAGAATGCCGACAACTTGCAGAAATGGCTCTAGCAATTGAAGAACATTATGGGCAACCAATGGATATTGAATGGGCTAAAGACGGTGTTACGGACCAATTATTCATCGTTCAAGCAAGACCTGAAACCGTACACGCACAAGCGAGTTCTGCTAAACTAATCCGCTACAGTATGGATGATTCACTGATTAAGAAACTCAAGAAAGGTGGTTTGGTTCTAACTACTGGTCAAGCAGTTGGCAAGAGAATCGGATGTGGTAAAGTCAGATCTTACCGCTCGTACGAAGAGGTCTTAGAAGGTAAAAGAGCAATTCGGAAAAGGCTTACAGAGGGCGTTCGGATTGAGGAAATCCCTCACGAAAACCGAGTCTTTGAGGAAGGTGATGTTTTAGTCACAGAAATGACTACTCCAGATTGGGAACCATTGATGAAACAAGCGTCATTGATTGTCACACGAAAAGGTGGCAGAACATCACATGCTGCTATCATCGCTCGAGAATTTGGTATTCCCGCAATCGTCGGCTGTGCAGGCGCCATGGAACTAGAGAATTTGGCTACCGTCACGGGAAGTTGTGCTGAAGGCGATACTGGATTCATATACTCAGGAAATCATCCTTTTGAAATTGAAGAAATTGAGGTTGATTCAAGTGTCAAATTAAACACCAAGATAAAGTTGAATGTTGGGTTTCCAACTAAATCACTTGCTGATTCGCTATTACCGGTTGATGGAGTGGGTTTAGCAAGAATTGAATTCGTACTATCTGCTGAAGTTGGGATACATCCACTCACATTTATCCACTATCAAGAGTTGTTAGAATATCTTGAGAACGGCGAGGTGGGCGCTGGGCTACAACCATATATTGAAGCACTAGAAATTATTGATGAATCCGTAATCCGGTCGGCAGTTGAAGCAGTTGAAAGACGAGCATGGTCATACGACGATAAACGTGGACTATTCATCGATAAACTCCGCGAAGGTGTCGGATTAATCTGTGCAGCATTCCATCCGCGTCCAGTGCTTGTCAGGCTATCGGATTTCAAATCAAATGAATACCGCGAACTTCTCGGTGGCAGAATCTTTGAGCCTAATGAAGAGAATCCTATGATTGCATGGCGTGGAGCTTCACGATACCTTGATGAAAATTTCAAGCCAGCATTTGAGATGGAACTTGAAGCGATGGCTTCAGTCAGGCATGACTTTGGATTAGATAATCTTCAGTTGATGGTGCCGTTTTGCCGCTCGCCTGAAGAAGGCGAGGCGGTCAAGCACCTACTGAACGAACACAATGTTGGACCTGACTCAAATGTGCCATTATTTGTGATGGTTGAATTACCGTCCAATGTGATAGATGCTGATAATTTCATAGAAAAAATGGAATTATTTGGAGGTTCAATCGGTTCAAACGATTTAGTCCAAACAGTATATGCTGTATCTAGAGACGATTTAGAAGGTTATCAGCATCCAGTTGATGCACGTTCACCAGCGGTGAAATCAATGATTAGGGATGCTGTCAGAAAATTCACCGAATCTGGACTTGAAATAGGAATCTGCGGCCAAGCACCGTCAGACCACCCTGATGAATTCCCTGCATTCTTAATTGATTGTGGAATCTCAAGCATCTCAGTAACACCAGATACAGTGATGGCAGTAAGAATATCAATTGCAGAAGCAGAAGCGAATTTAAAATCGTAAGCCAAATGGTTGATTATAATCTAACTGGGCGAGTTGCACCACAAGCTTGACACTTGAGAAGAGTCGTTCTATCTTCCTTGATGAATCGTGTATCTGGAGCATTGCATTGACCACATAAAATGAAGGTTTTTACATAATTTCCCAACTTTTCACGGATTCTCTTAGGAGGGATTCTACCTTTTAGTAATACACGCCGGTCTTCTCTTGAGCCTGAAGTACCTAGTTCATTTTGCAAAAAATGATAAACATGATTTCCATCTCTATCCATCATGTCAATGATATCACCAAAATTGCGGATAATCGTTTGGCTTCCCTCAATCATTACATCTGGTTCTGGGAGTTTCCAACGCTCAGATGACGACAACTCTTGGGGTATGTTGTCGCGGGCTCGGTCGAGAAGTGACTCGTAGTCAAAGTCTGCCATTGAATTCGCCGACCTGCGCACCGTTGTTAAGCCCACCGTTAATTCAACAGCCTTGACGCGCTCCGCAGGAAGTGATGCGAGAGCAAGTGACCGTCCAATTTGTAAAAATTCATGCCGATGCTCAAACACCAACTCAAGGCTCTTCACTAGCTGCTGGTTGGGATTTGAGAGCAGTTGAGGAAACAGTTGTTGGCTCGGGTGTTGCTGTGAAGGTCAAAATCGGACTGAAAATCGCAATCCCCGCAGGGTTTGAAGGACAAGTTAGAGCACGCTCTTCCTTAGCCGCAAAAGGATTGATTTTACCTAACGCACCAGGAACTATAGACGCTGACTATCGAGGAGAATTGATGGTATTACTAACCTGGATTGGTGAAGGTGATTCGTACACCATCCCCAAAGGTGAGAGAGTAGCGCAACTGGTGATTTCCCCTGTACCACAAGTCTCGTTTGTTGAGGTAAACGCGGAAGACCTAGGTGATACCGAACGAGGTGAAGGTGGATTTGGAAGCACTGGCAGATTCTGACCCACAACTTACCCTCAGACCGCCATCTTATTACTAGGATACTATCAAAATAAATCTGAACTGTTTTTTGAAATCTATTAACATTGAATTCTACTGCTTTACCGTTGACTTTGGACAACTCGCATATTGAGTTGTTTAACACCGCCTATGGCGGTGGGTTCATTACGGTCCTACTCATCCTTAAGTGCGAATGGCATTGAGTGTTGATGAATTGAGGGATAGAGTCCTTGCCCTACGAGAAGAAGGGTTGAACGACCAGCAAATTGCTGATGAGATGTCTATTTCAAAATCTACAATCACTTGGTTACAAGGCAGTTCTGCACCTGAGGCGAAGCCAGATGATGTTAGGATTGGTTGGCGGTCAATCGGTGTTAGACCTCAACGAATTGATGCAATCGGCATGATTATGGCTGATATTATTGATGAACACCATCCTGATGGAATTGATACCGTTGTAGGTATCAGCCTCAATGGAATTTTCTTCTCCCAATCTGTTGCTGAACAAATTGGTGCTGAAGTTTCGATATTCCGAAGTGCGGTTGGTGATAAAGGCGGGGCCTTATCCCACAAATACGCAAATGTCGGTGGCAGACAAGTGGTAATCGTTGACGACCTTTTCAATAGCGGCGAAACAATGCGAAGAGCTATTGAAGTGTTACAAAATGATGGTGCTGAAGTTGTTCTTTGCCTAGTCATGGTTAACAAGACCGAAAAGAATGAAATCGCTGGAGTCCCATTACGCGGTCTAATCAGAGCCGTCTCAGTCTAAGTAGGTGTGATAGATGCACTGGGCAGATGTCATCGCTGAGCGATTGGCAGAGCAAGGTGATTCGCATGTCGTCGCTACTGGGATAACACCGTCTGGTCCAATCCATGTTGGAAACATGCGAGAGGTTCTGACAGCAGACTTGGTGGTTCGTGCTTGTGAAAGAATAGGAGTAGATGCAGAATTAATCTATATCGCAGATACTGCGGACCCTCTTCGTAAAGTCTACCCCTTTCTCAATGAACAAGAATATGGGCAACATGTGGGAAAAGCATTGGCGACACTTCCGTCCCCAGATGGAGAAGGTAGTTATCCAGATTACTTCTTGTCACCGTTTTTCTCTGCCTTAGATGATCTTGGAGTAGAATATCGTGTTGTAGATGTTCATGCAGCATACTTGGAGGGAAAATATACTGAATCAGTAAAAACTGCAATCGACAACCGAGTGAAAATTCGTGATATAATTTCAGAAGTCTCACAACGCCCTCTCGATGATGATTGGTTCCCATACAACCCCACAGACGATGAAGGAAAAATGCATGGCATCAAAGTGACCAACTGCGATTGGCCATGGGTTGAATGGGTTTCAGAAGACGGACGTACCGGCCGAACAAATATCGAAAAAGGCGGAGGTAAACTCCCTTGGAGGTTAGATTGGGCGGCGCGATGGCATTGGTTAGACATCACCTTTGAAGGATATGGAAAAGACCACTCTGCAGCAGGAGGTTCATGGGATACAGGGCAACACCTAGCACCAATTTTTGGCTCTGACCCACCTATGGGAATGATGTACGAATGGATCTATCTCAAGGGCAAAGGTGCAATGGCTAGTAGTAAGGGAAATACCGTCAGTGGCAAACAACTCCTTGATATCGTACCTCCAGAAATAATGCGCTACCTAATTACTCGTGTAAAACCTAGCAAGCACATTGATTTTGACCCTGGTGAAGGTTTGATTTCATTAGCTGATGAGTATGAAAGATTAGAGCAACGATATCATAGTAAATTGAGCGAAATTGTCCATAAAAACCTAGGTGAAAGCAGTCGTAAAGAGCAGCAATTGATTGATGAAGCCCGAAAATTCGAGTTGGCTCAAGGAATCCGTTCCGGAACGGATTATGATTCAAGTCTTGGAATCTCATTCAGTCACCTTTCAACACTATGCCAGATTAAATCACAAAATGAAGACTTATTGGCATCCTTAGCGAGGACCCATGGGGTTGATGTGAATCAGCCTGATAAGCGATTAGTTGACCGAGTAAAAAGAATGAGAAATTGGGTTGATTCGGAGTGGTTTCCCGGCAACGCGCGGATTCAGTTAGCAGATTCAATAAATTCCGCTGATTTCACCTCAAATGAACTTGAATTCCTACAGATATTTTCTGAGATGTTAGCAAATTCTGAATGGGTTGAAGATAGCCTATTGGCAACTATTAGAGAGGCGATATCTAACTCAACATTAGAGCCACGTCAAGCGTTTACAACTCTTTATCAAGCATTACTAAAAAGAGATAGAGGCCCTAAATTAGCAGCCCTTCTGGTTGAATTAGGACAAGATAATGTAAATAGACTTCTTGACCAACTAAACTAGTCTAAGAAAACCCCCTCCTTTAACACGCGTGAGCATTATGTTTGAAATGGGATGGGTGCGTGTACGCACCTGATGACGGTCTACTGCCCCAAGTGCGAAGGCCCAAACGAAGCCATCGCGAAGTTCTGTTTACAATGTGGAAATGACTTCGAGGCGGATGGCCCAATTACATCAACAGGGCATGATGTGAAATCGTTAAAAGACTCTATCAAAAGTAGAGATGACCTCTCAATGTCAGAAAAATTTGACTTGATTGCTAAAATTGAAGATGGTGCAAATCCAATTGAACTTGGAATCGCTGCATCTTCCGTAGAAGCCGCTGAAGAAGCCCAACAACAAGCGATGAAACCTAAACCATCATCTGAACCTGCTGTCACCTCAACATTTGTCTCAAGTCCGGCCGCAGCCGCAGCCGTTGCCTTAGTCTCACAGGAAAGCGACGCTTGGGGGATGGTGATGGCAGGTAGAGTCAACACATCCGATCAGATATTCAAGCAAGCAATGGATTTGGGCATGGAGGCAAGTCACCATATTCACGACATATCTCACGGTGGAATTGATGAAACTAATCTTACTAATGAGGATTTACGGGCAATTCCCGTACTAAAACCACCTAAGAGATCATTTTGCCCAAAGTGTGGTTCAGATATTCTATCTCACAGTAATCTACAATGGAAGAAATGGAGGGACCATTCTGCTGAGGTTGTGCAAGTTCAAGCACAAGCGGCTATGGAAGCATCTCTAGTCCAAATCGCTGCCCATTATCTGAAAGCAATGGATTCTCTTGAAATTTCTAACAAACAACTAGAAGAAAAATTAGCTGATGTTGACCAAGAAGAGTTGGCTAAAGAACTAGAACCAAAAATTCGTAAAAAGGTACGCGCAGAACTAGAAAAAGAGTACAAATCCGAAGCTGTTGCTGCGTCTGACACACGCCAAGCGAAGAAAACTGCAACACGTACAGCCAAACCCAAGGGAAAAGCAGGTGGGAAAGTTGGTGGAGCAGCGGCTCTATTTGGTGGCGGGCCGAAAATATCAAAGAAATACGAGGGAGCAAAGAAAGACAAACCAGACTGGTTCCTTGATGAGGCTTTAGACACGATTTATGACCCTCATGGTACAGGTAAACCTCTCAAGCCAAAGTCAATTCTAGCACGTTCAAGTGATGGGAATGTACGGGTGCAAGATGTCGTAAGAATATATGCCAAGGAAGGCGAAGATGGACTGAGTGAACTTGCTTGGACTAGTCCTTCAACTCGTTACATCATAGAAGCATACGATGCTTGCTGATTGACTTGAAAAATCAAGTTACACCATTAAATTGATTATTATTAATGTACATCAGCGGCCAAAGAATTTTTTCTTGGCTTCCTTTTTCATCTGTTTTTTGACCATTTCCGTAGCCTTTTCCTCAATTGCCGATGTTGCCTTTTGTGTGAGTTCTGAGGCCTTTGCACTAACTACATCTGTCACCGGCTTGGCAGCGGTTTTTGCAGCCGATTTTACTGCATCTGCAGCCTTCTTCTTCATTGCAGCCTTTCCAGCCCCACCAACTTTTGAAGCAAATTTTCCAAGTCGTTTTGGTTTCTTGTCACTCATGTTTACCAATTTGCGATTAAGGCCATCTTATTTCCATATTGCCTTAGTGAATTAATTTGTAATCACTTCAGATAATCAACTTTGAGTGCCCTCGGTTCAGGTAATCCATCCAGCATAGCTTCAATCGCTTCCGCTTCCATAAATGCCCCTGACATTGTGGTTACAAACGGGATGTTCAATTCAACTGCTAACCTGCGCATCATATTCCCGTCAAGAACTGCTCCTCCGCTCTTACTTGGCGTATTTATCACTAAGTTGATTTTACCCTCCCTCATCAAATCCAAGGCATCCGGTGATTGTTGTTCAGCAATTCTGAACACCCTTTCAACAGGAACTCCGTCTGCTTTCAGAGCATTTGAGGTACCGGTCGTGGCGTAAAGTGAGAAACCCATCCCAACAAGTTTCTCTGCGATTGGCACTAACCCTTCTTTATCTCCATCCTTGACAGTCAGGTAAACTCCGCCACCTATAGGAACCGGCAACTCGGTCGCAAGCCTCGCCTTCAGATATGCACGCGCTGGATCTACATCACTACCCATCACTTCACCAGTTGACTTCATTTCTGGCCCTGGTGCTGGGTCCAAACCTCTGAGTTTTATGAATGGGAAGACTGGTGCTTTGACACAAACAAGCCCAACAGTTCGTTTTGGAATTTCCAAATCTGCCAACTTCGCGCCAATGGTCACATGTGCCGCTATCCTAGCCAAGGGTATACCGGTTGATTTTGCTACAAATGGGAAAGTGCGAGAGCCTCTGGGGTTAACTTCCAAGACGTAAAGTTCGTTCTTACATATAGCGAATTGAATGTTGTAACAACCGATGATGTTGAGCCCTAGCCCGATTTTTTCTGTCCAATCTTCAACTTGAGCGAGAATCTCATCACTAACGTGTTGAGGAGGTATGAAACAAGTTGAATCTCCCGAATGGATTCCAGCCTCTTCCAAATGTTCCATAATGGCTCCAATCAGTACTTCGGTCCCATCAGATACTGCATCCACATCAAGTTCAATTGCGTGGCCTAAATATTCGTCTGCAAGCAATGGTTTATCTGGTGCTAAGAATGCTTCTTGCATGTATGCATCTAGTTGTGCTTCACTAGTAAGTATCTCCATACCTCGCCCACCAAGAACATATGATGGACGGATTAGAACAGGGAATCCAATCTCTTGTACTGCTGCCCTCACTTCTTCAGGAGTGCTACCAGTTTGACCTCTTGGCATCTTCAATTCAGCTCTCTTTGCAAACGCTTCAAAGCGTTCCCGATCGCTTGCCTCATCAACTGCATCAGGTGAAGTTCCTTCTAATTGCAAATTCAAGCCTAGTGTTGTTAGATGTTCTAATCTTCCATCAAGTGGCAGGGCTAAATTGATTGCAGTTTGACCACCGAATTGGAGCAAAATACCATCTGCGCCTTCTCTTAACAGGATTTCAGCAACCGCCTCTAAAGTTAGCGGGTCAAAATAGAGGCGGTCAGATGTATCAAAATCAGTTGAAACGGTTTCAGGGTTATTATTGATGAGTATCGATTCATGACCGACTTCACGAATCGCTTGTACCGCGTGTACTGCACCATAATCAAACTCTATTCCCTGCCCAATGCGGATGGGACCAGAACCGATTACAACCAGCCTTCTTGCTTCTTCACCTGAAGGAGTTAGTTTCCTCTTCTGAGTTACTCTATCAATCCCTGATTGTCCATTTGGCTCGTAAGTTGAGTAATAGTAAGGGGTTACAGCAGCGAACTCAGCAGCACAACTGTCTACCATTCTATAGACAGGGTGCATGTTTAATTCATGGCGCCGAGCCATAACATCAAACTCAGTCTTACCAGTTTCTTTGATACGCCATCCTGAGGCCGGATATCCAGCCAAAGCATCTGCGATATGAGCATCGGTCAAACCATTTGCTTTCCAATATCTCATACTTGAAACGGAAATGTCAGCGGCTTTCAATCCACTCTTCCCAGCAGCGACAATCTCATTGTCAATCGCTGCCATTCTCTCAAACTGGTGTAAAAACCAGCGCGTAATTGAGGTGATCTCCTCTACCTTATCAACAGACCATCCTCGTCTGAAAGACTCGTAAAGAGCACCCATTCTCCGGTCAGTGGCAATTCTAATCCAATCCTCAAGAATGTGATCGGGAAGCGACTCAATCGCCCTTTCACCCATTCCCTCGCCCTCAGAAATATCAGCCATGGTAAGTGGTCTAGGATGTGGGGGTCCATACTCAAGCGATGCCCATGCCTTGAGAAACGCTTCTCCAAAGCATCTGCCAATAGCCATAACTTCTCCAGTTGATTTCATTGAAGTTCCTAAAGTTCTATCAGCAGTTCTAAACTTGTCAAAAGGCCAACGTGGAATCTTGACGACACAGTAGTCTAGAGTTGGCTCAAAAGCTGCTGTTGTTCCTTCACCAGTAATTGGATTTGGTAATTCATCTAAAGTGTAACCAACAGCAATTAGCGCCGCCATCCTAGCAATCGGATATCCGGTCGCCTTGCTAGCAAGAGCAGATGAGCGAGAAACCCTCGGATTTACTTCAATCACTACATACTCACCGGTATCTTGGTTGAAAGAGAATTGAACATTGCATCCACCTTTGATATCAAGGCGGCGAATCAAACGGAGTGCTGCATCTCTCAACATCTGATGGTCACGGTCAGATAGCGTCTGCTGAGGGGCAACCACCACAGACTCACCCGTGTGAATACCCATCGGGTCAATATTTTCCATTGTACAGACAATTATGCAGTTGTCTGCAGCATCACGCATGACCTCATACTCATGTTCTTGCCACCCCAAAATACTCTCTTCGATGAGCACCTGGCCAATTCGTGAGTGGAGTATACCCTGACTAGCAATCTCAACTAATTCACCTCGATTCCACGCAGTCCCCCCCCCTAAGCCCCCTAGAGTAAATGCTGGGCGAACCAACAGCGGGAAAGAACCGATTTTTTCTGCCGCAGATAGTACTTCATTGATTGAGTTGCAGGCGTGGGCTTCACAAATCGGTAACCCGATTTCACTACAAACTTGATTGAATAAATGACGGTCTTCAGCTTCATCAATAGCGATAAGGTCGCAACCAATTAATTCAACTTCTAATTTCTCTAATGTGCCATCGTGAGCCAAAGATGATGCCAAATTCAGCGCGGTTTGACCGCCCATTCCAGCAAGCAATGCATCTGGTCGCTCAATTTCTAAGATTCTGCGAATTACATCAGGAAGAAGAGGTTCAATGTAAATTTGGTCTGCCATTTCAGGGTCATTCTGAATTGTTGCTGGATTGCTGTTGACTAGTATGACTTCGTAGCCATCTGCACGCAAAGCACGACAGGCTTGTGAGCCTGAGAAATCAAATTCAGCGGCTTGACCAATCTTGATTGGACCAGAACCAAGTATCATGATTCTCTTGAGGTCGTCACGGCGAGGCATTATGCACCACCTCTCTTTGAGTTAGGTAATTGCCCAGACATCTCTTTAGCCACAATTTCTGAAAACCGGTCAAACAATGGTTCGGCATCATGTGGCCCTGGACAAGCCTCTGGGTGATATTGAACACTAAACGCTGGCCGGCCAACAACATCCAAACCTTCCACCGTTCGGTCATTAGCATTGACAAAGCGAACTTCTGTTTTTGCCTCCGAAAGGGTTGTTGGCGCACCTTGACTTTTCCAAATTGGATGAGGTGCTAGAGGCTTTTCACCTCTAGGATTCACAGCAAAACCATGATTTTGACTAGTGATTGTTACTTTACCTGTCACCAAATCAACTACGGGTTGGTTAGCACCTCGGTGACCATAACGCAATTTGTAAGTCTCTAAACCAGTTGCAAGCCCTAGCAGTTGATGACCAAGGCAAATACCCATTACTGGTATCTTCTCATTCAATCCATCCGCCAATGTTTGCCTAGCACCCATCGCTTTTCCTGCGTGAGCAGGGTCTCCAGGCCCATTAGAACAGAAAAGTGCATCTATCTGCCAATCACTAACAAGTGTGTCATAACCAATGTCAGGTGGGCACCATAGAACCTCAAATCGGTTACTCAGTTGGCGCAGAATATTGTACTTGATTCCACAATCAAGTGCCGCTACCCGCGGTAAGGCCAATCCATCTGAGCCCGTAACCCCCTCATTGATGAGGATGGCATCATCTCTACTAACTTCATCAACCAAGTCCTCTAAATCTGGCGAAGTCATTTTTTCCAGCCGTGAAAGCATCTCTTGTTCCATCTCAAGGGGTCCAAACTGACACAGAATCACTCCATGTTCTCTCACTCTCATCGTCAGAGCCCTAGTATCTACCTCTGTTATCCCAGGGACCCCATGAGCGAGTAGGAACTCATTCACAGAACCAATACAGTGGCGGTGGTCAGGATGGTCAATCCATTCTCGACAAACAACACCCCGAGGCCAAACCCCTGCTGATTCTGAAATACTGGGTGCCACTCCATAATTACCTAGAAGTGGCCAAGTAAAGGTCAATACCTGTCCAGCAAAAGATGGGTCAGTCAAAGATTCCTGAAAACCTGTCATCCCGGTGGTGAAAACCAACTCACCTTCGCCGATTTTTGCTGCTCCAAAAAGTTCGCCCTCGAATCGAGATCCATCAGCTAGGAGAATAACACCTCTGCCATGAGCGGGTTTGTCAACAGCGGGAGTGGCACTTTGGAGGATATCTGAGGCATCAATGCCACAAAATGGATTAAAAACGCCGGGTTGACCTTCTCCGGGACTAAAGCCGCCGTCTGAAGTCACCCTTGCACCTTAGAATCGTGCCTGCAAACCGTTCATAATCATTGACACGCGAGATAAATGAAAAATAAACAATTTGTTTGTATCTAACCCGCTGATTTATTCTTCCAGTTGAACATCTAGTTTTGGATAATTGCAGCCACCTTTTCTACCCCTGACAACAGTTACGATTAGGAAAATTAAGCCACCAAAAACCAAAGTGAGCCCCAATACACCTTTCCAACCAGCCATGTCCCAGAACATTGTCCATGACATTGAGGAACCATGTTGCATCATCATCCCTCCTTCTGGAGCGTCACCACCCTCAAGGTCAATCTCGACAGTGTGCGTCACATCATCTTTATTTGTCCAAGTAACTGTTGACCCGACCTCTACTGTAATGTTAGAAGGCGAGAAGGAATAATCAATTATCTCAATGAATACTTGTCCTGAAAGAGCACCTTCAGTGCCAACAGGAACAACTTGAATATCACCAGTCATCGTAGGATGAGGTGAACACCAAAATGTCACCAAACCTTCTTCATTAAATGTAAATGACCAAGCATCACCTTGGGTTAAAGATCCGGATGAATCCGTAGCTTCTGCATTTATCCCAGGTAGTAGCATTACTGATAACGCCAACAGCAAGACAGCTGTTGCCGTCCTCCTCATTGTTGTCCTACCCCTCATTTCTTCGTTCGCAATTTTTTTATCTATATTTCCAAGTTCCATTCTCTCACTCTAGTATTTAGATTGATGCAACAGCCTATCAGCCTTCGTTGAAATTGTACGAAGAAATGAGGGGTAGGACAACAATGAGGAGGACGGCAACAGCTGTCTTGCT
>JYMV01034040.1_pt1 | contig 62421 bp, 53 predicted proteins | sample 338911 | NCBI WGS metagenome assembly JYMV01 (sample SAMN03354496, study PRJNA234377) | hydrothermal vent metagenome | biome: Deep sea; feature: Hydrothermal plumes at the Eastern Lau Spreading Center, Western Pacific Ocean; material: Seawater | place: Tonga | collected 2009 | depth 2000 m m | reverse complement strand
TGAATAATCAATCTTCCAGTTCAAGGGTCATATAGCGTGCAACTCCCTCCCTTTTCAAATGGAGCATGACCATATCCCGCTTTCGCGTTTCTTTGATTAGGGATGTAAATTCTTTGGGTGAATTACACTTTTTAGTCCCCACTCTTGTAATGAGATCCCCAACTCGAATTCCTGCTTCATCAGCAATACTACCTTCAGCAACCGCCGTCACAATGACCCCTTCCTCACGGCTGTTAATATCATATTCTCTCATTAGTCGCCTTGTAAGCGCTGAAACCTCCAGCCCCAATTCATTTGTTTGGGTTGGTCTGCTGGATGCATAAAGCACATCATCTTCAGGCATTTCTTCCAGCCGTACTTTCAACGTTTTCTTGCGGCCATCACGGATAATCACGAGCTCATAGTTCTGATTTGGCTTTGATGCAGAGACGGTATTGCGGAGATGATCAACATTATTCACCTTTACATCTTCAAATTGAACAATAACATCGCCTGTTTCAACGCCTGCTTTTTTCGCGGGGCCATCAACGACCACATCTGCTACCAACGCGCCGCTTCTGGTTTTCAGACCCAATGCCCTGGCGGAGGTTTCATCAATGGGTTGAATGGAAACACCAATCCACGAACGAAGCACTTTACCATGTTCGAGCAAATCAGACATAACCCTTTTCACCATATTAGCAGGTATAGCAAAACCAACCCCCTTATTGCTTCGATCAAAACTGTTCGTATAAATGGCTGTATTAATTCCAACTAGATCGCCATCGGTATTTAATAATGCGCCACCACTGTTGCCAGGGTTAATGGCCGCGTCGGTTTGAATAAAATCTTCGTATATATCACCCTGAATGATATTCCCCCGGCCCTTGGCAGAAACGATTCCAGCTGTTACGGTATGGCTTAAATTGGCAGAGAAGGGACTCCCTACAGCAATCACCCATTCACCGACTCTTAATGCATCTGAATCACCAAATTCGAGATCAGTGAGGCCACGAGCATCAATTTGCAACACAGCCAGATCAGATTTGGGATCCCGACCAATAATCGATGCATCATACTCCATTTTATCCAATAGTCGCACTGTAATCTCATCCATGTCTTCCACCACATGGTTATTCGTAATGATATACCCTTTCCTAGCGTCTACAATCACACCGGAACCAAGGGCAGTGGATTTGAATTCACGCTGCGGTTGTTGGAAGAAAAACCGGAATAAATCATTATCCTGGGGTGAATTCCGGTGATATTGACTTAAGTCAATATTCTTTTCCGTAAAAATCGTGACAACGGCCGGATTAGCCTTTTCGGCAATATCGGCAAATTGATCGCTAAATTGTTTTAAAAGGGTATTCTGGGCAAAAACATTGCCTACCATAATGACTATTAATAATAATTTTCTCATCATTTCCTTCTATCTTATGATGTTCAATTTAATGCACTTCAATAACCAATGTTCCATAATCAAATACTTTTTTGAAAACTAAATACCCAGTCATTCATTTCTTCAATTGATTTGCCATCAATTGTGGCTTTAAGAGGCTTATCAATTCTTAAATAAATGGGTTGACCAAAGACAGTTGTAGATAATCTCAAACCAATGCCGTAATCCATTAGACGAGTATCTTTAAATCCCTTATCATTTAAAACAAACTTCGATCCTGAAAGAGTTCCTTCATCTAAAAATGCTGCAAGTTCTAAATTACTTCCACCAAGTTTTTTGTATATAAATCCTTCAAGGGTTATAGCAAATATTTTCTCCACACCTACGAACCCTTGGTTACCAAATGCTCTAAGATTAGCATCGCCTGGCAAATGATAACGATTACGCAAATCTATATTCCCGTAAAAACTGGTCGCATCTCTAAGATAAGCTTTTTCATACGTTGTGCCGGAACCGGCACCTTCAATAGTGAAGCGCTCTTGAACAGGCACCCCTTTGGAATCAGTCCAAATATATCCTAAGATATCTTGGATTCGTAAACCAAATAAACTCTTCCTCTTTTCATATTTATTTATCAAAGTGAGTCGCGTAAAGGACCAATCAGAAATACCACGAGGCGAAAAATCAAGCATAATTATATCATTTGTCAGACCTGTAGAACCAGTCACTTTAATTGTAAATACTGTTAAAAGACCTGTATCAAATAAATTAGTACGACTTGTATCTGTTGCGTTTGTTAGAGAAACTCCAGATGTTAGTGACCATATATTTCCATTGGGATTTGTAGGATTTAGCTGCTTTGAGGATGAGATTCCAAAACCACTTACCCCACCCAAATTGTAGATATAAAAATTCTTTTTCCCAATTCCTTTAAAAAGATTTCGGTTCCAACCGGAAATTTTCCAGAATATTTTTCCAGTTTCAGTGCCCACATTGATATCTGTCGTTATTTCTTGTAAAAGACCATAGCTCCTTATATTTCTAAAACCTGGTATATAGCCATCTTTCTCAAGATAATGGACCGTGGGATACCATTGCCGTAAAAATCGATTTCGAGGTTGATAGCGCATACCCGGGCGGTAGAATAATTTTTCTTTGGGCATTTTTCCAGTAAAATTATTTCTAAAATCAATATCCATTGATTGGGCATCAGGATCTAAAGTGGCTAATTTGGGTTCACTGGCCACATTATAGGTAAACGCATCAGTTGTGCGAAACTTATGGTTTTTCCACCAAATTCTATGAGCTGTACCATCTTCTAAAGTAGTTTCCACTAATTGAGGTAGATCTCGATTCCCATGACGAACAATATTTAATGTTACATCCCAAGATCCATCAGCTTGTTTATTTTTTTTCCAACCCTTAATACCATAGTCCAAGAGGCGCGTATCATGAAGCCAAGGCCGAAAAAACCAATCTAGGTCCTCCCCACTTATATCTTCCATGGCATCAATAAAACGCCTTTCATTAGTGTGTTTCAGATTCCAGCGGCGGTAATATTCCTGCATTCCATTAGTAAAAGTTTCTTCACCCAATATATATTTCAATTCATCTAACATAAGAGATGGTTTCGTATAGGCATTGGCGCCGGCAGCACGACTACCCTTAAACATATAAGTTGAACGGCTAATTGGTTCATCCTGGCCACTTGCCATGAAAGCAATCATACCCCACTGAGAACTGCCAAGACTATTATTAAATCGCCAATATTTCTTTTGCCAATCCTTATAACGACTAGTAGATAAATCAAAACCATGATCGCCATAACGGTCCATCATATACCACCTAGTTTGAAAGGAAGTAAATCCTTCATCCATCCATGCTTCGCGGACCTCATTGTTGGCTAGGATACCATAAAACCATATATGGCCGCCTTCGTGAAGAATTAGCCCTTCCGATTCACTCCCATTCATCACCAACATGGGATATTCCATCCCACCACCAGCTAGCCGATCCGTATTAGTCACTTGTGGATACGGATACATACCAAACTTTGTACTTAACCACTCTATTGCTCTTTCCGTTCTTGCTACTGCTTTTTTTGTCCACTTTTGTCCATTCTTTTGATTAAACAAGGCATGAACAGCAATTCCATTCCATTGACCACTTTCATAAACAAAATCAGGTGTCGTTACCCAGGCAAAATCATGGACATTTTCCGCATAAAAAGAGACCACTCGTCTTTCATCTTCGTTGTACTTTGATCGATTGGTCTTGAATTCTTTAAGCCATTCAGAAAATTTTTGACTGGTATCTACACGAACTTCTTCCCATCCAGGATCACCACTAGTCACAGTTCCTGTGGAACCAATGATATATCCTTGAGGGACATCCATGGTCACATCATAGGTGCCGAATTCTCCATAGAATTCCCCCTCTGCATGGAATGGCTCATTGAACCATCCATTTTCATCATAGACTACAACTCGTGGATACCACTGAGCAAAATTGTATTGTTTTCCAATTCGTCCTGCGCGTTCTGAAAATTCTCCTACATGTTGTACCCAGTCCAAATTAATATTCATCGATTCATTAGGCGCCAATCCATTCTTTAATTTTGCAGAAAGAATGGTATCATCAATTTGAAATGTATCTGCCAATGCGTTGCCACTTTTATCAATCACAAAATTGCTGATGTCATAATAACTTAAATATGGTTCCATTCCCTTTTTAAACTTTGCTCCTCTACTGGCCCTCCCTAAACCTGCCAAATATTCTCTATGCTTCACCGTTCCTTCCTGGAAGGCGTTCGCATATAAATTGAGATAAAAATGGTATAATGTATCCGGGGAATTATTGACATACGATATGGTTGAATGGCCCCCAATAGTGTTTTCGGCCGTATCCAGCCTTACATTCATTTTATATTGGACAAATTGCTGCCAGTATTCACCGGCAAACAGTGTGGTCACATTCAAAAGGAAGACGATAATAAGTGATTTCATTTTTGCTTGAATTATTATAGGGTTAAATCTGCCATTGGAGTAAATGTTAGGATAATTATTGTGTCATGAATGGATGTTAGACACGGGGGCTTTAATTTGGATATTAGGAAGCCAAGTAAGGTTTTAAGTCTTCATAAAATATTTTTTCATTACGAGGGCCAATATAACCTTTAACAATATATCCATCCCGATCAATGATCAGTGTTGTCGGCAATCCATTGATAGGTTGGCCAATTGCACGACCATAAATAGATGTAACCATCATCGTTTCATTATTGTCAATATCGGTGAGAACAGTATATTCCATATCCCAGTTATCCATGAAATTAAGTATGTTTTTTGCCGATCCAGAGGTAATGGTAATACCCACAATCTCAAGACCACGCCCTCTATGTTTTGAATAAAGCTTATTAAAATCAGGTATCTCCCTGCGACATGGACCGCACCATGTACCCCAAAAGTTGAGCAAAATCACTTTACCGCGATTTTCGCTTAAGGTGAATAAATCGCCTTGCACCGTTTTGAGTGTAAAATCCGGTGCCTTGATGGCAAAATCCGGACGTTTTGGCGACTTATTGGAATTGATCATTTTATTCACAATATCTTTCGGCTGGGTCGCTTCTTTCATTTTCTGTTTTTGACCACAACTGATTGCAATTAATATGGACATCAATAAAATAATTCTCATTTTGAGCATCTTTCTAATTAACCCGCTAATCCTACATCCAGAAAATCTAGAAAATTATCTAAGTTTCTTGTCATGCCCGGATAGGTAGCTATTACTTCATTTTCAGGACTTAAAATTACATAATAGGGCAATGCCGCTGTCCCGAATCGATTAATTTCGTACTCCTGGTTTTCCCTATGATTGGGTCCGCCATCTGTATACAACTGCACCAACACCATTTCACCAAACCGATGCTTTACCTCTGTTTTGGTAAAAACATTGGATTCCATCCAACGGCAGTTGGTACAGGTATATCCGGTAAAATCAATAAATACCGGTTTGCCGGTGGCTTTGGCTTCGGACAATCCCCGGTCTAGATCTCTGTACCAGGTGAATTCTTCCGCCATGGATGTTCCGTTCGTTCGCACCGCACCGGATTCCCCCTCAACAATCGGCGGAAGATAAGAATATATCAAACCATGAATCCTTTGACCAAAAAGACCGGATGTTAAGTATAAGCCAAAGGTTAAGAATGCTGTGCTGATTATCAGCCTAGGAACGCTTATCGATGCGAATGGAGAATCGTGAGGCAGTTGAATTTTCCCCAGGAGATAAACACCAGTTAATAACATCAACACCGCCCACACGGCCAGAACGGAACTGTGGGTGAAAAACCCCCAACCCCAAACCAGATCCGTATTGCTTAGAAATTTAAAAGCTGCTGCCATTTCTAAAAAGCCCAAAACTACTTTTACTGAATTCAGCCACCCACCAGATTTAGGCATTTTGGCCAAATATTGAGGAAAAAGGGCTAAGAAAAAAAACGGTAACGCAAAGGCACCGCTAAAAGCCACCATCCCGATCAAAGGCCAGAACCATTGCCCATGGGATGCAGCCACCAACAGCAGTCCTACAAATTGCACTGTGCATGTAAAACTTGTGAGGGTAAAAGTGACAGCCATAAAAAGCGTGCCGATTACACCGCCACGGCCTTCCTGATTCAATGAAAAATTGCGCAGTTTTTCTGGTAATTGAATCTCGTACATCCCAAAAAGAGACAGGGCAAAATAAATGAATAAAGCAGCAATAAATAAATTCACCCACGGACTGGCAGCTAATTGGTTTGCGCCGGATGCGCCAAGGGTGATCGCCAGAATAAATCCAAGGATAGAAAAGGTGGCAATAATTCCTAATGTATATATGATGGCATTATTGACCGGTTTCCCTTCACCTTTTTCTCCCTGATGGGTGAAAAAGGAAACGGTAATTGGTATCATAGGGAACACACAGGGTGTCAATAAAGCCAGAAATCCCATAGTAACAGCTAATAAAATAAACGAGATAAATCCTTTTTCAATCTCCGCATCCAAATTTATATCTCCGAAATTATCGAACTCTTTCACTGCCGCAATCATTTCTGTTCGATTTTCCCTTGTAGCGCCGGCATCAACATTCACTGAAATAGTTAAAAATTCTTCCTTTGGAGGATAACAAAGAGAAGCATTACAAACCTGATAAAGAACACCCACGGAAAGTTCATATTTACCCGGTTTAAGATCTGATTTTAATAAAACTGGAGCCGTGAAAATTGCGCCGCCTTGATGGGTTCGCGTATTGGTTTCAAATCCATCGTCATATTTTTCAATCGGCGCTTCTTCTAATACCATACCCGCTTCCGCGATTGCGTCACCGATAACAATTACCCGACTTGCAACGGGACCCTTACCTTGATCCCTTAAGGCATATATCTTCCATTCTTCGTCCATGGTAGCAGTAACAACAATATCGACAACTTCTCCAGCTCGAGCATTTTCTTCCGCTTTTGCCGAGAGTGTGACCGGAGTGTCAAACTGTGCCCATAGACTAGTCAGGAAGAATAGACAAAGAAAAATAATATTTTTTGATTTATTTAGCATCTCAAATCGGGGCGAACATAAGTATTTTAATTCTGGTGACCAAACCATTGTTTCAAGCGGTACTTCAGGCTTGATTTATGCTTTATTTCCTGTCTAATTAAGGACATTGCATTTTCACACGCAGCAACCCCTTGATTAAAAAAATAATCCAATTTCCCAAATTCGGACCATTGGTAATCTTCCACTTCAGGACTAATCAGTACATCGGCTGCTTTTGCGCAATTTTCAATCAAGTTTTGATAGGTAGTCATATATGACCGCATTACGATTTCATATATGTTTGTTTCCTGTAAAGGTTTCATACCTTTTCGACGAATATCAATCCCAATCAATATATCAACCTCTTTTCTAATAATCGTTGTAGGTAGCGACATACTCGCTCCTCCATCGACTATTAATTGATGATCGATTTCTGTCGGTTCAACAAATCCAGGTATGGAACCACTTCTTGTGGCTGCTTCTACCAAATCTCCCGTTTCATAAACAACGTGCTCACATGCATTTAAATCAGTAGCAATTATTTTCAGTGGTATCTGTAATTCATCAAAAGTTGCAACTGGAATCAAAAATTTAAAGGCATCTTTTAAACGTCTTTTTTTTATAATTGAATTCTGGTGTAAAGACATGGCTAGTACAATCTGATCCTTCACCTTTTTCACGATCTGATTAAAAGCAGAACTAGAGGATGAGGGTCGATTGATCAGATGCTTTATCCCTAGCGCCTTAAATTGTTCACTATCGATAAATTCCTTGAACCTGTTCTCAACCCATTGTGGGTCAAGGGTCGCCGCATACATGGCGCCTACAACACTGCCGATACTTGTCCCGGCAATTTGGTGAATCGGAATTTTATTATCATGCAGTACCTGAAGTGCGCCAATATGGGCTGCGCCCCTTGCACCGCCACCCCCTAAAGCAAGGCCTATTATTGGCCCTGACATTTAACCCTTCATCGCCTCACTGTGTTTCATAATCTTTACGGTCATTTCCACTTTTTCAAATGGGTTATCAACATCCGGACCTTGGTAACCTCGATTTTCCCGTCTGGGTGTATTTACATTGATAATTTGATCAATCACTTCCAAGCCTTTAATAACTTGTCCAAAAACCGTATACTGTCCATCAAGATCAGGCCTCGAAGCGTTACAAACAAAGAATTGGCTTGACGCACCGTCAGGGTCTGGCGTTCGAGCCATGGAAAGAGTCCCTTTCACATGTAATTTATCGTTGAATTCACCTGGAATCATCCAGGTATCAGGATCACTTTCTCGTCCGATACCAAAAAATTTACCTGCACGCCCACCACTGCCATCATTCAAACGGTTAGTATCTTTTGAATTAGGGTCACCGCCTTGAATAACAAAACCGGGCATCACACGGTGAAATGTAGTTCCGTCAAAATATCCTTCCTTTGCAAGAATGGTAAAACTCTCTACATGCATGGGTGCTATTTCCGGGTAGAATTCAACTACCATATCACCAAATTGCGTAGAAATAACAGCAACATCCTTCTCTTTGGAACAGCTCATAAATAAAACCCCAATTAATATTAATGCGATTAATTTTTTCACTTACTTATACTCCTGCTCCCGGGTTTTGTGGTTGGAATTGCTGCCAATGATTCCGGGATATCATTTTCGTCATAACTCACTGCTTCCATCGATACTAAAGAAAATTGATTATCGTGCAAAATAACAGATCCGTTACTTCGATCTACAATAATTGCTAAACCAATAATTATACCACCAGATTTTTCCACCAAATGCATCACTTCCTTTACAGAGCCTCCCGTGGTAATTACATCCTCCACCACCAAAACTTTTTCACCGGGAACAATGGTAAATCCGCGACGTAAGGTCATTTCAGCGTTTTCACGCTCAGCAAAAATGGTTCGCTTCCCCATAGCGCAACCAACATTTGTTCCGATAACAATACCCCCGACAGCTGGTGAAATTATGGTATCAATTTCTGACCCTTCAAAATGACCTGCGATTTTTTGAGTAAATTGAGCCAGGTGCTTGGGGTATTGCAGTACTTTGGCACATTGGAAATAAGTAGGGCTATGGCGACCTGAGGTCAGGATAAAATGCCCTTCAAGCAGTGCGCCTGTTTCCCGAAAAATGTTTAAATATTTATCACGACTCATACATTAAATCTCTCATTTTATTTACATAATCTTGTGCAGCATTTCGAATTGCCGACTTGCTTAAATCTCCGGCAAAACTGATACTCCTTGATACATTGATAAGGGCAATTCCATCTATATTCCCATCGATCATACTTTTTGTTAAATCGCCGCCTTGTGCACCGATGCCTGGAATTAAAAATGGCAATCCGGGCGCATTCCCCCGGACACGGCTGATTTCCTCCGGCGATGTTGCGCCGACCACCAAACCCACATTATCATTTTGATTCCACTGCACTGCCAGTTGGGCTATTTTATCAAATAATAATCCTTTCCCAGTAGGAAGTGACTGTAAATCAATAGCAGAAGGATTTGACGTTCGACAAAGAATAAATGCACCCTTTTCAGGTGCTTCAGTAAATGGTGTAATCGAATCCTGCCCCATATATGGACTTAATGTAACAGCATCAAATCCAAAATGATCAAAAATACTTTTCGCATATTGCTTGGCAGTATTGCCAATATCCCCACGTTTTGCATCACCGATAATGACCACATCATTATCAAAATAATCCATGGTTTCTTCTAACCATTGGTAACCGGGGCTCCCCCACCTTTCAAAAAAAGCCAGGTTAGGCTTGTATGCAGCAACTAAATCCCGAGTAGCATCAATCACGCGAAAGGTGTGTGCCTTAAGATCATCTAACGAGGAACTGGTTGCATTCAACCTCTCTGGATTAATATCCAATCCGACGCAAAGATGACTCTTTTTTACCTTTATAATCTCTGAAAGTCGGACATTAAACGATTTCATAGGTGCAGAATTTACTTTGTCATGGTATGAACAAAAAAAAGGAATGTATCTATAATGACATGAATAGCTAACTCCCATTAAATTCAACTGTAATGGAACAACTTTCATTTTCCACTTCTCAGAAATCCCGATCCCGTGTGATTGCCTCGAGCGGTGTATTTCAGATTGAATTACTCGAGCGTGTCGGTGAAGCTGATTATCCTCAACTAATTAAAATTTCAAAATCGTTGGTAACAGAATATGGCGAAAAAGCGATCCTTACTAAATCAACAATTCAAAAATATTTTAATAAACCCGGATCCTTGCCTTTTATTGCCTGCTATAGAAATAAAATTATCGGATATATTATCGGCGTGCCACTCGAGGAATTAAGCCAAGAACCTTGGGCACAACTAGATGAAAATTTTGGTAAGGGCAATACACTTTACACCTACGCTTTTGTGATTGAGTCAGAATATAAAGGAAATGGATACGCAAAAATGCTGAAACGTGTTTTTCTCAGCTGGGCTAAGAAAAGGAGACAAATCGAACATATTACCGGCCATGTTGTTAATGGTATCTCGGCCCAATTTACAGGCGACATACGCATCGTGAATCGGATCGATAATTGGCAAGGAACCGGCAAATCATTTGAATATTATCGTCGAGATTTAATTGCAGAACAATCTTCTCCTTTAAAAAACAATCCGCCTTTAATAACACGCGCTTAATCCTTTTTTGTTAATAGGCTAACCACCACCAGTGAAACCACCGATAAGGTGATCGCTGGTAAAACTTCATCCATATTGTTATAAACATTCGCCGGAATAATATTGCGGATAAAACCAGCTTCTTTCCATAACAATGTGGTTACCGTACCGGTTAGAATGGAGGCAATCGCCCCCTGCTTTGTAGCGCCTTTCCAAAATAAAGCTGCCACCAGGCTTGGCGTAATTGCTGCGCCGTAGATCGTATAAGCATAAAGTGCACGTTCAAAAAATCCCGCTGATTTGGCAAATCCCAATGAAACGATATAGGCAACGATTCCTAAAATGAGCACCAATACACGGCTTAAAAAAACAATCTTCTTTTCATCCGCATTTGGATTTATATAATTAAGGTATATGTCCCGCATTAGGGTTGTGGCTGGTACAAGCAAATAACTATCAGCTGTGGAAATAATAATACCAACAATTGTGGTCATCATAATTGCACCCAAAAAGGTAGGTAAAAATTTATGGGCAGCATAAATCAACACGTACTTTCCTACTTCTGCGTCAGGAATCATACTTGATACAATCCATGCGGAAGCAATAATCATTAATTCGGCTAGTGCAACCGCAAAGATTAAAACCTTGGTAGCGGATTTTGCCCCTTCGGCATCCTTACTGGCAAAAAACCTTTGATACATATTGGCATCACCCAAGATCAACAAAAAGGGTGGAAGGCAGAAGTTGATGATATCCATAGTGGAATACACACCCCAAAAATTCATGTGATCTGGTTTTCCCATGGCATCAAATGAAGCTGCCATTCCGGATAAACCGCCCGCTTCAACAAGAAAAATTGGAATGGCTATGATGAATGAAAACAGAATAATAATTCCATTGGCTACATCCGTATAGGCAACACTGACCAGTCCGGCCAGCATGGTATACGCAATAATAAAAATGGCTGCAATGATCGTTCCTGTTTCCACACTGATTAACGAATTTCCACCTGGATCTGTTAGTATCGTTTTCAGGACGGCACCACCAGCATTATACTGGTAACTGACAATGACCATATAGGCAATCACAAGTGCAATTACAGAAAGTAATCGTGCAGAGGGTCCATATCGATCACCCAAAATTTCTGGAACGGTAAACTTTTCAAATGATCTGACTTTTCCTGCAATTTTTGTCAGGAGGATAATACCTATAATACTACCCAAAGGCAGAATGAGGGCGGCCATCCCCGTGTCATAAGTCTTTCCGGCATTTCCAAGGATAGAGCCTGTTCCCATCCAGGTGGCCAACATAGTCCCTACAAGAATCCAAGGAGTTAAAGATCGACCTGCAACTGCGAAATCGGACTGAGTTTTAATTTTTTTGGCTTTATACAGCCCAATTCCAATTAATGTAAATAAATATAGGAGAATGACAACTAAATGAATCATGTTTTGTTTCTGTATTGGTTAACTTGAGGCGCTGAAATTAATTTCACACTATACGATTTCCAAGAGTAGCCATGTTAGCGAAACAATTAACTTCTTTTGTGATATTTTTTGGATTGGTCCCGTTTTTATGGAGCCAATCCGATGAATTTGATTCAAACCAAAAGGAAAAACACGTGAATCGTCTGGCCAAAGAGTCCAGCCCCTACCTTTTACAGCACCAGTATAATCCCGTGGATTGGTATCCATGGGGACAGGAAGCATTTGACAAAGCAGCTCAGTTGGATCGGCCCATTTTTCTTTCCATCGGATATTCTACCTGCCACTGGTGCCACGTGATGGAGCATGAATCATTTGAAGATGAACAAGTGGCCGACCTTTTGAATGAAAATTTTATTTCTATCAAAGTGGATCGGGAAGAAATGCCTGAAGTGGATCATGTATATATGTCCGTTTGCCAGGCCATGACTGGCCGCGGTGGTTGGCCGTTGACCATAATTATGACGCCTAAAAAAGAGCCCTTCTTTGCTGGAACTTATTTCCCTAAAAGCGGTCGATTAGGACGGCCAGGCATGATGGAACTTCTACCCTCTATTGCTGATGCATGGAAAAATCGACGTGATGAATTAGTAAAGTCTGCGAATAAAATTCATAAATTTTTAATTAGCTCTAATAAAAAACAATTGGGTGATGCCTTAGATGAATCCATATTACAGAATACCTACTCCCAATTTGTAAATCGCTATGATAAAAACCATGGAGGATTTGGAACGAGACCCAAATTCCCTTCACCTCATAATCTAATTTTTCTTTTGCGGTTTCATCATATGACTGGTGATAAAACATCCTTAATGATGGTTGAAAAAACACTACAAGAAATGCGCATGGGCGGCATTTATGATCATGTGGGGTTTGGCTTTCACCGCTATTCTACCGATGCGGAATGGCTGGTACCTCACTTTGAAAAAATGCTCTATGATCAGGCAATGCTCGCCATGGCATATACAGAAGCTTTTCAATTAACTGGAAATAAGGTTTATAAAAAAACAGCAGAAGAAATTTTGACTTACGTGCAAAGAGATATGACTGATTCTCTAGGTGGATTTTATTCAGCAGAGGATGCAGATAGTGAAGGTGAAGAAGGTCTTTTTTATTTATGGAAAATTGAAGAATTAAATTCAATTTTGGAAGGTGAGGATGCTAGATTTGTTCAACACGTATTTAATCTTCAACCCGATGGAAATTATAAAGATGAAGCTACGGGCCAATTTACTGGAAGAAATATTTTTTATTTAAATAAATCCACATCAGAATTGGCTGATAAGAAAAAGATGTCTATCATCCGGGACAAACTTTTTCATGTTCGTGAAAAACGCATTCACCCCATAAAGGATGATAAAATCCTAACAGACTGGAATGGATTAATGATTGCCGCATTTGCCAAAGCCGGCGTGGCTTTTAATTCGCAAGAGTTGATCGAAGCCGCTGAAAAATGCGCCCAGTTCATTTTGGAAAAACTAACTGATGAAAATGGCAGAATGAAAAAGAGATTTAGAATTGGAGTATCCGGGTTGGATGCGCATTTGGATGATTATGCCTTTTTTGCGTGGGGATTATTAGAATTATACGAAGCAACTTTTAATATTCAATACCTCCAAAAAGCAATTCAAATAAGCGAAATAATGGTTGCGGAATTCTGGAACGAATCCAGCGGAGGATTTTATTTAGGCAGTGATAAAACCGAAGCATTAATTGTTCGGTCTATTACAGGATATGATGGAGCAATTCCTTCAGGTAATTCCATCGCCGCTATGAACCTGCTCAAATTAACGCGCATTACAGGGAATGTAAAATGGGCAGAAATGGCTGACAAAATATTTAATGTATTTTCAAATGAAATTGAAAGAGCACCCACTGGCTTTACATCAATGGTGACCGCTTTTTTGTTTGAATCAGACCGTCCAAAAGAGATCGTCATCGTGGGATCAGGAAAAGATCCTGAAACATGGGCTGCTCTAGATAGAATTAAATCAAAATACAATCCAAATAAGGTAATCCTCTTTAAAAATATTGATGATACAGAACGTGAACTTTCGCCTTTGGCTAAATGGACTGCTACCCAACAAACGATTGATAATAAAACAACTTTTTATGTCTGCCAAGATTTTGCCTGTAAAATACCCACAACGGATATTAAACAGGCTATCAAATTCATTAATGAATAAATCACTCTCAAAACGTGTTGGTGAATTATTTGCTCATGTTCAGGACCTAATAGATACTGCTACACATACCGTGATTCAACGTGCGCGCGAAAAAGGTGAAACTAAAAATAGATTATTTGATTTTTTTTCTTCTGCTGGTGATGCTTACTATAAAAAATATACAGATATTAAAAAAGGAAAGGAATCCCACACGGATTCTTAATGAAGCCAGACAAAACTTCTATATCTAATTATTTGGATATAAGTTGGATTCACCTTCGCTTTTTGCTACCACCACAGCTCCGATGCTATCGCTAGCCACGTTCACCATGGTACGGTACATGTCCAAAGGTCGGTCCACGGCCAGCATGGTACCCACGATTACTCCAGCGCCAGGGTGATCTCCGAGACCTACAGCACCCAGTACAATAAAGATCATTACCAGTCCTGCAGAAGGAACCGCAGCTGCACCCACAGAAGCCAGAAAAGCGGTCAAGACAACCACGACCTGTTGTGAAATAGATAGATCAATCCCTAGTGCCTGAGAAATAAATAAAACACCGGCACATTCGTAAAGTGCCGTCCCATCCATATTGATCGTTGCTCCCAAAGGCAGTACAAAGCTGGTGGTACGATTCGAAACCCCTACATTATTTTCGATGCAATCAATTGTCACTGGTAGTGTGGCACCAGATGAACTGGTTGAAAATGCGGTGGCAAAAGCGGAAGCCATAGCCTTCCAATGTTTCAAAGGACTGATTCTAGTGAAAATAAAAAATACCAGTGGTAGAATAACCAGAAAATGGAAGGAAAGACCGATAAATATGGTAATTATATATTTACCCACAGCCTTAAAAACATCTATTCCTGAATTGGCAACTGCTGTAGTGATTAGGCCAAATACACCAATGGGAAGCAGTGCAATGATGCCTTGAGTAAGCTTCATCATTGCTTTAAATCCATATCCAAAAAAATTTGTAAAAAATTCTTGCGGTTTCCCGGAAAGCCGGGTAATAGAAAAACCAAATAAAATAGACCAAAATATAATACCCAGCATATCTCCATCGGCAGCAGCTTTGATAGGGTTCAAGGGTATCATCCGTATCAATATTCCTGCTAGGGAATCAGGTTTATTCAATGATGCCGGATCAAAATCTCCACCCATACCTGAAAATTCAACTCCAACTCCTGGCTTAATGATGTTGGTCAGCAACAGTCCTGTTATAATAGCCAAAAAAGATGTTAAAAAATAATACCCGAACGTTTTGGCGCCCATTCTTCCAAGTGTTTTGCTATCACCAAGACTTGCCACACCGCTGGTGATGGAAAAAATAATGAGAGGAACAATGATCATTTTTAGCAGGCGCATGAAAATAGTCCCAAGCGGTGTTACCACTGTTGATCTTTCCCCCATAATAAGTGCGAATAATATGCCCAGAGCCATCGCAATGAAAACCTGCCAGTGAAGTTTTAGCTTAAACATTTGTAGAATTTAACTTCAATTTGAAGCGAAGCCCAATAATGCAAAAATAATTTTTACAAATATATATTGTCATGCAACACCGGTGTTACAGCGGCCGTTATCAAAAGAGTAAATCAAATTTCTGGATAATTTTTTAATTCGAGGTTTTCTTGAAAGCAATAAAATAATAACTGTAAACTCTAACAGCTATTTAAGATTTCTTACTTCAGTCTGTGAATTTCAGGATCTTCAATTATTAATCCTAGAGATCACTCTCTGAAGCCAAAAAACAGGCCTTTCCTGATTTTATTGGGATAAAGGAAGTTTGCTGGCGCCAGGTGCCTCTACCGTGTTTTACGGATCCTTGAAATCAATTCTGAAGTAATAAAAGAAAAACCCCCGATTTATTCGGGGGTTTTTACTTATTTAATTCCGCTTGTATTTGGTTGATTCGCCAGCGGGAGGCTTTTACTTTTAGTCGTACACAATCATCTTCATAATTACGCTCCAAAACATCTACCCCTTTTTGTGCAAGTGCCATTTCTTTTGCTTCCTTGTACGAAAAAAGAAGATCAATAGTCTGAAAATCTTTATCCATTACATCAACAATCTTCTGGGTAAGTTTATTAATGCGTAAATTATTTAAGGCAGATAAATAAATCCCTTCGGGAAATTTTCGCTTTAAAAAGTTCAATTGTTTTGCAGCATTTTCTTCGTCAATTTTATTCATTATAACAACCGTTTGATGTCTTTCAGCCCCAAGTTCTTTTAAAACTTCTACAATTGTATTATAGTGCTCCACAACTTGTGTTGATGATGCATCTAGAACCAGGAGAATTAAATCTGCATCAACAACTTCCTTTAAAGTACTTTTGAAAGTGGCCACTAAATGATGGGGTAACTTTCGTACAAATCCAACGGTATCACTAAGAAGAATTTTATGCGAAGTATTTAATTCAACCGATCGGATGGTTGTATCCAAAGTTGCAAAAAGTTTATCCTCAACAAAAACATTGGCACCCGAAATTGCATTCATTAGTGTTGATTTTCCTGCATTGGTATAGCCAACCAGAGCAACTTTAAATACATTTCCACGTCTTTTACTTTGTGTTTCGCGTTCTTTTTCAATTTTTATTAGATCACGTTTTAATTTCGAAATACGTGTTCTGATTAAACGCCTGTCTACCTCAATTTGAGTTTCACCTGCACCTGCACGTGTCCCTATTCCACCCATTTGGCGTTCCAAATGACTCCAGGCCTTGGATAATCGGGGCAGCATATATTCCAACTGGGCCAATTCAACCTGGGTCTGGGCCTCCTTGGTTTGTGCATGCTGTCTGAAAATATCCAAAATAAGGGCACCCCGATCTATAACCTTTACATCCTTCGCTAGGTTAATAAAATTTTTTAATTGAGCTGGGCTAAGTTCATCATCAAAAATGATTAAAGAGACACCTAATTCTTTAGCCTGGCTGATAATCTGTTCTGCTTTACCAGTACCAATAAAAAAAGACGGATTAATTCGTGATAATTTTTGCGTGATATTACCAACAACCTCAGCACCTGCAGTGATGGCCAAAAGACGTAATTCATCAAGATGATCTTCTACTATTTGTTCATCCAATTCACCATGAATTACTCCTATGAGGAGAGCTTTTTCTTTTGATTTGGAGTTAGAATTATTAATCATGGTTGAACTTTTAGCGCATCGGGTCTTGGACGGCTTAAATATGATTCAAGCATAAATAATGCTATTGCAATCATTAAGAAAAAGCGCCACAATGCTTTTCCATGGCGCTGGGTAGTAATCGTTTGTATTATATCTGTACCTGGATTAATCCAAACTGTCCTACTTTTACCTAATATAGACATAATTTGATTTGACTGAGCACGTAGATTCGGTTTTTCAAAGGGTGAAAGCTTTGTTGAAAAAGCAGTATAAAACTTGTCCCCAGCAAATACGTCATAGGACCCTAATTCATGAATTTGATCGATGATCAGTGCTTCACGATTATAATCAGGTACAACCAGGATTCTATTTCCCGATGGTGTAACAAATGACCATTTTTCATTGATAAGGTCTTTTTTTATTTTAATATACTTTGATTGTCCGACTTCAACCATGGATGTATTGATTTCATCGGTTGCGGACAAAATGAGCAGACGATGAATTAACGGAATGAGCAACCCTTTTATTCCAAAATCATTCCATTTTAAATCCAATGGCGATGTAAAATAATAAATTTGACTTCCGGAATGAGGTATTTCAATGAAAAATGGGTCACCATTATTTAGAGACAAAATTATTTTGTGATAGGACTGTTTTTCAACGCTATTATATATGAAAACCTGGGGAAGGGCAGAATTAATATCCCTTAAGTTTAATTCCCGCAGGACAGGGTTATCACGATCCTTTACTTCTACAGAAAAATATGATTCACCTTCTAATTGTACTCTTTCTATAAATTCTGGCAGTTTCAAATTAGATGATGTAATTGAATCAATATTTTCTGAATTTTTCCCTGCAAACCAAAGAATACTGCCACCTTCACCTAAAAACCTTTTCATGGACTCAATAGCTGAAGCAGATAAATACTTTGGATCCTGGAGAATTAATACATCAGTTTCCTCCAGATAGACTCGATCAATTCTACCCATGACTTTTAATTCGATATCCAGAAATCGGTCTTTCCCACTGATGGATTTCAAAATTGTTCTTACCATGAACAAATCATCTTGAGAATTGGCAATTACCTTGCAAGCTATTTGCTCCGGTATTGTAAGCTCAAATGTCTGTATGTCATCCAGCGCATAATCATCTCGAGGAATTTCTAACTTACCCCTTATAACACCGCTTTTCCCGGGATATACCTGAAATAAAAATTCTTTGCTACGTTCAGGTTGAAAATGAGATACGATTTGACCCACGCGTTCTTTATTAAGATATAATTCAATAGGAATATTGCGTTTCTCGATTTTTCCCATATTCTCAATTTTTGTATTAAGCTTTAATAAATGGTTGGGAAGTTTAATTTGGCTTACAGCAGATATGTCAGTGATAGATACATTATCAGCTAATGCTTCCTGCCCAATGCAGTAAAACCGCCAGCTATCGAATTCTGTACTAAAATTTGACGGCGGTACAACGGGAAAATCACTTAGGATAAAACACTCCCGGTTAACTGTTGCTCCTTCAACTGATTTTAATACAGAATCTACCAATGCCCAGATATTATCTTTTCCGACCGCTTGGTTGACATTCCAATTGGCCATGTTTACTGTAATTCCTTTTTCAAAGATCCCTTTATATAGTTGTCGAACTGGTGTTGTTTGATAAACTTGCAAATCCACTAATCCATCAAAACCAGAAAAAATATTCGGTAATTCAAATTTAACTCGATCAAGAAAAGAAGTACGGTCTTTTGTTACGGCCATACTGGCTGAATTATCAATAATTATAACCACGGTTGATTCTTTTTCACTTGGTATCCAGGCTGAATCATTGATTTGTACTGGGCCTGAAACCATTATAACTAAAGCTGCAATTATGCACATTCTTAACACGATTAACAACCACTGCCTGATTATTAATTTTCTGATGGTTTCATGCTCCAGTTCCTGGATGTGACGAATTGAAGAAAAATCAACTATATTTGTATTACGGTGACTAATAAAATGAATCACGAGGGGCAGCGATACTGCAAAAAGGCCCCATAGGACAGAAGGAAATAAAAAGGACATTAGATCGGTGTAGAAAGCATCATCATTATCGCACCTGATCCGAGTGGTATTTTAAAATTGTCATCTAATGGAATCGGTATTAATTCCATAATCATAGCTGTGATTGCCCCACTCAATGAAACCATCAATGGTAGAAATGGAAAGTTCAAAGCGATAATGATACATATAATCAATCCACCAAAAAATCCTTCCCAAGTTTTATCCCCAATTTTATGTTTTCCGAATCGTTGCCCAATTAATCCTGCTGTGGTGTCCCCAAGGCTCATAAAAATAAGTGCAATAACGGCTACCGGTTTGGAAAATAACGTAATCGTTATTACAGCGCCAATCATCACCCATGTGGCGCCTGTAAGTTTCCCATCTATTTCATGGCTTCTCAACATGTCATTAAACAGGTACTTAAAAAGAGACTGGATCCAGCCTACCTTATGGCGAAAAATATCAATAAGAATGGATAAAACCATAAAACCAGTTAGCACTTTTATAATCTGCCATTTCTCTGGAAACACATATAAATAACTCAAAGGTATAAGAAGATTAAAAACGTGGATTAATTTTCTTTTATATTCGTTAATTGAGATCATTTTTCATTTGAGAGTTGGTCAAAAATATCCTGTAGGTCCAATATACTCACAACCAAGTCTACTTGTGTCGTCTGGTCCAGAACTGTGCCAGGCGCAATATTTTGGTCTAATACTGTGTAAGGAACTAAATCTTCGTTTTGCTGATAAGAAACTTTACCCAACTTCAGCCTAGCTCGGATTAATGCTTCCTTTGCTTTTTTCATGCTTAAACCAAATAACTGGGGAACTTGAAAAAAGTCTGGCGGTAATCCCTGGCTTACTGTTATTTGTAATCCAAGACCTTTTTTAATGTAATCACCATATTTAGGGAACTGCCAGGCTACCGTTCCTTTAGGATAATCAGGATTATATTCTGTGTAAACAGTATCTATTCTCAGTCCAAGTTGTTGTAAGGATAATTCTGCGCTTCTCCGCGATTGACCAACCAAACTTGGCACCAAAATCATTTTTTCTGACCGAGCAATTTTTAATCTAATGGTTCGCCCTGGTTTTACTATTTCCCCTGCAAGTGGATACTGATCTATCACTGTTTGAGGATCAAAACTCGATGTATAAACCGTATCATAAACGACACCTTTAAATCCCTCTACATTCAATTCCGTGATTGCCCGTTTAAGCGTTTTTCCTGTTACATCCATGACAATTATCGTCTTGTCTTGCCGAACATAGATTGGCAAAATAAACCAATCAAAAACGAAGATCAATCCAAGGGAAACAACCCCAATAGCAATTAAAAACTGTAAAATTTTATTAATCATTTTTTCCGGATCCTTGCGGCAAACATCCCATCAACATTATCACGAGGAGGAAAAGTCTCCAAACATCCTTTATGATTTAGCCAACTATTTGGTACAAAGTTTTTTCCAGATTCAAGAGAGAAATTATTATTCAATTTAAGAAACGACTCAACCACATTCCAATTCTCTTCCATCTCAAGTGAACATGTTGCATAGACCAATATCCCACTCGGTTTTAAAAATTGCGCCATATGACCTAAGATTGCTGTTTGAATTTCGGCCATGGATTTCATATCATTTTCTTTTCGGCGCCAACGAATATCAGTGCGCCTGCCCATAACACCCGTTCCGGTACAAGGCGCATCAATCAATAAACGATCAGCCATGGGGAATTCATCTGCACTAGCATCTTTATAATTCCATTGTATCGGTATTTTAAGTCGTTTAGCTGTTGCTTTCCCTAATTTGACGCGTTTTCTACTAAGATCGGATGCATAAATATTGCCTTTGAATTTCATTTTTTCAAAAATATAACCGGATTTTGTTCCGGGTGCAGCACAACAATCTATAATGGTTTCTCCAGATTGTGGATCTAACAGTTCGACGACCGCTCCAGAGGCCCTATCTTGAACGATAACCATCCCTTTTTGAAACAGATCACTTTTTAAAACATACTGCGCTCCAGACTTCACTCTGATAAAACTATTGGATTCGGGACTGTTCACTATTTCTATTTCCAATTTTTCTAAATCCTTACGGATATTCTCCTTTGACTTTGACATCCAATTCAAACGAAAATCAGTGGAAGATTGTTCATTAAAATATTCACATAATTGCAATGTTTTCTTATTACCAAAATGATGAATCCATTTTTTAATTAACCAATCTGGGAATGAATACCATTCCGAGAGTGATTGATTATCATCTTTATGAATTGGATCAATTTCATTTGTCTTTCGCATAAGTGCATTCACCAATCCGCCAAACTTTTTACCTAATTCAGTTTTTGTTAGTTCCACCCATGAATGAACTGCTGCATAAGACGGAATTGAATCATCCATAAGGGATTCATAAAATCCAAGTCTTAGAATAATATTTATGGATGGATTGAGCTTTTTGATTGGCTTATCCAGAAATAAAGATATCCAATAATCTAATCGTGCTTGCCATCGCACAACCTCATTTGTCAAGATGAAAGATCTTGAAATACTAGTTTGTGATAATCTTGTTTTCTTAAAGTATTGATCACGAACTATCTTTAAACGCTTATTTGATCGATGATACTCTTTTAGAATATGAAATGCATAATAACGCGCATCATTCATCATTCACCAATTGGATCACCTAAGTTGAATTGGACTCCTTGCAAACAAGCTGCCATACTCATCCTTCTTTTATCTGCTAATTGGATTTCAAAAATCTCTAGCTCCCCTTCACCGCATGAAATGGCCATTCTGTTTTTTTCTAATAATGAAATTTTTCCAGAACCTGTTGATTGTTTTCCCATTAACACTTTGGATTTAAATATTTTTAACCTTTTCTCATTCAATGTTGTAAATGCACCCGGTGACGGTGAGAATGCTCTAATTTGATTGTGTATTTTTTGCGCTGTTTGGGACCAATCAATTTTATACATTTCCTTTCTTATTTTAGGCGCTAACGATGCTAAATCATTGTTTTGGTTTATAGCTTGAACCGTTCCGTCCTCTATCTTGTCTAATGTCCGTAGCATAAGAGCAGCACCTTGGACCATGATTCTTTTTGAAAGAGATCCAAAGTCATCTTCATGATTAACGATAATTTTTTCCTGCAATAAAATCGCACCCGTATCCACATTTGGCTCAATAAAAAAAGTGGTAATACCCGTTTCTTCATCTCCATTCAATAATGCATGCTGAATCGGAGCAGCACCTCGGTACTTTGGAAGTAAGGAAGCATGGAGATTGACTGCTCCAATTTTTGGAATTTTCAAAAGATCTCTTGGTAATATTTTGTAAGCAACCACAACAAAAAGATCAGGCGATAAAGACTTCAATTTGAAATGAAAATCTTGATCCTCCACGGATTCTGCTGGAATAAAATCAAGCTTTAATTCTTGGGCTAATTTACCGATCGGCGAATAGTTTAATGTGCGACCTCGACCCATGGATTTAGGCGAATTACTTACGACACTGATAACTTCATGTTTTGACTCATGAAGTGCAGTTAATGTTTGTTTGGCAATTTCCGGGTTGCCCATAAATACAACTCTCATAGGCAAACACTTTCTAAATAAATCAAATGATTTGAAAAAAAATTAAAAAACTAAAGCCTTTCGATCTTTGGCTCGAGTAACTGTGCCTTTTTTAATCATTTTTAATTCTTTCTGAACTCCCATTTTCACTGCTGATGAAACACGATCTACAATAAAAATACCATTTAAATGGTCCATTTCATGTTGAATAGCCCGCGCTAGAAGTCCATCAATTTTTTGTTTATGCTCTTTTCCAGACTCGTCTTGGTATTTGAATTCAATAAATTCCGGACGCTTTACTTCAAGACGGACCTCAGGAAGAGAAAGGCATCCCTCTTCAAACCAGGATTCACCCCCGCTATCCATGATTTTCCCATTGATAAAAATATGAATACTTTCTCCCTCTGATTCTATATCTGAGATATCAATAACGAAAAGGTTGAGATCCACGCCTACCTGATTGGCTGCAAGGCCGATACCATTCGCCTCATACATAGTATCAAACATATCATCCAACAATGGAGAGAGTGTGCTAAAATCCTCTACCGGTTTACATACTTTTCGGAGAATGGGATCTCCATAATGTACTATTTCCAAGGCCATTAAGTCTGGTCCCCAATGGCATCAATTTCGGCATCTCCTACTTTACCACTCAGTCCAGCAACTGCAGATCTATTAATGGTAATAGTAGTTTTATTATCTATTTTAAGAATTAGTGCTTTTTTTTCTTTTGATTTGAACCCGCCTATAGTTCCATGTATACCTCCAATGGTCACAATACGGTCTCCCTTTTTTAACTCTTCCAGCATCCTTTTTTTTTCTTTCTGCCGTTTAGCTTGAGGGCGAATCATCAAAAAATACATGATAAGCAAAATAAGTATAAAAGGTAAATAGGCTAATAATCCGCCACCTTGTGCACCTTGACCACCTGCAAATAATTGTATAAAATTCAATAAAAACTCCTATTCTTTAACGAGGAAATTACAATTTTGTATAAGTATTAAGCTGACTTTTTGATCCTGATTTCAAAGCAAGTGCCAAAACCAATTTTACTATGTAGCACTTTGATTTCTCCATCGTGAATTTCATTGATAATACGATTCACCAATGATAGGCCTAGCCCCCATCCTCTTTCCTTTGTACTGAATCCTGGGCGAAAAATATTTTTCCAATCCTTTTTCAGTATACCTGCTCCATTATCTTGAATTTGAATGATACCTGACTCGTTATCGGAAGATATGGAGATATTAACTTTCCCCTTTTCGCTTTGAATCGAATCAATACCATTCCGAATCACATTCTCAATAGCCCAACCCAAGAGGATTTCATTCCCTTCGATCCAGATATCATCTATTCCTGAAACAGTCAATTCGATTTCATTTTTTAACAAAGGAAGTCTTTTTTTCAAATATACGCTTTGCCGATCAACCAATTCTTTCAAGGAAATACTTTTCAGTTCCGAATCATAACCCATTTTACTAAACCTGCTACCAATCTGTTCCAACCGTTTTAAGTCTGATTCCATTTCTTTTACAACCTTATAAGACTCTTTTGGATGGGTTCTTAATCGGTCCACCCATCCCATGAGTGCTGAAACGGGCGTTCCTAATTGATGAGCGGTTTCCCGAGCCATCCCAACCCAGATATTGCGTTTCTCGCTATTTCGAATAGAATTGAAGCCAATAAAACCGAGAAAAATAAACAGAGCGACGACCCCAATTTCTAGATAAGGCAACCACTGTAGTTTTCGGATGAGATCAGAGTCTCCGTAATGTAAATAACCTAATAGGATAGATTCATTTGAATCAGGATCCGTGTAAACAATTGGAATAGGATCATTCTGTTTATCCATGGATGTTAAAGACTTTTGCAGTTGCTCAGGAGTTAAGCTTTGTGAAAGATTACGAGCATAAATTGGTTTACTCTCTGAATCAGAATAAATGATTGGGAATTGGACTTTTTTTATGATCTCGTCAAAAACAAAATTCAGATTAGTATCCGAGTCTTCATTCACAGTTTTGGCAATTATTTCTGAATAAAGTTTAACGATCTCCCTATTATCATTTCTAAGACGATTTACAATCGAATTTGAATAGGCCAATAAACCGATAACCAATATTAATCCGACAAAAAAGAGCCCAAGTTTGATATTGACACTGTTGCGATAACCATTCATGATTTTTTGTTTCCAAAATATCCCAATCCAATGAATCCTAAAGCCAGGGCAAATGAAGCAAAAGAGATTATTACTCCTTTATTGAAAGCAGATTTGTCATATATGAATTCAATCGTATGTTTTCCCGTTGGAACAACGACACCCCTTAAAATACCATTTACTAAATGGGTCTGCGTTTCTTCACCATCAATCATGGCTTTCCAACGAATCGGATAATATATTTCGCTCAATACCAGGAAATGATTACCATCTGACTCTGTTGACATGGTTATTCTGTGAATACTTTTTTCGAAATGAGTAATTGACACCTGACTGCCAGAAGAAACGCTCACTTCATTTGAAACATAGGCTGTTTTTCTCGGATCAAAATCTGGTTGTATAATTTTATTCCAAACCTCATCTTCTGATATAACTTCTGTTTTGTTTACAAACCAAGCTCGGGGCAATGTATTGTCCACTTCATAAACTTCTATCGGCAGATCTCCGCGGGAGGATTTTAACGCTCCGCTTTTCACCAAGCTCAGTTCCGGATGATTGATCTTCTGGGGACTGATAAGGTATTTCACATTCATCATTCGCAATACAGGGATTGCTGCAGCATTGCCAGTTTTGGCTAAAAACGTATTGTATTTTTTCAGTTTCGCGGGATGATATCCACCGATCGATTCTAAACCAAAAGCAGCAAAACGGCTTTCACCAAATAAACCACCTACTGGATAAATTCTATAAATACTTTTATCCAATAATAAGAACTGAACAATTTCATCTACCTGAAAAAATCGATCTACCGCGCGTTTTGATATTAATTGCGACTCACGCCCACTTGCGCGAGAGGGCTGAATGATTTTATGGTTAACTATACCAATATCTACGATTGCCGAAGCTATAATTATACTTACAAGGACATGCTGCGAAACTTTTCGTTTGATCCAAAGCCATATCATTACCATAAAAACTCCTGATAAAAGAATCATCAGCCATACATCCTCCTGCCAAAGGCTCCAACGAAGGTTGTTCAATGCTTGGGCAGCTCGTGGATCTTGCATCATAGGGGGAGAAAAACTCCCTCGGACTGCAGATTCAACGCCCGAACCAATAAGTACCATACTAATAAAGGCCAATCCTACTGCCGTTGCAAATCCCCAGAACCATTTCGGGATTATTTCTGCTTTTAATGCTACAAGTTTATCCAACCCAAACGCGGCTAGAACAGCCACATTAAACTGTAGTAAGATAAGAATCATGTGCGGAACACGAAACTTGTTGAAATATGGAAAAATGTTGAAAAATAAATCATAAACAAGGCTAAAATGCCTACCAAAGGAAATGAAAAGTGCCAAAATCGAAGTAACAGTGAAAAACCAATGGATTAATTCTCTTTTGTGAATCAATCCGATCATAGCCAATAGCAGGATAATGATTCCCATATAATTTGGATAATCTGTAAATGGCATATACCCCCAATAAGACTGTCCACCGAATCCAAATGCAGAAGGAATAAAAAAGGTCATTATTTCTTTCGGGTGAAAGGACCATCCGGTGGCATAATTATAATCTGCGCCACCACCTGCAGATCCTCCCCTAATGGAAAATGGGGCATAATCCATAGCTGGTAAAAATATGATCAATGATATACCAACCCCAATCAAACAAGCCAAAATAAAATATCCAAATCCTTTTCCAATATTGGCTTTTTCGTCCGAATTGCGAAGTCCATTGATTAACATTAATAAACTATAAGCACCAATCAACATCCAGGTATAATAGGCGATCTGAGCGTGGCCTCTTTGCAATTGAAAACCTAGTAATACTGCCAGCCATCCGGTATCCCAGAAATTGGTATTTTGCCATAATCTTACGGTAAACCAGAAAACCCATGGTATATAGGCGGCGGTCATCATTTGACTGCCGTGCCCGAAGACAACCATGGTAACCATGTATGGTGTTATCATAAAAGCGGTTGCACCTAATCCGGCCGCCCAATCTGAACATTTAAAATGTCTTAACAAAAGGAACCCGCCTATTCCCGCAAAGAGGAGATGGAGCAGTTGAATGAGCATTCCCGGTAAAAAAAACAGTTTAAATAAATATTCCGGGAAATAAAGCTTTGATAAATTTGTAAACGCTTCCGCAGACGGCATTCCACTAAATACCCATGGCTGCCATTGGGGAAATTCGCCCGTTTCAACGGATAAATCATTTAAGGCCATACCCACAGCTTTAGGACTAAGACTATCTGGTGAACTAAATGTTTTCCCACCAAAAATAACTGGCTCAAAAAATACAGCGATAATAACGAGCATCGCTAAGGATGCTAAAATGATCGGATTTTTCATTTTAAAATTCAAATTTTAATTCGAGTTCCTTTTAAACACGCCCAATCCTTTGAAAAAATCCAAATCTTCTTCTTCAATTTTAAGTATCCACATTGTAATACCAAAAATTCCCAAGGATGAAATACCAGCTAGGGCCAATGTGACCAAGGTATGGTAAGCCATCAGAGAATTCTTTAAAAGTCCTAGTCCTATCACGGTTAAAATGCCTGCAATAATTGGTTTGAATATTTTTCGATTAATAAAACTTATTTTTAAGATAATACCGACCTCGATTACCCTGGCCAATCCCACAACTGTTAAAGAGATAAAAGTTGCGATTGCTGCGCCCATAACGCCATGTTCCGGAATCAGGTATATATTGAGCCCAAAGTTTAAAATAAAGGCACCAATCGTATTCCACAATACCAATTTCGTGTAACCTGCCATACTTAGGGTTGGACCTGCAGCACCCAGAATTGCCTGAATACAAGTTGCCAAAGTCAGTACAATCAAAATTTGAGCACTAGATATATATTCTTCACCAAATAATAATAATACTTTTTCCGGGAAGAGGATAAACACAATCGAAATCGGGATCGCACACATAAAAAGCCAACGACTCACCAGTTTATAAGTATTGGCCATATTCTTTTTATCGCCTGCAGCGTGAAATTGAGAAACCATGGGTGCGTAAATACTAAGAAATGATAGCAGCAATGCTTGAAGTAATCCTGCAGTACGAGCAGCAGGATAATAAAGCCCCACAGTTACTGCATCCGTGAAATATCCCAGCATCAGAATGTCCATCCAATGCATAAAAGTTTGGAGGATTGTTACAAACATAAGAGGATATGAAAATTTTAATAATTTTATATCAAATTTGGTTTTTAGCATTTGATCGTTCGTAACACCTGAAACTTTTTTCAATACAATAATCATAACCAAAAACCCGATCACACCAGTGATCAACATGGGTAACATAATTGCTGATTCAATTGAGAAAAACCAAAAGCATATAACCATCACAGAAAGTAAAATTGTAGGATTTAAAAATTGGGTGACCATCGTTTTGTATTTGAGCCGCTTAAATCCCTGGGTCGCGAAGGCGGAAACAAGTGTAAGTGAATTAAAAGGAATCGCGATTGCGAATACGATCAATACTGATGTTAAAAGGGATGTTTGATTTAATATTTTTGTTGCGATAAATCCTGAGGCAATAATTAATACGGACATAATTACAAGTGAAAAGATAGCAGTCATTTTTAAGGCAGACGCAATTAATTTTTGAATTTTTTGAGAATCCTTTTCAAGATCTAATCGGCTCACAAATCGCATAATACCCGTTTCCAAACCCATTTTCCCTAACACTTCGGAAATAAGCATAATTGAGTTAGCCAAAGAATAAATACCGAGAAATTCTGCTCCGACCCAACGAGCCAATAGTGCGGCGTATAGGTAGCGATTAATATTACCATAAACAAGCCCGGAAAAGGTGATGGTGGATTCTTTTGCGATTTTTCTGGCGATATTCATGCTTGAAGGATCTCAGAATAAAGTATCTCAAACTTTGGTATTATATTGTTTTCAGAAAATTTTTCTTTAACAGCATTCCTACCTGAGAGTCCTTGTTTAATCATTAAATCTAATTCATCAATGTTATTATTGATTATATCGACCATAGTTTCATTTGAATCTGCTATCCATAATCCATCTGATTCTTCAAGCCCAATACCTTCTGCCCCCACGGGTGTTGTAATTACTACGGTTCCACATGCCAATGCATGCGGAATTTTCATTTTTAGTCCAGACCCGATTTGAATTGGTGCTACCATCATCATTTGGGAAGCTAAAAATCCATCTACATCATCGATAAAACCGAGATAGTTAATTCCTTGTATACCTTTTATTTTGTTAACCAAATAATTCGGCAAGTCTTTTCCAATGATATTTAATTGAATTTTATCTAATAATTGAGGGAATAACTCATCAATCAAAATTTGGACAGCCTGAATATTCGGTTCACGATTAAATGAACCAACGAAACAAATGGCTTTAGGGTTTTTCTCTGTACTTCTAATTGCAGGTATTGTGACCTGGGGCGGAATTACATGAATCGGAGATTCACAACCGAGGTTTTTTAAATAATCATGGTCTTCCACTGTTAAGGTAACAACAGCATCAAATTTATTGGCAATGCTTGGTTCCAATATCTTTGTCATATCAAAAAACATCTTATTGGATTTATTACCAAATGCTTTCCCCCTTTCATATACCTTTGATGAGACATCATGGAAAACAACTACATTAGGAATATCTCCAATCTGTTTCGTATAGTGATGCATAACATTGTACTCCACCTGAACAAAATCGAATTTACTTTCAGAAATCAGTTTAGATACAAGATCAGCCATTTTAATACTTTTGTATTTTGCAAAATAGAATGGTTCTTTACCCGAAATAGAGTTGACCATTGGTCTAATATTCCGGATGCCTGATGATAATTTTGAAATTAACGACTTTTGATTCCGAGGATAAAATATGGCATGTACATTGATCCCATGATTGGTCAATGATTCTATCATATGATTTTCACCCGAATCAATAAATGCAGCCAGTGTGATTTGATGGTTTTTTGCTAATGAAACAATATTTCTGAATATCAGCTGGGCACCGGCATGACCGCTGGTTTCAGATGGCAAATAGGGTGAAATAAAAAGAATGTCCAAAAGGGATTATGGTTCTTTTATCCAAAATGTAACTACGCGTTTAATAAATAGAAGCAATTCTGCTACTGCATAGGAGAGTAGAAAAAGATCAATTCTATTGATAGGTATAAATACAAGATAAAACAGATAAATGTTATTCATCATCAGAGCAATATGATCCATAATGGTACGCTTTGATTTTGTACTCTGGAACGATTTTGATCCGGATTTGTGAATCATTTCCCGTAGTGTATGTTCTGTCTGTGTGATGCCATGAATTATAATTGCTGTTAATCCTAATAACCACCCGATTTCATTGTTCAATGCTAATTCGTAAGCTAGTGCTCCAATAATCATAAATTTTAAAATGTGATCGGAAACAGCATCAAAATAATATCCCTTATTTGATGGGTTTTCAGGATGATAAAACCCCATTTTTTTATAACGAGCCAATAGCCCATCCATCAAATCAAATATCCATCCAAGTTGTAATAAGACAACAATTAATACCAGCGTTGATTCGAAATTAGTGACAATGAAATAGATGGCACTTAGTTCAGATAAAACAGCCATGATTGTAACCTGATTCGGCGTGATCGTAGTATAACTAATCAGGGCGCATAAATATGAAGCGATCGGATAATGTATCCAATTGGTAACAATATCAAATTTTTTGCGCAACTTACTTATTTCTTTATATCGACTCATTTGTTCCTATAATCATAATATGTCTGATATCGACTAGAATATCATTTTTTGTATCAATGAAATTAGCCAACGTTTTATATGTATCTGATGTTTGTCTATGCCTAGATATAATTTTTTGCTTTTGAGAATCATTATTACAGGTATGATTTAACCAATTTATAATACTTTGATTTTTTAAAATAAAAATATCCTGTTTCAAGTTTGAAAAATCCGGGAATATTATTTTGATTTCTCTCTCTGTAGGATAGTGGATATTCCGCCCAACAAGCCAATCATATTCTTTAGAGATGGAATTATTCGGTGGTATAACCTGGGATAATAAAAAATACCCATTTGATTTTAAACATCGATAAATCTCAGAAAAAGCTAATACAGGATCATCAAGATAGTGTAAAACATTGCGCATATAAATCAATTTAAATGAACTATCTTCAAAAGGGAGATCATGAGCATCGCCTATAATAGGTGTAACTCCTGGATGGTTGATATTGGATATCATTTCCTTGCTAATATCAATACCGGTTAAAGGACCATATTTTTCAAAAACTTTCTCTGCGATAGCACCAGTCCCAATACCTACTTCCAAAATCGAATTAAATTTATTATTTGGGATCATATCTAGAAATGCATCAATAAATTTTTTATCTTTTACCCAATTGGTTTTATCATATTGACTGGCTCTTTTTGCCCAATAACGCTTGGAATATCCTTTCATCGATTTTTTCCCCCTAACTTGATAATGAAGGAATAAATCAATTCAAGTATGCTCATAATCATTATCATAAATAATGAAATGATAACCTGATATCCCGGACTATGTTTTCTCACTAATTTCATTTTTCCTGAGAGTTTTCTCTTCCACTTACCAAATGCAGATTGACCGCCCAATGATGCAGATACCTTATGCCAGATTTTTGATTCGGGAACAAAAAGAATTTCCCCTCCCTGGTTACTGAATCGAAGCGATAGATCCACATCCTCACCATACAGGAGAAATGATTCATCAAACATACCTATCGATTCAAAATCCACTGTACGCATACAAACACAGCAACCAGTAGCATAATCAATTTTCCGTTTTTGTGAAAATTTTGATGAATCTTTTTTCCGAATTCCAGAATGACGAATTACCCCTGTCCAAAGAGAGATAATGCCACCGGCAAACCAAATATATTCCTTTTTATCCTCATAAAATATTTTTGGCGCTGTTTGCTTCACATTAGAAATTGCTTCTAATTCATTTACTAATGGATCAATAAAATTGGGATCAACAATGGTATCATTATTCAGGAAAATAGTGTAATCTGCTTTTTGTTTAACCGATTGGAACCCAGTATTATTCCCCTTGGCAAATCCGTGATTCTCCGCTAATTCGATTATTTCATAATCAGGAAATTTATTTCGTATTGATACTACGGAATTATCGGAGGACCCATTATCAATAATATGAATTTTTACATTTGGATAGATGACCTTTTCAAGGGAAGAAAGGCAATCCAATGTCAGATCTCGGCCATTCCAGTTTAATACAAATAAATTGACAGATCCTGCCATTATAACTCAATTAACTCCAACAAAACTTTTACATATATCTCCCAGGAAAACTGCTCTTTATATTCTGAAATAAATGTTGAAAATCTTCCCGGGTCAGAATTATAATATTTTATAATCCCTTCAGCAAACTGTTTTGCGTCTGGTTCACAAATGAATCCCGTTTCCCCATTCCGTACTATTTCTGGTAATCCTCCGATATTGGATACAACTACCGGTTTATCAAAATGATAAGCTATAGGCACAACACCGCTTTGGGTTGCGGATTTATAAGGTAAAACGACCAAATCAGCAGCACAGAAATATTGATTAACACTTTCATGAGGCACAAACTCAAAACGAAAATCAATGACATCTAAAACATCATTTTTTTCGGCTAATTGAATATAATCATTTTCATCTCCATAACATTCACCCACAACAAGAATTTTAAAATCATTCAATTCCACCTTAAGGTATTTGGCAGATTCGACTAAAAGGTCTAAGCCCTTATAATCTCTAATCAGTCCAAAATTTAAAATAACCTTTTCGGCTTCGATTCCAATCATTGTTTTTGCTTTTTCTTGATCCATGGATTTCCCGAATACATTATAAATCGGGTGCGGTGTTTTTCTGTATTTTGGATCGGCTATAATCCGAAGTAAATCTTCTTCTACCGTTTTAGACATAACAATAAACCCGTCACAATAACTGAAAAACTTTGCAGTCATCAGCGAGTCAGTAGTTCGAGGTTCATGAGGAGTAATATTATTACAATTCACTAGGATTTTGGCACCAGATCCTTTCTTAATTCCTTTAGCAATTGATGAAAATGCCGGAGCAAAGAAGGGCATCCAATACTGAAAAATGACCACATCTGGTTCGGTATTATTAATATATTTTACTGTTTTTTTCCATGAAAATGGATTAACTGAATTGATCAATCTTTCTGCTTTTTCTTCTTCAAAATCAAAAAACTGTGATTTACCCGGGAATAATGATTTGGGATATTGCAAAGAGAATGAAACCCGATGGATTTCGTGTCCCTTAGATAATTCCTTTGCCAAGGAATGGTTGAACATAGAGATTCCACCACGATAAGGCGGAAACGGTCCCACAAGCACAATACGCATCAGGGTAATTTTAAACGTTTAAAATTTAAAAATACCTTTTATCCGGGATTCTTTATCCTGATTTGAGTTGGCAATCATTTCACCTACCAAACCGATGGAAAAGAATTGAATCCCGATAACAATAATCAGCACACCTAACATCAGTAGTGCCATATGTTTTGCAAAAGGTTCGCCTAAAAAGTACTTTAGATAAATAACATAACAATCAACACCCAATCCAATCAGAAAGGTAAAAATTCCAATCTTTCCGAAAAAATAAAGCGGGCTCTGTGTGTATTTTGATAAAAATAAAATCGATATCAAATCAAATAACCCGTGAAAAAAACGAGATCCACCATACTTGGTCTCACCATGCATACGGGACCGATGGTTGACAACTATTTCAGCCACTTTGAATTTCTTCTGTCCTGCTAAGGCAGGAATATATCGATGTCTCCCTCCATAAATATCTAATGTTTTGATCACTGCTTTGCGATATATTTTTAAACCGCAATTAAAATCATGGATTTTAACCCCAGTAAACAACCGAGTTACAAAATTGAATAATTTGGATGGCAACTTCTTTGATAATGGGTCTTTACGATTTTTTTTCCATCCTGAAACAAGGTCAAAACCCTCTTCAAGCTTTTGAACTAAATTTTTTATTTCCGAAGGATCATCCTGTAAATCTGCATCCATGGTAATTATTTGATCACCTTCAGCATATTTAAAACCCTCTGCCAGTGCTGCCGATTTCCCATAATTCCGGTGAAATTGAAATAAATTAATATGGGTATCCGTTTCACCTAATTCCTTGATGACATCAATAGAGCCATCGCTAGATCCGTCATCGATAAAAAGAATTTCATATTTTTCATATGGTGCCAGAGCCTGTACTAACTCATGATAAAGTTCCCTTAATGATCCTACTTCGTTATAAACAGGAATTATGACTGAAATATTCATGAATTTACCTTTATTGGTGGGATTGAATCTGGAATTTTCCGAATTAGATGGGGATATTGCACATCATATTCTCGGTCCATTAATACCATTTCAATTTTTTGTCTTTCATCTTTCATGTTAAAAGTGACATGTTCAACCAATGGGCCATGCTCCGTTTGATTTGATCGAAATTGAATTCGACCCGATATTTGTTCGGATTGATTTTTTATTATCTCTGGATCAGAAAAAAATTTCGGAATTTCTCCCCATAGGAATCTTCGCATATCATTTGGTTGAATTATTTCAAAGAATGGCAGGAAAAGAAGAATTGAAGCTTTATCATATCGTTGATTATGGAGCATGTCCCACGCATCAATCGATTTATCACCTAAAATGAGAAAAAGCGTTTTTCTCCCAATTAAATCTTTGAATTGAATATAGGCCGTATCCCGAGTAGTTGTAAAAGTAAAATTCAATCGGCCTTTTATTTCTCCTTCCGAAATAATATACCCTTTCCCCCGACAGGATTTTTTATCATCTATATTTGGAAAGGCTGTCCGTTGTTCTAAGTACGGTTCAGATTCAATAGATGGTAACTGCGTGCACCCTGTAATCAGGATGAATAATATGAATGTATAAATTGGTTTATTCAGTGGATGCCTTTTTAATTAACCGGGCATTATTTTTATCCAAATTCAAGGCCCGTTGATAATATTTTAATGCATCATCCTTCTTATGTATTCTCATGAAAATATCTCCCAGATGTTCAAGGACAACAGCATTATCTCCATTAATTTTTATAGATGCTTCTATATATTCTCTTGCTTTCTCATGATTATTCAATTTGAAATAAATCCATCCAATGGTATCTAAATAAGATGGATTTTCGGGTTCTATATTGATCGCTTTCTTTGCCATCTTGAGTGCTTTATCTAAACTTTGATTTCTCTCCACAAGGCTATAGGCATAATTATTACACGCCTGTGCATCAGAACTGTCAGATTGGATCAGCTGATTATAAATTTCATCCGATTTATCCCATTCCTTCAATTCATCATATAAAATGGCAATAGAATGAAGCACATTAGGGGAATTGGGGCGAATTGTTAATGCCCGATTGAAATATTTTCTTGCTGCTTCATATTGCTTCAATTGGTTGTACCCTAATCCTAGTAAATATTGAATTGAATAAATTTTTTCAAAAGTATCGGAGACAGGCTCCAAAAGTGAGATGACTTCTTTAGAATTCTTCTCATTCATATATACAAGGGATCGACTATAGTAACCCTGCCAATCTTCAGGAAAACTCGTAATTAATTGATCGGCGATCTTGGATGCTTTTTCATTTTCATTCTCATCCATGTATAAATCAAATAATGAAAAATAAAAATTCGTGTTTTGAGGCAAATCTTCAATAGCTGACTCTAGTAAATCTATCGCTTTTTCTTTTTGCCCTATCTTATACAGCAACAATCCCATTTGAGCCATTCTCTCAGGAGATTCGCCATGTTTCATGTTTAAAGAGTTTATTACATCGATTCCTTCCTGGTAATCTTTTGAATTCATAACAAGGTCAATAAACATTCCCATTAATCTGGGTTGATTCGGGTCAAGTATAGTCAATTGTTTAAAAATAGCTTGGGCACGATCAAAATCTTTGATTTGAAGCGCCAATCTTCCAGCAGTTTCCAATAATTCTAAACGAGATGGTTCAAGCTTATGGGCTTTCAGATATAGTTCTAATGATTCCAAATAATTTTTTTTTATTTTTTCAAGTTCACCCAATGCAATAATATATCTAACCTCGTCTGGTTTTAATCTATGCAATTCTTCAAAGTATTTTTGTCCTCCTTCATAATTTTTTTGAAGTATATATTGATCTGCTAACATATTAAGTGCTTGGCTATCCTCAGGATCTAAAGCAAGCGCTAATTTAAGGTGTTTTTCAGCCATGGCCCCTTTACCCAAATTCCAATAACACTGTGCAATGGATGTATGAATCGCTCCAACTCCAGGATCCAATTCCAATGCTTGTTGGAATTCTAAAATTGCCAGGGCGAAATCACCCTGATTCAGCATCATCTGACCATCCATAAAATGGCGTAATCCTTCAGGATTAGGTGCTTTTTCTAATTTCTGCTTGCTTTGGACTTCATTTTGTGGGCTTGGGGTATTAGCTGACGACGTCCCACATCCAATGAACCCGAGTATTAAAAAAAGAATAACAATTAATTGATTCATTTTCATTTGAATTTCTTCTCGGGAATCTAAACATTTAAAAAACGCTGATGTTCCGAAAAACGGAAGGAATTTATTAGGCATCAGCGGTGATGGTCACTCCATTCCCACCGACAGATTTTGTTTCATACATCGCCTTATCTGCTTTAATAATCAAATCTTGGACATGTTCGGCATGACGAGGGAATCCAGCCATTCCTCCACTGATTGTTATATTGGCAGCAATACCACTTTTTAAAAACGTTTTTTCTGCAATTGACTTTACAATCCTTTCAGCCACAGGTATACAATGTTGAATATCAGAATTGATTAGTAAAACAGTAAATTCCTCTCCACCATAGCGTCCTACTATGTCAATAGTACGAACACTATCGGAAATAATTTTTGCAACCCCCTTAAGTACATAATCACCATATAAATGGCCATATGAATCATTAATCGACTTAAACTTATCCAAATCCAAGATAATCAATCCGAACATTTGATTAAATCTTCCAGCACGGCTGATTTCTTCTTCAAATCGATTCAGAAACGCTTTATGATTTAGAAGCCCCGTCAACCCATCATGGATTGATGTAAGGTGAACTTTTATATATTCCCTATGCCAATTCAGGATGGTGCTTATTTTTCTGCTCAATAATTTAAGTAATCTTACATCTGTATCAGAATAGGCCTTTGAACTCAACCGTTCCAAAGTAATCGCACCTATGGCTTCACCATCTGATCTAAGTGGAATGCTTAAAACAGACATAAAATTATATTCATTCATATCGCCTGATTTAAAACGCCCCATATCGGGATATTCATCAAACCATGAATTCGAGCAGAGAATTGTGTTATCTTGGATGGCCTTTCCATGAAGGCTGTTTTGAATTTTATATTCTTCACCTACATCAGCATCATCAAGTAGACCATCCACAAGTTTGATAACACCTTTTTCTTTATCTTCACTTGATAAAACAATGGTCAATTTATCATACTGAAAAAAGGAACGGCATACACTGCGAGTAGATTCAAATAATTTAGATTCATCAGATTTGACTTCTAATTGATCAAATAAATTTGCCAAGCGTAAATTAAATTGATTGTCAATCATGAGAGCTTCCATGTGCTCTAAATCTTCCATTCCATTAGTGATAAATTGACTGAGCCTTTCTATAATTTCCTGATCTCGGTCAAGTATAGATGAAAAATGATCCATATATACCATTAAAACACCAACGATATTCTCTTCATAAAATATAGGAAAACCCATTATTGTTTCACTACCACGCCAAGTCCTCGAACCAAGCAATTCATCCCAGCCTGTGTTTTTATTACCCTTTTTAAATAAACTTGGTTTTCTTTTTTTGACTGTTTCAGCTAAGATTTCATTCTCAGTTTCTATAAAATCTGAAAAATCAGGATAAGATTTTTCCTGGCAAGTATATCCTTTATTCTCAGAATCAATCATATATATCGCAGCAGAAAACTTGGCATTAACATTTCCAACCAAGTCAAGTATTTGCAACAACAATCTTTTGTATTGGGTTTTGACAGTCATAGAAAAGGATGGTTCCTTTAGATCAATTTCTGAATCTTCTATGTCCTTTGTTTGTATTTCCCCAATTTTGAAAACTTGCGGAAATGCGAAGGAAATAAAGATAACAACGAGACCACCAATGGCAACACCTTTGAGGATAGGATAAATAAAACTGTCTTGATTAGGATAAATAAATATGAACAGAATTAAGAAAAATAGAGTAAGTACGGCGATTTGTCGGTAGTATGGCATACCAAAAAATAAAAATCCCTGAAGTAAAATACATCAACAACAGGGATTTAATTAAATTTATTTTTTTGTTAATTAATGCTGGTCTTTTACAAACTTAACTTTATCGTCCAACTTATATTTTTTCTTTTTATCTACTGTGGAATCAGCTGAATCTACATTTGCAGCAGTTAGAATAGTTTTACTATCTGATGGTACAGTTGGAAGCGTAGAAGCCGGTTTCGGTGTTTCGGAAATATTTTCCGTAAAAGCCGGTGCAATATCAACCGATTTTTCATTTACGGGCCACAGGTTTACACCAACAGTAATAAAAGAAGCCACTAGCAAGGTCATTAGACCTGCATACAATGGTGTGAATCCAAACAAAGATTTTGAAGGCCGTTTAACTATCTTTTTTGAAGGTCGGTTTTTCTCGAATTCAATCCTTCTTGACAGATTCGAAATAAAATTATCAGAAGTTTTGATTACAGGTAAATTTTTCATCGATTTCATTGTCGACCTGATTGTATCTACAAGTTCTTTGGCATCAGCATTTGCGTTCATATACGTCTCAAATGCCTGTCTCTCAGATAAACTTAATTCATTTTCTAAATATGCCGAAATGGCATCTTCAAATTGGTAGCGATCCATTAATATATATTCTCCTATTTTAAATCTATTAATTCTTTTTGAAGCTGAAGTCTTGCCCGATTAATTCGAGATTTTACAGTTCCCAGTGGAACATCTACTATCTTACTTATTTCTTCATATGAAAGTTCCTGAATATCTCGTAGGATAGTTACTGTTCTAAAATGAAGCGGAAGTTTTTGGATTGCAGCCTGTATTGTTTTCTCAATGTATTCACTTTGCGCCGTCTCATCCGTATCAGGCGCAACAGATGGAATTTCATAATCACGGTCTTCAGGCCCCATTTGACTGATACTTGTTACTTTACGTTGTTTTTTCTTTCGCAATTCCGTTTTAGCTAAATTACCGGCTATTGTATAAATCCATGTGGAAAATTTGGCAATATTCCGGTAGTAATGCTTATGGGTGTACAATTTCAGTAATGCATCCTGGACAATATCCTCTGCTTGTTCAAATTCATTTACAAAACGATAAACAAATGTTATGAGCTTGTTTCGGTAGCGATTTACTAATTCGATGTAAGCTTGTTCATCACCTTCCTGGAAACGTGCAATTAATTCCTCATCCGTATAACGGAATTGATTATCCATTGCTAAGGGTTGAATAGACAAATTCGGTGATAGCTGATTCATCTTTAATCCGGGACGTTTTCAGTTGCCGATCAATGCGGGCCAATCGTTTAAGTGCAAGAATGATTTCTTTACTGGTATACCGGTTTGCATAATTGGGTAACTGCTTATTCACACTAGGTGATAATCTGGTGTAACCTTTTTTTATTCTATTTGTTCCCTGGGAAATTTTTAAAAATAATAATTCCTGAAAAAATTCAGTAAGCGGGTATATTAAGTTTATCATGGATACATCTTGCGAGACCAATGCACGGCCGATTTGCATAGATTCTTTCAGTTTCTTTTGGCCCAAATAATTTAAAAACTCAAATTGTCGAAATTTTCTTTTCCATCCTGAAAATTTTTCAATATCGGACTTTTTTATTTCATTATTTGATCCCGTTGAAATTGCAATTTTATCAATTTCATTTTTTAAATGGTTTAGCGAATCTCCCGCAATTTCAATGACAGATTTTAAAATGTCTAGTGGTACATTATTGATGTCATTCTCTTGAAAGAAATTTTTGGCCCAATGAATCATTTCATTATCGAATGGTGTAGAACAAGAGATTGGGTTTGTTATCTCAACTAAAGACGATAAAAATTTATTACTCGCACCATACTCATCCTGCATAATAATAAGGAAATGACCATTGATAGGATTTCTACAATATTCAAGTAATTCATCTCTAGATTTTCCTTTTAGGGTAGATGGACTACGGAGCAAAAAAAGTTTTTTAGTACTGAATAAATCAGCAGAAGTCAAAAGATCAATAATATTACTTGATTTCATTTCATCCGGTATAAGCATCATCTTTTGAATGGTTTCATTTTTAAATAAGATATTTGTTAGTCTCTCAGAAAATAATTGCTGGAGGTATTGATCCTCTCCCATTAAAAAATATATAGGTTTTATGTTACCTTTTTCTAATAACTGAATAGATTTGTTAAACGGAATATTATTTATTTTATATCGTACCATCTTAACCCATGCAGAATGTAATCAATCCAACGGTTATACAATAATAGCCAAAACGATGAAACTTACCACTTTCTAATAAACCTAATAACCATTTTAAAGAAATATACCCAACAGCAAATGAACTGATAAAAGCAGTCATTAATTGTGGTAATGGAATTGAATTGGGCCCTCCTTTCATATCCAAAGCTATCATTAAACCTGCTCCTGAAATAGCAGGAATTGCTAAAAGAAATGAAAATTTTGCCGCATCTTTTCCAGAAATTCCTAAAGCCAAACTAGTGCAAATCGTCATACCGGATCGGGAGACGCCAGGAATAATTGCAATGGCTTGAGCGATACCTATGACAAGGCTTTTTTTCCAATTCAGTTGCTTATTATTCAACGATAACTTTTGAGTAGCCAATAAAATAATGCCCGTAAATAACAATGCGCCTCCGACAACATAAATTGAGTCAAAGAAGCCAGAAATAATATTTTTACCGCCCAACCCGATCACTATTGCTGGGAGCGTACCGATAAATAATAATAAAATATATATTTTTGTAGCAGAATTTTGAATTGTTTTAATAATTGAAATTAATTCTTTCCAAAAAACAAATATGACACTAAAAAGAGTTCCAATATGGGTGATCACTTCCAATACATTCCCCGGCATATTGATGCCCAACAAGACCTGCGCAATAACTAAATGACCGGAACTGCTTACGGGTAAAAACTCAGTTATTCCCTGAATGATACCCAGTATAATTGCGTCAGAAAGTGTCATTTGAAAGAAAATTTAAGCGTGAATTTATAAGAACGACTAAAGAATAAAAAGAAAGACTAACGCCAACCTGTTATGGCTACCATACGTCCAGACTTGTCACCATCGCGTCGAAAGGAAAAATATAATTCTTCTTGGCAATACGTACACGCATCATCAATCATGATATTGCCGACTTCCAATCCCGATTTTGTTAACTGATATTTTAGGGCACCTTTTAAATCAAACATTTTGCGGTCGCGAGTACCTTTAATATAAAAATATGGATCGAATCTATTGCTTACCTGTGGACCGATTTCAAAACAGCATTGGTTTATTGAAGGTCCCATTAGTGCCAGGATATCTTCTGTATGGCTACCGGTCTTCTGGAATTGGTAAATTGCCTTTGTCCCGATTCCTGCCGCAGCCCCGCGCCACCCTGAATGAATTAATCCAAAATAACCCGTTTTCTGATCAACCAAGAATAATGGAATGCAATCTGCAACCTGAACGCTTAATACAATGCCTTTCTGGTTTGATATCACTCCATCGGTACTTTCTAAAATTCCCGGGTTTTTAACCCTTCGAACTTGATTAGAATGAACCTGCTTAAGCATCACCAATCCATTATGATCAAACGATAAAGATTCAACAAATTCCTTCCGCTTTTCGATATTCGAACAATCGACTTGTTTCTTAGAAAAAAAAGCGTGAAATCCGTCGATATCAAACCAATCTGAATAATCAATATAATTCACAAATTACCTTTAAGGTTTTTGGGTTGATACTAAACGGAGTGAATCTCCATGGAATACACCCTGATGTATGAAACCTTTTCCATCAAATTCGAGAATTTGAAAGGCAGCATTAACATTGAGATTGGAGCGGTCAGGCGAATAGTAGAATCCTTCCCCTGGAAAAAAATCGATTGATCGCAACGACTGATTGATGGATTGGCGCGTTTGTGTATCAAGATCCAATTGTGTTAATAATTGTGCCGTATTATATCCACGGTAATAGGAATTCAACAAATCACCTTCATAGGATGTGGAATCAAGCCCGGGTCTGTAAAAATTTGTAATAATTGACATCCCTTTAAGATAAGGACCAATATTTTCTTTTTGCAATACTTGGAGGTCTTGCCAGTTCTCATTTCCAATTATTTTGGTATTTAAATTATACATTGGAATTTGAGGGCCAATATATTCTAAATCATCTTTGTTAATTGGAAGATAGATACCTTGGATTGTATTTAAAATAATTTTGACCGAATCCGCAGCAGACATTTTCTTTTTTTCAGGTTTTGGCAGGTCAAAAAAGTCCTCAGCTGATATATCGAATAATGCATCTAAGCTATCAATCTCCATTCCAAGTGCCTCATCAAACGATTCCTCTTTCGGTAAGAGACTAAATGCTACTTCCCTTAAAAATTTAAATTGTCTTCCCAGGTCTTTTGGTTGGCCAGAATACCATTCTGTAGCTACAACCGTTCCTCCTAATCGATCAACTTCTTCAATAAATGCATCGGTTTGGGACTCGCCATAGTGATCCACCGGAGCAATGACCGCTAAACTATCTAATCCTAATACATTAACCGCATAATGGGCTGCAGCTTTTCCCTGCATTGCAACCGTTGAATTAATTTGATAAACGAGATCATTGATTTCACTTAAATCATTTTGTTGAGGACTGACTAGCAGAATTGGAATATCAGTCGATTCTAAAGCACTTACCACTGCTAAGGATAACGGATCATTTAGTGGACAAACAAGAGCAGAAATTTGATTGAGGCGCGCCAGATTAGTGGCAACTTTAACTGTTTCAAGTGCGTCACTCCTACTGTCATACGCTAGAATAGTCAGGCGTTGATTCTTAAGTCCACTTGATTTTTCACCTCTATAAAATCCAGTTAAAAATGCATTTCCTTTTTCTGCATAAATACCAGAAATAGGTAATACAATGCCAATCATGACTACTAAATTGGAAGGTTCATAAGATGCACGAAGTAACGTTTCATAAAACGGAAAATAGAAATCAGGGAGATGGCTCAATTCAACTTGATTTAATGTAAATGCACCATCATCCGGCCGTCCATTTAATATTTCAGTATTTGCTTTTGCAATGTTATGAATATTTCTGATGACAGGGTCTGTTTCCAGAGTAAGCAGCTCATCTATAAGCCTATTGGGTAACCTTATTTGAATTAGACGTAGAATCTTTGAATTGATTTTACTATTGTATTCTAAGTCATCAGAAAGTTTCTTAGCACGGTGGTACATCCGGTATGCCGATGAATAGTTATGCTCATTCACATATAAATCACCCAAGCTTTCCATTACGTTTTTCAAAAAGATACTTTCAGGATACCTTTCTAAAAAGAGGCGCAAAGATTCTTTTGCTAATTGATTACGATTTAAACCAATTTGAGATTTTATTAATAATACAAGTGAAGATTCTTCGTAAACATTCGATTCACCAGATAATATTTTATTCAAGATTGATTCGCTGGTAGCATACCTTCCTTCATTATAATGCGCTACTGCTTGATTAAACTGTCTTTCAATCAGCTGAGACTGAAACCAGTTTTGGCCCATAACTTGACAAAATAGAAACAGGGGGAAAAAGTGATTTAACTTAATTTTTTTCATTTAAAATTTGGATCACCTTTTAATACCCAACCATCTGGATCAACGATAATGGGCTGTGTTGCTTTGAAAACAGAATTAAATTGAAAAGTCTCCTCTTTTTTCGTGATTGTAATCTTTCTGCATTCATTATTTTGGTTACTTTGCCAACATATTTCAGTTGGTATCCTAAACACTGGCCAATCCGATCTTTGAGTTTGAAGGATTTTAACTTCTAAAGTCCCTTTTGTTCCATCATTTGATTCCCAATTTTCTTCTATATTGAATATTGGATACCCCGGTTCATAAATCCATTGATTAAAAAACCAACTTAAATCCTGTTCGGAAGTTTTTTCCATTATTTTTTGAAAATCTTCAGTTAATACTGCTTTATACAGATATTGTCGATAATATTCCTGAATACCTTTGAAAAATATCTCATCTCCTAAAATACCACGCAACATATGAAGTACCCATCCAGCTTTTGAATAATTATTCGAGTTCAATAATTTAAATAAATCATTGACTTCCTTATCAATAATTGGGCGATTAGTAACCTTTGATTTCAATACTCGCTGGAGACTATTATTCATTCTATTACGAAAATCAGTCACACCTTCAGAATGTTCGAAAAACAATACACCAAAATATGTAGCAAATCCTTCAGATAGCCATAAATGGTGCCAATCTGCTTCTGTGACAGCATCACCAAACCATTGATGGGCAATTTCATGGGAAACGGTACCTTCAATGTTGCGACCTTTTGCAATGCCGCTTTCAGAGTAGAATATGGCTGAGGCATTCTCCATGCCTCCAAAACGGGTGGCAGACTGAACATTCGCCAATTTTTCAAATGGGAATGGTCCAATAATCTCAGTAAAATAATCAACCATTTCTTTTGCCCGACGAAAAGATGGTTCAGCATTTTTCACATCCTGCGGATAAACCCAATAGGTCACTTCAATACATCCGTCTTCTCTTTGGGAAGCAGGTGCATTATTACATGCTGCTAATCCAACCGTTCTAACTTCCATGTCCGCTGCCCCGATAACCATATTATAAGTTGAGATTGGTACTGTAACATCCCATTCCCATGTCAAGCGATTTTCCTTTGGTCCAATGGAATTTTTCGGCGTAATAACCTTATCTTTAAAAAGATATCCATTTGCAATGACTTTCCACTCTTTTGGCGCATGTATGGTATAGTGAACAGTCGCTTTATCTGTCGGATGATCAATTGTAGGCAGCCAAAACCGTGTTCGGTTTGGCCAATTATCAACAAAGGCTGTTCTTTCCCCGTGAAAATTTTTATTTAAGATGAGGCCGTCATCTGGAATACCACGATATGACAATTCAACAACAACCGTATCATCCTTTTGGAAATTTTTCAATGGAATTCGAATTACACCATCTTGATAAGAATAGATTGCTTTATTACCTTGTACAGATAATTGAAGCAATTCTAGCCCTGAAAAATCCAATGGGAGTACTGGCGAATCCTCATCCAGGGCTATTTTCACGTTAACTTTTCCAGCAAACCAATCTGTTTCTTTTCCGAGCCCAATTTCTACATCATAATGCAAAACATTGATACCCGGAGCATAAACTCCAGATGGCGGAGCCACGCCTGCCTGGATTGGCTCAGGTTCCTGGGGAAAAAGTATAGATATTATTAGTAAAGGAGTAAAACAGAATTGATTATTCAAATTTCTAGAGTGTCATTTAAGAAACTTGGATTTATTCGACTGTGGTAGAAGACTTCTTGGAGTTAGTAAATAATGAAGAAGTCATCCCTTACCTTGTATTTGATTATGTAACTATCTATCATAGTAAAATGAAAGGTACTGAATTTAATGTTAAGAATATCAAGAATTTTAGGATTGAGTGGAGATAAAGGTTTACTTACTAAGTTTTTTTGTTTGTAGTATTACTTCCCTATTATCCAAACCTTTAATCTCCCAACCTTGTCCACATTTCATATCTATAAAATCAAATATTTTACCCTCTTCCACTTTATCATCACTTAATTTTATATACATAATATTAGTACCAACTAATATTGTATTTCCTGTTCCCCAACTACCTTGTTTACTTACTTCTCTCATTTAATAAATCCTTTCTTCTATTGAAGATTATCTTTCTTAATTTTGTCAAACCAACTAATGATATTAAGACTATCAATTTCATTCTAAAAAACAAAAACCCCAACAATAATGGGGTTTATTGAGAATAAAAAAGTCTGTAAGTCTTTATATTGTTGGATTTATTCGACTGTAACGCTCTTGGCAAGGTTACGCGGTCGATCCACATTGCATCCTCTCAGAATAGCTAAATGGTAAGCCAACAACTGAAGAGTAATAGATGCCAATAAAGGAAAAATACGTGAATGGGTTGTAGGCACATCAATGATAAAATCAGAAATTTTTTCCAGATCCTTTGTTCGTTTATCCGTCACTGTAATTATAATACCTTTACGGGCTTTTACTTCCTGAATATTGGAAAATATTTTTTCATACGTTTGATCATGCGGGGCAAGAAAAACGACCGGCATGTGTTCATCAATTAATGCAATTGGCCCATGTTTCATTTCTGCTGCAGGATAACCTTCGGCATGAATGTATGAAATTTCTTTGAGTTTTAATGCCCCTTCCAGCGCAACTGGAAAATTCATCCCCCGACCAAGATAAAGATAATTATCTGCCTGAACAGTTGATTTTGCCACCTCTAAAATTGCATCCGAATCATCCAATACATTTTTTACCAGGCCTTGAATATTTAGTAATGCTTTGATAAACTGCTGACCTGCCATACGGGAAACACCCTTTTTTCTTCCGAAACAGAGGGCTAATAAATATAAAACGGTCACTTGTGATGTAAATGCCTTTGTGGATGCAACACCAATTTCGGGGCCGGCATGTGTATAAATACCGCAATCAGTTTCTCGGGAGATTGAAGAACCTACCACATTACAAATACCTAAGGTTAATGCACCATCTAGTTTTGCCTTTCGGATGGCAGCGAGTGTATCGGCGGTTTCACCTGATTGTGAAATGGCAATAACTACCGTCTTACTATTAACAATCGGATGACGATATCGAAATTCAGATGCATATTCTACGTGTACAGGAATCCCAGTATATTCTTCCACAATATATTTGCCCATTAGACCTGCATGCCAAGACGTCCCGCATGCGGTAATATAAAATCTATCCGCTTTTTGAATCCGATCTAAATGGTCATTAATACCTCCAAGGTGCGCTGTTCCATCTTCTAAGTTTATTCTGCCCCGCATTGTATCGGTTATTGTATTAACTTGTTCGTGAATTTCTTTAAGAGTAAAATGTGGGAATTCCCCTTTTTCAATTTCCTCAATGGAAAATCCGATTTCCGTGGATATTTTATTGGTAACTGTGTTGTCGCTAATCGTTCTGATTTCATGGCCATTCTCATCGATTGTAAGCATTTCCCCTTCATCTAGATAGACCACATTTCGGGTATGATCAACAATTGGCGAAGCGTCACTGGCAATGTAATACTCATCCTCTCCAAGGCCTAGAACGAGCGGACTTCCATGTATCGCAGCAACAATTTTTTGGGGTTCATCACTGCAAAAGGTTACAATTCCGTAAGTCCCAATCACTTGACTCAGTGCAGTCTGGACTGCCTGTTCAAATACAAGACCATCAGCGTAATAAATATCAGAAATCAATTGTACAAGCACTTCGGTATCTGTATCGCTTTTAAACTGAATACCCTTATCAAGAAGAACCTGTTTAATAGCAGAATAATTTTCGATTATTCCATTATGTACCAGAGCGATTTTTCCTGTTTGGTCAAAGTGAGGGTGAGCATTTTTATCACTGGGTTCACCATGGGTAGCCCAACGCGTGTGACCAATTCCAATTTCTCCTTTTAAGATGGAATCATCAACCTCTTTATCCAATACGGAAACTTTTCCGTTTTTTTTAATAGATTGTAGACCATCATGCCCAATAATAGCGATTCCCGCAGAGTCATATCCCCTGTATTCAAGGCGTTTGAGCCCATTCATTAGAATTGGCACTGCATCCTTTTTACCGTAATAACCTATTATACCACACATATAAGCTGAATTTAATTAATTTTTGTTTTATTAACCTGTGAAAGAGATCACTTAATTGACAATAAATCTAATATAAGAATGAATTGAAGATTATTCCCATTCAATTGTTCCGGGAGGTTTAGACGTCACATCATACACGACACGGTTAATTCCCTTTACCGAATTCACAATCTTATTCGAAATTTTTGTTAGTGCTTCATCGGGCATTCTAAACCAATCTGCAGTCATACCATCACTACTGGTAACTGCTCTCAACCCTAATAAATGTTCGTAGGTTCTTTGGTCACCCATAACGCCCACTGTTTTCACCGGGATAAGTACAGCAAACGCCTGCCATATTTCATCGTAAAGCCCTTCTTCATGGAGTATATTAATAAAAATGTCATCCGCCTCTCTTAATATATCTAATCGCGTTTTTGTAACTTCCCCGATTACCCGAACTGCCAATCCGGGTCCAGGAAACGGGTGCCGATTAATCAGTAAATCAGGTAATCCCAATTTTCTTCCAACATTTCGAACTTCATCTTTGAATAACTGCCTGAGAGGTTCAACCAATTTAAAATTCATATCCTTAGGTAATCCTCCCACATTATGATGGCTTTTAATAATATGGGCTGAATTGCCAACACCCTCGCCACTTTCAATCACATCAGGGTAAAGAGTTCCCTGAGCAAGAAAAGCCACATCTCCTATCTGGGCTGCAACTTTTTCAAATGATCTGATAAATTGTTCACCAATTATTTTTCGTTTCTTTTCCGGTTCAATGACTCCGGACAATTTAGATAAAAAAACATCTGATTCATCATAAGACGAAATATTAACGCCTAAACCATCTTTCAAGGCAGAAATACAATGAGATGCTTCATTCTTTCGTAACATCCCATGGTCAATTAGGACTGATGTACATTGACTCTCCACAGCCTTATGAATTAATGCACTCACTACAGAAGAATCCACTCCACCACTCACACCACAAATCACTTTCCCGTCTCCCACATGATTTTGAATTCTTTCTATTTGTTCATGAATAAAACTACCTGCAGTCCAATTGGGCTCGCAGCAGGCCAGTTTAAATAAAAAATTGTTTATAATAGATTCACCTTCTACTGTATGGGCAACTTCTGGGTGAAATTGAGTAGCATACCTTTTTGTTTCCACACTAGCCATCGCTGCTACCATACCATTAGATGATTTAGCAAGAACGGACCACCCTTTCGGTAGTTCTTGAACTTTATCCATGTGACTCATCCATACTTGTGTCCCATCTGAAATACCATATAGTATTGAATCAGACTGATCCAGATGAATATTGGCTAATCCATATTCACCCTGAATCCCCGATTCAACCCTTCCGCCATAATGATGGGCTAATAGATGAAAGCCATAACATATTCCTAAAATAGGAATGTCTATATCAAAAATGTTTATATCATATTGGGGAGCAGTTTTTTCAAATACACTGCTTGGACCACCGGAAAGAATCAGCGCCTTGGGTTTTCTTTCCATAATTATTTCTAAATTGGTATTGGAGGGTAATATTTCCGAAAAGACATGCTGTTCACGAATTCTGCGTGCAATCAGTTGCGTGTACTGAGAACCAAAATCAAGGATAACAACACCCCCCGCATGCAAATGATTCACTGAATCTCCCATTTTTTTAATTCAGCTAAATAACTCATATTTGTCATCTGCAGTTGCAAAGGCGTAATACTCACATACCCTTCCTTTAAAGCGACCCCGTCATTTTGAATATGAGTATCAGGATTTATAATCTTCCCCGTCATCCAATAATACAGTCGGCCACGAGGATCTTCTCGTTTTTCAAAACTATCTTTGAAATAAATTGAACCCTGTTGGGTTATCTGGTAGCCTTTAAATTCATTTTCTGGAATATTCGGAACATTTACGTTTAGTAGTGTTCCATTAGGCAGTTCATATTCTAAAACTGATTTGACTACTTTTTGAGCAACCATTTTTGCCCCTGACCAATCTCCGCCTTTAAGTGAATTCAAACTGATAGCAATTGAAGGTATCCCCAAGAAAGTACCCTCCGTTGCAGCGGAAATTGTTCCCGAATAAAGTAGGCTCTGACCAATATTCGCGCCGGCATTTATTCCAGAAATAATAATATCTGGTTTTTTATCCATAATTGATTTTACCGCAATCTTGACCGAATCTGCTGGTGTACCATTCACGGCATAACCACTGAATCCACCAGATCTTTTGACTTTTTCAATTCGAATCGGATCAGAAAGTGTAATAGCGTGGCCCACAGCACTCTTTTCTGTATTAGGCGCAACAACTGTTGTTTCTCCGATTTCAGCCATTGCTTCCCACAATGCATAAATTCCATCTGCGAAAATGCCGTCATCATTAGCGATTAAAATCGAAATCCGCTTCATGAAACAAGTAGCCCAATTAAATTTGAAAGAATTTCTTTCATATTTTCTCGAGGAACAATGTGATCGACAAAACCCTTTTCCTGCAGAAATTCTGCACGCTGGAACCCTTCTGGTAGATCTTCCCCAATGGTTTGTTTAATCACGCGCGGACCGGCAAACCCAATAAGTGCTCCTGGCTCAGCAAGAATGACATCACCCAGCATACCAAAACTGGCTGTGACCCCACCCGTCGTTGGGTCAGTCAAAATTGGAATGAATAATCCGCCTTCTTCCTGAAAGCGTGCTAATTTAGAACTGGTTTTTGCCAACTGCATAAGAGATAAAGCCGATTCCTGCATCCTCGCTCCTCCTGAAGCACAAACGAGGACAAAGGGTGATTTTTGCTCCCGAGCTATATCTACAGATCGGGACACCAATTCGCCTACCACTGACCCCATACTGCCGCCAATAAACTCAAAATTCATAACACCGAGAATGATGTCTTTACCATTAATCTTTCCAGAATAGCAGTTAATGGCATCATTCTGGCTAGTTTTAGACATAGCAGTTTCCAACTGATCAATATATTTTTTCCCCGATTTAAATTTGAGCGGATCGGCAGATTTTACAGTTGAAAATAATTCTTGGAAAATTCCTTGATCCAAAATGAGATCGCGGTGGACTACTGGAGACACACGAAAATGGTGCCCACAATGTCGGCATACCGAATGATTTTTATCCAGTTCGGGCTTGTACTGGATTTCCGTACAGGTAGGGCATTTTGTCCACAATCCGCTGGGAATATTTTTTTTTCCCAACTCTGCAATATTTTTATCTTTCCGACGAAACCAAGCCATGGGTTTTTTCCCTTTTTACCATGATGACCGCATCTTCACCATTTGCATAATATGCTTCACGAATATCAATTTCTTCAAAACCAAAATTCAAATACAAATTTATAGCGGGGAAATTAGATCGTTTCACTTCCAAATATACATCAGCATATTGCAGATAATTTTCTAATATTTTTCTAAAAAATTGATTTCCATATCCTTGATGCTGATAAGTAACATCAATGGCAATATTTAAAATATGCACTTCATTATCTAGAAGGTGAGCGAAAAAATATCCTATAATTTTTTGATCCAATTCCGCAACTAGATTTAAGGCATTCATATCTCTTTTTAATTCATTCCGAATTGATTTATTTGACCATGGATTATTAAATATCCGTTCTTCCATTTTTTGTATTGAGACTAAATCGCTCAAAGTTGCTCTTCGGATTTTCACTTTATTGGGCCTAATTCAAACGGAGAAATATAATTTGGTTCTAGGGCATAGGGATTTTCTAAAACCCAATCATTAAAGTTTTTTTCAGCCAATAGTCCAGTCATTTCAGCAGATGGGTGAGTAGATGGATATGTTTCATTCGCCATCAGTTTTTCACATCCATAATGAGTACCTGATTCGGTATGTTCAATTGAATTCCAACTACCCACTTTTTCCTCATTGATTGGTTTATATCCAATATTAGAAGATGTGAACCTCTGATAATATATAATATCCCGATGTGAATACATCATGACGGTAAATTCATCTTTAATTAACCCACTGTTTGCTGCCATGATTTGTAAAGTTGGAACAGGTATAATCGGTAACTCTTTTGCAAAGGCCAACCCTTTTGTGAAACCCAAACCAACACGCAATCCTGTAAATGAGCCAGGCCCAATTGATACCGCTAAAGCATTTAAATTGAGTTTATCAAGATTAGTTTGATCCCTTAGCGATTCATAAAAGCGAGGAAGTTTTTCTGCGTGTTTGCGGGGAATTTGTTCTTCTATATTATATTTGCATTTTTCATTTTGGATGAGTGCGATTCCGCACCAATCCGTTGATGTGTCAATGGCAAGAATATTCATTCAAACTTACCTAAAATTTTGATTAATCTAGAATTGGGTTTATCCGGAATATGATGGAAATAGATATAAGTCCAATCATTTGACCAATAAAGTTCAATTCGTTCAGCCCATTCGATAATTGTAATTCCTTTAGGGGGATTTAAATAATGTTCACCGTCAATATTCAAAAACTCTTCTGGTGTATTTAAACGATAACAATCAATATGATAAAGAATTTGATGATTATCATCATATTCACTTACCAGCTTAAATGTGGGTGAAATCACATGATCTTTAATCCCGATACCTTGAGCAAATCCTTGTGTAAAAGTCGTTTTTCCTGTACCAAGTTCTCCTATTAAAGCAACTACAGATTTATCTGGTATTTTTGCTGCAAGATTTTGTCCAAATTTTTGTGTATCAGCTGCAGAAGTAAAAATATGTTCTGTCATTTTGGATCCATAATTAAAATCGGAACCATCATTTCTTCCATGGAGATACCCCCATGTTGAAAACTACCTTTTAACTTATTTTTATACTTGCGCTGTTCATTGGGGTATAGAAAATAGTAATCATCCTTTGCTAATAAATAATTTATCTTGTGGCCCAACGCCGGCAAGTGATAACTGTTTAATTCTCTGATATCGACCGCACTTTTATTATTGGCATTTATATTTCTTCCATATTTGTAACGGATCCCTGTAGAAGAATGTTTATCAGCTGCCACCAGGGTACTACGTTTTACCATTTTACTACCATGATCACTGGTCATTACTACCTTAAAACCAGCGGATCCCAGTTTTGTTAATACAGCACGAATCCAGGAATTTTCATACCAACCTTTTACTGCTTGGCGATATCCGGCTTCATCTGGAACCATTTCTTTTAAAACATCAGATTCCGATCGCCGGTGAGCCAACTGGTCAACAAAATTCACTACAATTGCTAACAATTCAAAATTGATATATTGCGAAACTCTAGATTGAAATTTTTGCCCTTCATCAACCTGCCATATTTTATGGTAATGGAGGGATTTATTACCCAGACCTCGTCTTTTTAATTGACCGATTAAAAACTCTTCCTCTAATTGATTTAAACTTCCTTTATCGAGTGACATTGCTTCAACTTGTTTTGGATATTTTTGACAAAATGCATCTGGGAGTAATCCCGAAAAAATTGCATTTCGACTAAATGGTGTTGCTGTAGGAAGGATTGAACAAGAACTTTTTATCTGAATAGAATAAATTTCAGCCAATAGTGGATAAAGTGCCATAAACTGATCTAGTCGCATAGCGTCCATAACTAGAAGGCAAACTTTTTCATTATTTTCTAGAAGAGGTTGAATAGAATTTTGAAAGATATCACTTGACAAGATTGGCCGATCTTGTCCGGATAACCAACTTTTATAATTATCCTGGACAAAGTGGGTAAATTTTCGATTACCCGTTTGGATTTGTTCATCCAATATTTGATTTAAACTTTCTTCCTTTTGTTCTTCAAAATCCAATTGCCATTTGACAAGCCGATAATAAATTCCCCACCAATTTTCAAAAGTCGATGCATCCTCTATATTTTTTTCTATTTTCTGGAATTCCTGCAAATAGCCACTAGTGGTTTTTTCACCACGAATTTTTGAATTTTCAAGTACTTGTTTACAGGCAATAAAAATTTGGTTGGGATTTACAGGCTTTATCAAAAAATGTGCTATTTTTTCTGAAATGGCTTCATCCATCAGCCATTCTTCTTCACTCTTGGTAATCATGATTACCGGCAGCGCCGGATTATCATCTTTAATTTCACGAAGTGTATTCATGCCATCTAAACCAGGCATGAATTGGTCCAAAAGAACAAGATCAAAAATTTTATCTTTCGTTTGTGATATTCCATCTCGACCATTGGAACATGTAGCAATGGAATATCCTTTTTCTTTTAAAAAAAGAATATGTGGTTTGAGATGGTCGATTTCATCATCGATCCAAAGAATTTTTCCGCGGGATTTTTCCATAATAATTAGATGTATAAATTACAGCGAAGCTGGTTTGCTTCAGAATAGGAATCGATCTTATTTGGTTGTCATTGTCCAAACACCATCCCAGTCTTTTTTTGGAGGATTTTTTTTGAAATGTTCGCACCGTTCTATATAGACTGCAGATGGTGTTGTTGGTCTGTATGGAAATTCTTCTTCCAAACTCAATGCATCCTTAAAGCGCTTTTTCGCTTTCAACCAATCCTGGTTATGGTATAAATCTATTCCTTCATCAAAAGCCTTAACTAATTGCGCTTTTTCATCTGGCAATTCATTTTTTAGCGATAAAAGTTCGTAAGCTTTGACGGGGGTTTTCTTTCCCTTCACACGAAGATAATCCAAAAAGCGCCATTCAAATTGGTCTGCAACGACTTTTTGGGTGTTCTCTGCTACAAGTAAATAAACACCATAGTGTTTTGCCGCCGGCTCAAGACGTGCAGCCAAGTTAACAGTATCCCCCATCATAGTATAATTCATCCGCATGGCTGAACCCATATTCCCTGTTACCATTTTACCAGAATTCAATCCTACACGGTGACGGATATTATGAACCAATTTGGGCCAATCTTCTTCTGAAGCCCATTGACTTCTCATCTTTTCAAGTTTCTTTTCCATTTCGAGAGCCGTTAGGCAGGCATGGTATTCATGGTTATCCAAAGGGACTGGTGCACCATAAAAAGCCACAATTGCATCACCGATATATTTGTCCAGGGTACCCTTATGCTCGAGAAGAATATTAGTCATTTCCGTTAAGTATTCATTCATGAGACTCACCATTCGTTCCGGTTCCAACACTTCCGAAAATGCGGAAAAACTTTGAATGTCAGAAAAGAATGCGGTATGATATCCAGCAACGCCACCCAATTTTGGTTCTTGTTTATCTGAATACATCTGATCAATCAAATCAGGAGAAATATAGGCGCCAAAGGTGCTTTTTAAAAATCTCTTATCTTTTTGCTCATTGATAAATTTGTAAATCACATTTCCTGTGTACGTAACAACTAAACTGATAATTGGACCGACGATTGGTATTATATACGATTTCCCAATTTTAGGAAGCGATGATTGAAATAATTGTGGATTTTCTGCCACCGTTGAAACCGGCAAAATTGATGCCAATGTGTTTTTAACAAACCAGAATAAATCATCAACAAACAGACCGCAAGCAACCGCAAAATAGATAATTCCCTCCGCAATAATGAGAATCCCTGCATAGACGGGATTGAGAAAAGACAAAATCAAAAATGCGATAAAACTCATGAGTGCGATTAATAAAGAATGGCTCAGAAGTGTTCGAAGAGAATATGGATAATCATAAATCAATTCAGTGAGCTGCCCACCCAGAACTTCAATATAATTATTATCCAATAATGTCTGGATCGCGTTGCCATGGGTTTCCATTCCGGGCGTCAATTGTTGAATTCCCCAAAAATTATAAAATGGTGTCTGCTTATAATCGTGATGTACTTCTACAGATGTACCAATCACGACTATTTTATTATAAAAAGGTGAATTTGTGATATCAAACTCTTCACCAATACCCAGGGCATCCATCATTTCTTTTTGTTCTTGCGGATCTTCAATCGCCTGGATCCATTCAGGCATCTCTCCCGGCAGAAATTGACTCATCCAATCTAAATCTTCCACCGGATCACGAAGCGTTACATCTTCTGTATCAATCACATAAGATAATGAATATTTTGGAAATGTTCCCCATGCAGGGAGGTCTTTTTCACTCTTGTATTTAGTTCCTGACGGGGGACCGTAGTAATTCACAAGAAATGTATTTCCAGCGCCATAAGCTTTAATTGTTTGGCCGCCATATTCCCATGTCAAATTATCCTTATCAAAATAGGGCTTGGCAGTGTCAGGAATTTCTTTGAATGCTTTAAACGCTTTCACCGCTAAGCTCAGATAATATTTTTCTGGCTCATGGGCCATAACTCCAAAAATGGAATACCGGCGTGAAAATCCGTCGATATCCATTTGGTCATTTATTAAACCCATTTCTGGGTTTGCATTTTTTATTGGATCAACAGGATAAGCGATATATTGAGGAGGGACTAATGTTGCTTCCGTCACCATTTTTACATTCATCACAACTCTAGTACCGAACATCTGTGCTTCGGTGATGGCTTCCCCCAATATTTTATCCCCATGGCGTGGTATCATATAAGGTAAGGCCTTCCAGACATAATTTGCCTCGGTAGTATCCCGAATATGGGGTACCTGATCAATAATATATTCTGGGGAGGTTGATTCAATTAAATCCTGATAAATTTCAGATCGATTTTCAGGAGCGTCAAATTGTATATCAAAAACGATTACTTTAGCACCTGCCTTATAAAGATTCCGTACGACCCTGCCCCATACACTCCCTCTTGGATAGGGCCATTCTTCCGGCATAAGACGCCAAGCCTCATCATCAACTTCAACTAAAACAACATCCGTACCACTGTTGATATATGTCGAATCGGAAGCAGTCCATCCTGTAAGCGGTCCTCTGACACTATTAAAACGATAATCGTAGGTTTTTAGCTCGATTGTATCAAATACACCGATCCAGTGGAAAAGGGAAACGACAATGATCGCACCTAAGGTAATAACCCAGCCAACCCAGTTTTCCTGAATATACTTTTGGATGCTTTGAGGGGTGACCTTCACGGTTAAAAGTTATATCGAAGCGTCAGTATAATACCTGCTGAATTTATTTCCACAACTTCACCGGCATTATCCACTTTTCCATTCCCATCATTATCCAGTTTATCTTTTTTATAACTTGGAATATAATTCAACCTGAATTGACTCATGACAGAAGCAGTAAGATTGTTCCTAATCTGGTAATCGGCTCCGGCCCTTAAACCAAATACCTGAGATTTTATTTGGCTTTGGCTATTTAACAGGGATATTGATCCCTTCGCTAGCATTTTGTCCTGGAGTAGCCAGTAATTTGCAGAAATAGAAATATTGGTCCATGTATAGGGTGTTTTTATCAGTTTATTGCCGTCCATGGAGGGAATTTCCAGTTTCGTTCGACTAAATTGAGTAATTGTTTTTAATTGGCTTGGGAATGTAGAAGAAAGATTGATTGAAATAGTTTTTGAGTCCGTTTTGGGGAACAGGTATCCGGTACTTCGTTTTTTAACCAGTTGATCCATATTAGTCACATTACCCATGTTGAGGGTTAGGTTTTGTTTTATATCACCACTGTTAAATGGAATGGTCACAGCCATCATATTCATTGCCGCTTTAGAATCTTCCCGCAAATCAACAAGACTGTTTCCAACAGAATCCAGTTGAGTTTTTTCATTATTTTTTCCAATAGATTGATAATTCACAATAAAAGATGGCATGTCTGGACCGAGTAGGAAAGTGAAATTTAAAAATACGGTATTTGTATTTAACGGATTCACTGTCGACCTGAGAATTTTATTATCTAAATGTTTAAATCCAAAATTGAGAAACAATTTTCGTTCCAATAATGACACACGGTCCGAAATTATAAACTGACGAGCATTATTCCTTAGAAAAGGATTCCCTAATGAAACAAATTCAGGACCTACCTGGCGGTATTCGATTAAAAAATTGTTCAGTGAATAATGACCTCTAATACGAAAGTTAAAGGCAGAGGAAGGCATATTGATTATTGAAGATATTGGGCGCTTTTTTATTGCATTCAAATCGAATGGTACGAATGGGGACATATTGATATTCATAATAAATATATCTTTAAATTTTATCGGATCAAAAGGAATCAAATCCGTGTCAATATCGAAATCAGCCAACATAGTATCTAAATCAGATTTCGACGTAGCGCCATCCCATATATCGCGATTGAACATGCTCATGTTCCAATCGAAATCAAACTTCAATTTTTTATCATCAAATTCTCTGCCAAGATTGAATCCAAAAACAAAATTGTCCAGAGGGGTCTGTCCTTTCCAATGAGATTGGGGTGCTTCCAACGAATGACCGGCAGCTGCAAGTGCTTGACGAAATGAATCAATATTATAATTGCCTGGTGTCACTCCAAGGATTAATGTATCCGCATAAAATTCTGCTTTTCCTAAAACCCGATTCACAGAAGTTGTATCGTCACGTATTTGCAAGAAATGAACACCCATTTTATATTTAGAAAACAAATCTACTGACATTTTTAAACCAAATATTTTTCTTTTGAATGCAAAACCGGTACGATCCAAATAATATGTTTTTGAGCCGTCTTCATTAGTATCGGTAAGATCGGCAAGGATTTGATAACCACCATTAATTTTATTCTGCTGATGAACTGCTCGATTTAATTCCCCTCTAATGTATTGAAATCTCACCCATTTTAGATTGGCGTCAACACCAATGCCTCTAACACGTTTCCCATCAATAGTAAATGGGCTAAATCGAGGATAAAAATCACCCACATCCATATTCATGATATTTCCAAATATAAATTGTGCACCAAATCGGTTCTGAGGTTGAACATATTGAGATTCTCGCGAGGTTAAACGCAGGTTGGTATTTAGTGTTGCCCACTTCACATCCAAAGATATGTCACCAGCAATTTCAGCAATATTCAGGGCATTACCTGAAACTTTTTCCGATGATAATCGACTGTTTATATTTCCAAAATATGTAAATAATTCTGAAATATCTTTTTGGGCAGCCCCAACTATGAAAGACCATCTTACCGGCGCTATATCTTGCTGATCAATATCTTTCATTATTATTTCAACCGTATGACCCCCAACATCCAACGCCCCGGGGTCATAAATAAGGATACCTTCTTCATATATCATTTTTGAAGAAACATCAACCCCGTCTAAAAGGAGATGTACTGTAGCGGCATCTACCTCATTTGCATTAAAAAATGATGCTGCAATAATCAGAGAATTTTGATCAATAATATCATTTGGTTCCGGTGATAGAATTAACACTTCTGCCGGAGGGAGTTCACCAAATTCGCTTAATTGAATTTGATTTTCTGGTGGAATCGTGTTCAGAAAATGAGGTTCGTTGAATGGATCTAACGCTGGGAATGATGCAATTCTTCCATCCCAAAACTGAAAAGCAACCACATATTCCAAGCCATCTTCAGTGAGTCCAAAACCAGGAATAGTCGCTTCCCAGTTAAAGCCTTTTTTCTGGAAGGGGATTTCTTGATAAGATTCACTACCCGGTAAACGGTAATAAAGTGTTGCATCTAATTGATCCGAATTTTCTAAGGTTGATGCGGAAAGAATTAAATCCTGACCGATAATTCCATTAGGTGGTGGTATATGACTTAGAATCTGATTTTGAGCAAACCCGAAATGTAAGGATAAAAGAAAAGGGATTATAAAAACCCCTATACGAAAAAATGACCATCGGAATTTCACTAATGATGTTATTTATAATCGATAATTAAGGTCTTCTTTTTACCGGAAGCATCTTCAAATTCAATTATAAGTTTCTTACTGTCCCCTGCTGAACCTATTGGATCAACCGGGATAGTTTTTGGATCTGTTTTAAATGATTGTAATGAACCATCCATAGAAGATAGTCCGGTAAAACCGCTGGTAACATCCAAAGTCTCACCTGAAATCTGGTTCAATAGCGATACAATTCCTTCCAGTCCTATGACTGAATCACCCACCTTTTGATCTGAAATGAGCCAAAAGTCCGTTCCTTTTACGGATGCAACAGATACGGAAGTACGTATAACGAAATCCCCTCTCTTTTGTTTCCCAACCTGTGCCCGTATTGTTCCGCTATCCAAATTAATTTCTTTTGCAATGGCTCTCGCTGTTCGCTTACCAGAAATGATTAATTCGGAATTTTCTTTAATTTTTAAAGCTGATTTATCATCAATAAATATTAGTGCTGCAAATCCGCCTTTTTCGGTTCTTAGTACATCTCCGCTTTCAAATATATGCCCTTTTTTGAGTGATTTGCTTGCATCATTTCCACGGGTATAATTCACGGATCCAATCACTTTCGTTACAATAGCAATCCGATCACCACCTAATATCACAGATATAAATAACAGACTCATGCCAATTTGTTTTAACCGCATCATATTCTTAATCAACCTTCACAGAATTAATGGTCAGATTCTTTTTGGCAAGTTGGCTTAATATCTGCTGTAGTGTATTTTTGTCAATATTGGTATTATTCAGCGAAATATTACCTGTTGACTTAAATCCTTCCAGTGCACTTCCCGGCCCAAATATGGCATTAAATTGGTCATCCCCAATAGCCTGCCTTAATTGCTCCAAAATGAGATCTTCTGTAGCTGGAGTCGTAGACTGTGATGGATTGGCTATTTTAAAAGAATAAATGGAGGAAACTTCATCTTTCATGCCACTTGTGGTTGGTATCCTCGTTTTTATCTGCCAAACATAAATTTTTCCATATTCCAGATTCCGCGCACCAGATATTGGATATTGATAGGTACTTACATCATCCAATTTCATCCACAAATCAGACTGGTTAAATGGCAGCATTCTTTCATCACGGATAGCCTCTTCAGTCGACGAATGATAACCAACTTTGAATTCTGCCACTCGAATATATGTTTCACAATTACGGCAGGATCCTTTACTCCAGTTAAAAATAGGGTAGGTAGTATAAACAACATTAAATGATGTATCAGCTAACGCTCCTCCTGGAGATTCAAGATTTATTCCTGAGGGAGATTCAACAATCATTGATTTTGAATCCTGATCCGATAAAGAAAGATCTGCTTCTGAAGAACCAGAATATAATTTTAATTCGAAACGGTATTCTCCTGGCGCTAATTGCCCTGTTACCAACAAATTGCTTATCATTGATTCAAATTCAGAAATCTTCATTGAAGCCTTGGGCTGAATGTTTACAGAAATAATATTAGGAGGATTAGCTTCATCTAAAAGCGTAGAAGTAACGGTGGAAAAATTTCGATTATCTATAACAACAGACTCTTTAATCTCAACTGGATCCATTTCCAATTCAATCAATGTAGTTCGAGTATTAATATTAAGCGCCGGTGATAAGATTGAGGCACGAAACCAGACTTTTACAAATACGGGATATTTATCACTGTATATCCGATGTCGAAAAAAAGGTACATCTGAGACACCAGTCTGAAGATCAATATTACTCATATAATAAGTAGTATATTCAAAAAACTGACCGTCCAGTTTTGCTTGAGCAGATACCGATGACCAGCTAAGGATAAAAGAGAAGATATGGGTTAGAGTGATTCTTTTCACTATTTCAGATACCAATTCAGATTTACGCAGTCAATTTACCGAAGAGCAGAAAGAGCCTTCAAGGAATTTTGCTATCTTTGTGTTATGAAACATATGATTTTTTCATATGGTTAAAAAGATTAGTCATTAATATACTAAAGACAATATTAAAAATAAAAGCCCCGATAAAAATCGGGGCTTTTATAAAGTTCCCGGCGACGACCTACTCTCCCACGCTGGTTGCCCGCGCAGTACCATCGGCGCAGTAGGACTTAACTTCCGAGTTCGAGATGGTATCGGGTGTGACTCCTACGCTATTGTCACCGGAGAAATTTTTGGGAACTGACATGGATCTTCAACTGATCAAAAATAGATTGATAAAGCCTTTCGGCCAATTAGTACCACTCAGCTGAATACATTACTGTACTTACACTTGTGGCCTATCAACGTTGTAGTCTACAACGAGCCTTATTATCATAAAGATAGGGAGAACTAATCTTGGGACAGGTTTCGCACTTATATGCTTTCAGCGCTTATCCTTTCCGAACGTAGCTACCCAGCGATGCTTCTGATGAAACAACTGGTGCACCAGCGGTTCGTCCACTTCGGTCCTCTCGTACTAGAAGCAGATTCCCTCAATTCTCCTGCGCCCACGGCGGATAGAGACCGAACTGTCTCACGACGTTCTAAACCCAGCTCACGTACCACTTTAATGGGCGAACAGCC
>JYMV01013668.1_pt1 | contig 62652 bp, 66 predicted proteins | sample 338911 | NCBI WGS metagenome assembly JYMV01 (sample SAMN03354496, study PRJNA234377) | hydrothermal vent metagenome | biome: Deep sea; feature: Hydrothermal plumes at the Eastern Lau Spreading Center, Western Pacific Ocean; material: Seawater | place: Tonga | collected 2009 | depth 2000 m m | reverse complement strand
GGCGAAGTGCTGAACGCGAAAGGGGTGTAAAAGCTTTACATCATGTCGCCCAACTATGCCGCCGGCAAGAACATGGTGTCCGGAGTCCAACGTACTTTCAAGGGCGAGATCGTCGGCAAAGACATGACCAAGTGGGGCAAGGATATGCAGCTTGATTTCTCGGCCGAGTTGGCGAAGGCCAAGGCATCTGGTGCCGACGCCATTTTTGTATTCTATCCCGGCCCCGCCGGACCTGCTTTCATCAAGCAATACCAACAGGCAGGCCTTCGTGGGGTGATCCCGCTCTATACCGTGTTCACTGTTGATGCCCTGTCACTGGGCCGTCTGCAGAAAGCTAAACTCGGTGGGGTTCTCGGCTCCTGGAACACGATGTTCTGGGCACCTGATCTGGACAACGCGACAAACAAGCGTTTTGTTGCGGACTTCAAAGCCAAGACCGGGCGCTACCCGACCCACTACGCCGCGCAATCCTATGATGCCATCATGCTGATCAAGAGCGGTGTTGACGCCGTCGACGGCAATATGGATGACCAGGACGGTATACGTGCCGCTATGATGAAAGCAGATTTCCCGAGTGTCCGCGGTAAATTCCGCTATGGACCGAATCACTTCCCGATCCAGAATTTCTATCTGCGCACGGTGAAGGAAGACGCCGCCGGGGACTGGTTCGTGTCGCACGTGTCAACCGTTCTGACCGATCACCAGGACAGCTACCACGACCAGTGCAATCTGTAACCTGCTTCTATCAACGTTAAATCAGCCCGGCAGACCCGCAAGAGTCTGCCGGGCGAGCTCTGCTGGTCCGGACCTCACTCTCCGCTGAATCAGAAAAATCATGGACTGGACACTGCTGACCGTACAACTGCTCAACGGTCTGCAACTCGGTATCCTGCTATTTCTCCTTGCTTCGGGGTTGACCCTGATCTTCGGTATCATGGATTTCGTCAACCTGGCGCACGGTTCGCTGTATATGGTCGGTGCGTTCTTCTGCGCCACCTTCACCCAGTGGCTTGACTCGTTTCTTCTGGGACTCCTACTCGCGCTGCCGGCCACCGCCGTCATCGGCCTGCTGGTTGAACTGGTGGTGGTGCGGCGTCTTTATCAGCGCGATCACCTGGATCATGTCCTGGCCACTTTCGGCCTGATCCTGGTGTTCGATACCCTCACGCAGATGATCTGGGGTCCGGATGGCCAGGTGATTCCCCTGCCCGCCTGGCTCGATGGGCAGATCGCGCTGACGAGCGATATCGTTCTGCCGACCTACCGGATCGCGATCATTGTCACCGGTCTCGCGGTAGCGTTCGGTCTTTTCGTTCTCGTCACCCAGACCCGACTGGGAATGCGCATCCGTGCCGGCGCATCGAACCGGACCATGATCAGTGCACTCGGCATCAACATCGGATTGCTGTTTTCGATCGTATTTGTCCTGGGCGCCGTACTCGCCGGCCTTGCTGGGATGATGATCGCCCCAATCACTGAAGCGTCGATCGGGATGGGTAACCAGATCATCATTGTGGCATTCGTTGTCATCGTGATCGGTGGCATTGGCTCGACATCGTCGGGTTGATTGACACGATGGGGCGATCTTATCTCGATGTGCTGTTCAAACTCTTCATGTCGGCCCAGAACGCCGAGACCTCGGCACCTGCCGTGTCGGCAATGCTGATCTATATTCTGATGGCTGTGATCTTAGCTGTCCGGCCAACCGGCCTGTTCGGACCACGTGGACGCTGAGTCACCTTGGCAATGAACGTAAACAAGATGACGCTTCGGGACTGGGTCACCGGAGCAGTGATCACGGGACTGGCACTGGTGCCCCTCGTAGTGAGCCTGACTGACAATGCCTTTTTTCTCGATCTTGCGACCCGCTTTGTCATCCTGGCCATTGCTGCGATCAGCCTCAATCTGATCCTGGGCTACGGCCGCATGATCAGCTTCGGCCACGCGGCCTACATCGGCATCGGGGCGTATGCTGTCGGCATACCGGCCTACTACGAGATTTACAACGGATATCTTCACATACTGATCGCTACGAGCGTTTCCGCCATGTTCGCGCTTGTGACCGGCGTCGTGTGCCTCAGGACACGCGGCGTGAACTTCATCATGATCACGATGGCATTTGCGCAAATGGTGTTTTTCGCCTTTGTCTCCATCGAGGAGTACGGTGGCGACGATGGACTGGTGATTGAAACGCGCAGCGAGTTCGGCAGTCTCATCAATCTGGAAAACGCGACGGTTCTTTATTACGTCTGTTTTGTTTCATTGCTGGCGGTTCTATACCTGGTTCACCGCATCGTCCGCTCACGATTCGGCATGGTGATCCAGGGTACACGGGGAAATGAACCGCGTATGCAGTCACTGGGATTCGACACGTTCCGTTACAAGCTGGCCTGCTACGTCATTGCGGGCACAATCTGCGGTTACGCCGGTGCATTGCTGGGCAACTTTACCAATTTCATCAGCCCGGAAATGATGGACTGGACGCGCTCAGGTGAACTGATCTTCATGGTGGTCCTGGGCGGGGCTGGCAGCATTTTCGGCCCAGTTCTTGGTGCCAGTATCTTCCTGCTGCTTGAGGAGATACTGTCCGGGTTATGGCTGTACTGGCAACTGGTATTCGGCATATTCCTCATCCTGGTGGTGCTGTTCGCCAAGGGCGGTATCGACAGCTTGCTTTCCAGGCGCAAAGCGCAATAGCATGTCCACCAACGCCCTGTTGAGCATCTCGGGCCTGTACAAGGCGTTCGGCGGCGTTGCCGCGACCAACCAGGTCACTCTGGATTTTAACGAAGGCGAGGTGCACGCAATCATCGGCCCCAACGGCGCCGGTAAAACAACGCTGGTCTCCCAACTGACCGGCGTGTTGATGCCGGACGCCGGTCAAATTACGTTCAAGGGCAAAGATATCACCCGTATGCCGGCCTACCGGCGCCCACACCTGGGCATGGCTCGCTCCTTCCAGATCACCAGCATCATCCATGACATGACGGTGCTCGAGAACGTGGTCCTCGCCGTACAGGCGAAAGCAGGCCATTCTTACCGCTTCTGGCGCAACGCCAGCAGAGATCAGAACCTGACCGAACCGGCAATGGAAGCGTTGAAACGGGTTGGCCTCCAGGATCAGGCGATGCAGGTTGCCGGGCCCTTGTCTCACGGTGAACACCGTCAGCTGGAGATGGCCATGGTGCTGGTCACCGACCCGGTACTGGTACTGCTTGACGAACCCACGGCTGGCATGGGGCAGGAAGATTCAACCCGGATGATCGCAACACTTCAGGCGTTGAAGGGGTCACGCACGATCATCCTGGTAGAACACGACATGGACGCAGTATTTGCCCTTGCGGACAAGATCACCGTACTGGTCGAAGGCCGCGTAATCGCAACTGGGGAACCGGAAGCCATTCGATCTGACAAGGCCGTACGACAGGCCTATCTCGGTGAAGAATTGGACGAGATGCCCAGCTTCAGGGCCGGGCCCTGATGGCACACCAGTCCGGTCACGACTGACATGTTGAGGGTCGAAAATATCGAGGCCCACTACGGTGCGAGCCAGGCCCTGTTCGGAGTTCACCTCGAAGTCAGTCCGGGTGAGGTCGTCACCCTGATGGGTCGAAACGGAATGGGGAAAACGACTTCAGTCCACTGCATCATGGGAATTGTCCCGACGAGTGCTGGGCGGATCACCTGGGAAGATCAAATCATCACCAACCTGCCCAGCTATCGCATTGCGCAGGCTGGCATCGGACTCGTTCCTGAAGGTCGACAAGTCTTCCCGAACCTCTCCGTGATCGAAAACCTGGTAGCGGCAGCCAGGTCCGGCACAGGCCATGCACAAGGCTGGGATGTCGAGCGGGTATTTCAGATGTTCCCCGCCCTGGCGGCGCGCCGTGACGGGCTCGGAAACCTGCTCTCCGGAGGTGAACAGCAGATGCTCGCCATCGGCAGAGCTCTGATGACCAACCCTCGAGTGCTGATTCTCGACGAGGCTACCGAAGGCCTGGCACCGTTGGTACGGCGAGAGATCTGGTCCTGCCTGCTACAACTAAAGGAAGATGGGATGTCGATACTCGTGATCGACAAGAACGTAGCAGACCTGGCCAAAATTGCCGATCGACACTTCATCATCGAGAAGGGGCAGACCGTCTGGTCTGGACAGTCGTCGGAACTGCTTACCAGCGACGACATCAAGTACCGATACCTGGGCATCTGAGCAGACGACCGGACATCCGCGTCAGAACAGTGAGAAGTATTCCTTCTGTTCCCAGTCGGTGACCTCGGACAGAAAGCGGGCGACTTCAGCCTCTTTCAGCGTCAGGATGTAGTCGGTAAAGCTCTCTCCCAGCGCTTCACGAAAGACCGGATCAGCACGAAACGCAGCGATGGCCTCCATCAGGCTCGACGGCAGAGGCTCGGACTGCGTTTGGTAGGGTGTCTCCGTCGACGGGCCGGGGTCAAGGGCCCGATCAATCCCGTCGAGCCCGGAGATAATCTGGGAACACAGGTATAGGTAAGGGTTTGCGGCCGGATCGCCGATCCGGTTTTCGATCCGGGTGCCCAGGTCGGTATGACCACCAATCACGCGCAGCATCGCCCCACGGTTCCCCCATCCCCAGCCGACTCGGTCCGGGGCAAGTGCAAACGGCCTGTAACGTTTGTAACCGTTGATGGTTGGTGTGGTAAACAGGCAGCCGGCCTGGGCATGCGCCAGGATGCCACCCAGGAAGTGCAGACCCGTCGGCGACAGCCGCTCCCCCACCTGTTCGGGGACAAAGGCATTGCTGCCATCGGCATCTTTGACCAGCGACTGGTGCAAATGCCAACCACTGGAAAACAGGTTGGGCAGAGCCGGCCGGCACATAAACGTGGCGTGGTAACCGTGCCGGCGACAGATCTGCTTGACCGCACTGCGAAACAGGACCGCGGTATCCGCAGTACGCAGTCCGTCCTGGGGATGAAACGTGAATTCAATCTGGCTGGGACCGAATTCGGACTCCATGGAGCGCAGTGGCAGTTCGAGCTGGAGCGTCTGGCTGCGCAGCAGTTCAATGACCGGTTCCAGTTCGTCCAGCCGGGTCTCGGTCAAGTATTGAAACCCCTGGGCGAGAAGTGAAGTCTCAGGCGGCGTGCCCGGCTGTGTAGCATCTGCGAACGTGAGTCGTGCATTATCCAGTTTCAGGACATGAAACTCGATCTCCAGACCGCTGCGATAGGTATAACCTCTGGATGACAGCTGCTGAATCGCATCTTTACAGACCTGGCGCGTCGAAAACGGCACCGCTGACCCGTCGGCAAAATACAGGTCACACAGCATCCAGCCGGTCCGCGAAAGCCACGGCAAAATCCGGAAGGTGGTCGGGTCCGGCACCATGATGACGTCCCGAGCGCCGGTCATTTCAGTCAGGCCAAATCCACCGCCTTCAGACCACACCGGGTAAACCGTCCGATGAGAGGTATCCTTGGCCAGTAGTGTGGAGGTGATCGGGCAGCCATTGCGAAGCAAAACATCGATAGTGTCCGCGACCAGACTTTTACCGCGGAGAACCCCGTGCTGATCGGCAAACGACAACCGTAGGGTGTCGAGATTTTTTTCGGTGCTTTGTACAACGTCGGCAGCTACAGCCCGCTGTTCGTCTGACCACAGAGCATAGCGCTCTACGAAATTCTCCTGCCCGGTCGAGTCAGTCACTGCCATGGTCTGTTCCGGTCTTCGCGCAGGTCGCTGATCCAGCCAGTATGGCATTCCAGGGACTTTTCACACGCCGTTTCCGGTCTAATTCTCGCCAGTGATCCTGCCCGCGGGTTCCTGTGGATATGACATCAACAGCCTCAGGCCCAAATCTACCGATAATTTGAGTCGCATGGGCAGGCGGACGACCCGCCTCCAGGTCACCGATCGCGCGCAGCAAAAGTTTTCGGTATTCGCGAATTCCAGCATCTGTTCTGCCGAGGTGTTCCCGGGTACGATCCTGAATCGCTCCCATGGACTCGACCGCCCATTGGTCGTGTACGTTGATATCATTGCCCATCCCGGTATAGGTCCGTGTACGCTGCTCTTCCGGGTCGTAACCGTAGTTGTTTCGTTTGTTCTGCCGCGACCGATAATTCGGTAGTTCGTAAAGATCCAGCCGCTGACTACGCATTTTGTTTTTGTCAGTAGGTGTTTTGAAACTGGTGAACAGTGCATACCAGTAACAGTTTTTGTCATCGACCGGCACATGCCACTGAGTGATCGTCATCTCACTGCTCATCGGGATACAGATGGCCTGCGGGAACAGTTGGTTGGTCACCCTGACGTGCTTGCGACCGTCCCCGAGATCGCGTACCGCCGTCAAGCGAAGGCCGTATTCGGTCTTGTCTACCTCGATCTGAGGCCGGGGATGCTCGCGCAGCAGGGTCGTCATCGGAATTGCATCCTCCCCCGCGGTATCCCGGAACTGCTGGCCATAGGTGTGGCCGGGGTCACCCGCTTGTGAGTAACGATGCAGGAACGATGCGTGAGCCGGGTCGATGCCGATCTCCAACGCCTGGAGCCAGTTGCACTCCAGGTGACCCTTGAAAGCGAAAGTGTATTCCTCCGGTGCCTCGAAACAGTCCATTTGGTCCAGGGCCGGGGGCGGCCCGTCGCCCATGAAAGCGAAAACGATCCCATTACGCTCCACGCAGGAATAGGCTGTCTGCTGAATCTGGCTGAAGTACGTGCTGCCCTCTGGTTCGGCTGGCTGTTCCAGGCAGTTACCGCCGGTGTCGTACAGCCAGCCATGAAACGGGCAGCGTATACCACCATCTTCCAACCGTCCAAAACAAAGATCCGCACCCCGGTGCGCACACTGCCGATCGATCAGACCCAGGCTTCCCTGCTCATCCCGGAAAAGAACGAGTCGTTCACCAAGCACCGATACGGCCACCAGTGGGCGCTCTCCGGCCAGTTCCTCGGACAGTGCAACCGGTTGCCAGTAATGGCGCAACAGCTGGCCGGCTGGTGTTCCGGGCCCGGTCTGGGTGACAAGTTCGTTCTGTTCTGTGTTCAGCATCCCTTCGCGTCCTGTACATCCGCCATTTCGGGCAGAGACTTTACCGCAATGTTCCCTGTCGGAGCCAGATGGACGCAAAGAGCGCTAAATGGCAATCCACTTTCTGGTAACGTTGTTTCTGGGAAAATCCGCAAATGTGCCCTGTACGTACGCGGGCTGGCTGGTACAGCCCGTGACCGCTTCTTCAACCAGTGAGCCTGGAGGTGTTGGTCCATGTTTGAACGAGAACTCTTTTCTACCGAACACGAGATCTTTCGCCGGTCAGTGAACTATTTTGTCAATGAACACATCGTGCCCCATCACTCGCGGTGGGAAAAGGAAGGACAAGTCAGCCGGGAGGTCTGGCATAAAGCCGGCCAGAATGGCCTCCTGTGCCCCACCATACCCGAGCAATACGGGGGTGCAGGCACTGACTTTCTGTTCAGCGTAGTGATTCTGGAAGAACTGGCACGAGCCGGCACGATGGGGCCTGGGTTTTCGCTGCACTCAGACATTGTCGCCCCGTACCTGGTTCACTACGGTTCCAAATACCTGAAAGAAAACTGGCTGCCCAAGATGGCCGCGGGTGAGGCGATTGGCGCAATAGCAATGACAGAGCCCTCAGCCGGATCCGACCTGCAGAACATCCGGACCACCGCCACGCGGGACGGGGACGAGTTCATAGTCTCTGGCCAGAAGGTATTTATCACCAACGGTCAACTCTGTGACATCGTGATCACTGTCTGCAAAACCGATCCCGACGCTGGCGCCTCAGGCACCAGCCTGATCCTGGTGGAAGCCGATCGACTCGGATTCGAACGTGGCCGTAACCTGGACAAAATCGGATGTAAAGCGCAGGACACCTCGGAGCTTTTCTTCGACAACGTTCGTGTACCCGTGGCGAATCTCGTCGGTGAGACGGGTCGAGGGTTTATCCAACTCATGGAACAGCTGCCGCAAGAGCGCTTGCTGCAGGCAATCCGCTCAGTCGCTACCGTCGAGGCCGCACTGGAATGGACTGTCGAATACACCTCAGAACGAAAAGCCTTCGGCCAGTTGATCTCAGACTTTCAGAACACGCGTTTTACGCTGGCAGACGTCAAGTCGAAAACGGTGATGCTCCGGGTTTTTGTGGATCGCTGTATACAGATGCACCTCGAAGGAAAACTCGACGCGGTTGATGCCGCCATCACCAAACTGCTCTCCTCAGAGATGCTTGGCGAACTGCTGGACAAGTGCCTGCAGTTGTTCGGTGGTTACGGCTATATGTGGGAATATCCTATCGCTCGAGCCTGGGCTGACGCTCGAATGACCCGCATCGCCGGTGGTACCTGCGAAATCATGCGGGAAATCATCGGCCGCAGCCTGATCGGCAAGATTTAGTGCTGAATCGCCAGTAACACGCGATTAAACGATCGGCAAACCTCGCTGAGCGGGGTTTTCTTTGACCAGGGTCGGCGCTGGAATGGCGCCTGCCAAAGGCCGTCGGTAACAAAGCACTATAGACTGTAAAATGTGTGTGAGCCAACCGCACCCAAGGCTCTTGATCGTGCGGTTGAACCCGCACTGACACTGACTGGAGTTACGCAATGGCCCTTGGCATACTGGCAATTGGCGGATATCTGCCGAAAGCGCGTCTGCAGCGTACAGACATTGCAAATGCCAACGCCTGGTTCAACCCCGCGCTTAAAGGCCTGGCCAACGGTGAACGAACCATGGCCAACTGGGATGAAGACAGTGTCACGATGGCTGTGGAGGCAGGGCGGGACTGCCTGACTGGTATTGATCGCAATATTGTCGTTGGTATTTATATGGCATCGACCAGCTTTCCATTTCAAGACCGGCAAAATGCCGGGATTGTTGCCGATGCACTCAATCTATCCACTCGAATCCAGACCCTGGACATCTCATCATCGCAACGGGCCGGTAGTTCTGCCCTGTTGACCGCACTACTGTCTGTTCACAGTGCTGAAGGACCGATTCTGGTTTCAGCCAGTGAAAAACGCCGCGCTCGCGCTGCCAGCCCGCTCGAATTGACCACCGGCGACGGTGCAGCAGCTGTTCTGGTCGGTGAAGGAGAACCGATCGCCCACTATATTGGAGGACATACAGAGGCTGTTGATTTTGTCGACCATTATCGCGGTGAAGGTGAGGCCTTTGACTACAACTGGGAAGAACGGTGGGTGCGCGATGAGGGTTATATGAAGATCGCTCCAAACGCTATCAACAACCTACTGGACAAAGTCGGTGTTTCGGCACAGGACATCGACACGTTCTGCTTCCCCGTTGCCATGCGCCGCGTGGCCTCGAGTCTCGCACGCAAAATCGGGATTGCAGAAGAGTCCGTGGCGGATAACTTACAAAGCAGTTGCGGCGAGACCGGTAGTGCCCATGCACTCGTGCTGCTGGTACATGCCCTGGAGCAGGCCAAGCCGGGCGAGAAGATCCTGGTCGCAGGTTTTGGCCAGGGCTGCGATGTTCTGCTTTTTGAAGCCACCGACACAATCAAGGCGGCAGGTGATCGGCTGGCTATAAGTGGACATCTCGCTAACGGTCGACCAGAGAACCGATACACACGCTATCTTTCATTCAACAATCTGCTGACAATGGAACGCGGCATCCGGGCAGAAGTCGACAAACAGACCGGGCTAAGTACGCTGTATCGAAACAAAGGGATGTCGCAGAAACTGCTGGGTGGACAGTGTTCGGAATGCGGGACCTGCCAGTTCCCAAAATCAAAAATCTGTGTCAACCCGGGCTGCGGTGCGATCGACAGTCAGGCAGATGAGCCCTTTGCCGACAAAGCGGCAAAACTCAATTCCTACACCGCCGATCGCCTGACTTATTCCCCCGATCCCCCAACCTATTTCGGCATGGTACAGTTTGAGGGTGGCGGCCGGCTGATGAGTGATCTCACCGACATTGACCCCGACGTTGAACTAGAGGTGGGTATTTCCATGCGGATGGTGTTCCGGGTAAAGGACTACGATAGGCTGCGCGGTTTCCGCCGCTACTTCTGGAAAGCAACTCCACAAAACGATACACATTGAGGAGATTCAACTATGGCATCAGGCATCAAAGACAAAGTGGCCATCCTGGGTATGGGATGCTCCAAATTTGGCGAGCGCTGGAACGACAATGCTGAAGACTTGATGGTCGAGGCTTACGCCGAAGCCCTGGAAGACAGCGGTATCGAGACAAACCAAATCGAAGCTGCCTGGTTGGGCACTGCCATCGAGGAACAACATGTCGGCAAATCCGGCATCCCGCTGGCAATGGCGCTTCGACTTCCCTATATCCCTGTGACGCGAGTGGAGAACTTCTGTGCCAGCGGTACCGAGGCATTCCGCGGTGCAGTCTATGCTGTAGCTTCCGGTGCCTGTGATATCGCACTCGCTGTTGGTGTTGAAAAACTCAAAGATACGGGCTACGGCGGGCTGCCACAGCGAGGTCGCGGCTCTGTCAATGATCTATTTTGGGCAAATGCATCGGCACCGGGCTCATTCGCCCAGCTGGCAACGGCTTACTCGGCAAAACACAACATTCCAGCTAAGGATCTGAAACGTGCGATGGCCCATGTCTCGGTAAAAAGCCATGACAACGGATCGCGTAACCCTAAAGCACACCTTCGCAACAAAATTGACGAAGATAGGGTCATGAATGCACCCATGATCGCCGAACCGCTGGGTCTTTTTGACTGTTGCGGCGTCAGTGATGGTGCGGCGTGCGCTATCGTCACCCTGCCGGATATCGCTCGAGGGCTGGGCAAGAAAGACCTGGTTACGGTGAAAGCCCTGCAGCTGGCGGTTTCCAACGGCACCGAATCACAACACAATTCCTGGGACGGCAGCTACTTTGCCACTACCCGTAAAGCTGCCGAACGATCTTATCAGGAGGCCGATATCACCAAACCGCGGGATCAGATCAGTATGTTTGAGGTTCATGACTGCTTCTCGATTACCGAGGTCATCACCATGGAGGATCTTTACATCTCCCCTGAAGGTGGCGCTGTCAAAGACATTATGGATGGATTTTATGACGCTGACGGCAAGGTGCCCTGCCAAATCGATGGTGGTTTGAAATGCTTTGGACACCCTATCGGGGCCTCGGGCCTGCGGATGATCTACGAGATGTACCTGCAGATGAATGGCCGCGCCGGAGAACGACAACGCGAGCAGGATCCAGTGCTGGGCATGACCCATAACCTCGGTGGCTATCCACACCAGAATGTCTCCTCGGTCACGATCGTGGGTCGTGAAGGTGCCTAACACGTGTCCGATCTAATCTTTTTAAGGATGAGCCGAAAATGAAAATAAAAGCCGCTGTACTGTACGAGCCAAATAAACCCATGGTTGTGGAAGCCATCGATCTGGAGGAACCCAAAGAGGGGGAAGTGCTGGTTCGCATCGTTGCAGCAGGTGTCTGTTATTCCGATTACCACATCATGTTGGGGGAATGGACTCACCTCCTGCCTGTTGTACTCGGGCATGAAGGCGCCGGCGTGGTTGAGCAAGTGGGGCCTGGTGTCTCACGACTTACACCGGGCCAGTCGGTCATTCTGAATTTTCGCGCTAACTGCGGGACTTGCCACTACTGCATCATCGGTCGCCCGGTGCTGTGTAACGGCGTGGATGCCCCCAGGAACACGATGTTCGATGGCAGCAGTCGCTTGAGCAAAGACGGCAAGACGATTCACCATTTTGCGCGTACATCATGCTTTGCGGAGTACGTGGTTGTACCCGAATCGGGCGCTGTTGCGATTCGCGCCGACATGCCGCTGGATAAAGCCTGTCTTGTTGGCTGTTCGGTGATGACCGGGGTTGGCGCTGTGATCAATACCGCCAAGATCGAAGCCGGCTCATCAGTAGCGGTCATTGGCTGCGGTGGTATCGGTCTCAACGCCGTACAGGGCGCCGTGCTAGCTGGTGCGGGCCGGATAATCGCAGTGGACCTGCGCGACAACAAACTCGAATATGCCAAGACATTCGGCGCCACCGATATGATCAATGCCAGCAACGGCGACGCCGTGGCCGAGGTCATGGAACTGACAGCGGGTGGAGTTGACTATGCCTTTGAAGCGATCGGCAACGCCCACACCATCCACCAGGCCTACGAGATGCTGGCACCCGGCGGTACAGCCGTCGTCGTCGGCATGGCCCCGGAAAACGACGAGGTATCGATCAATGCTCTATCCTTCCCGCGAACAGAAAAATCAATTGTAGGCTCCTGGTATGGTGGTGCACGACCTTGGGTCGACCTGCCACTGATCAGCGATCTTTACCTAAGCGGCAAACTGAAGATCGACCCCATGATCAGCCGCACTTACGGACTTGATGAGATCAATACCGCCTACGACGCACTTGCAGCCGGGGAAGTCGCGCGCAGCATCATCGTATTTGACTGACCTCCTGCGGTGATCCTGCGATCCAAGGTGATGGGCGCTGCACGCCCTAACCGAATCTGCTGGAATCGGCTATAGCGGCGGCCGTAAGCTGCCCACTGGATGGGCTTTTTCAAAGGCAAGGGCGGCTCGCAGTACCAGCGCATCACTGCCAAGCGGACCCACGATCTGCAACCCAATCGGTCCCCCGGCTGCACTGAATCCACACGGTACCGAGATTGCCGGCTGGCCGGTGAGATCAAACGGCGCAACAGTCGCCATAAACTCACCATCACTACTCTCACGGTGTGGGGGCTGGTCATACCCAACTGGGAACGGTGCGCAGGTCAGAGTCGGCGCGACGAGAAGATCATACTTCTGATGGAAGGCTGCCATGCGCGCGCGCAACTCAATTCGCCCGGCTTCACCATCGAGAAAATCCACTGCACCCATCGCGTCACCCCGATTGGCACAGCGCAGCAGGGCTGCATTAGTCAGCTGTTTTGCTTTTACACCCAGGCGCCTGCGAATGCGAGCAGCTATCGGATCGCACACCACATCAGAAAGCGCATGAGCAGAACTGAGATTAAGCCGTACCGTGGAGACACCGGCACCCAGGTCTGCAAAAATCTTCCTGCTGCGCGCCGTGACCTGGCGGACGTCATCGTCCACTCGAGCAACACCGAGATCAGGCGAAAACCCGATTTTCAAACCCTTCACACCCCGGCCCAGTTGGGACAGTACATTTGGTGCTGCCTCCTGTATCGCATAACCATCCCGAGCATCACCACCTGCCATCACACTGAAAGCAAGGGCTGCATCACGCACGGTGCGGGTAAGTGGTCCACAATGCTCCATCATCATCATCGGACTGGCCGGCCACACGGGGACGCGGCCAAACGAGGGTTTAAATCCCACTACACTGCAAAAACTGGCAGGTCCCCGTATAGAACCGCCTGAATCGGTACCCGTGGCGATGGCAACCATCCCAGTCGATACAGCCGCACCTGCCCCACCACTCGAACCACCGGGGGTCCAGTCAAGATTCCAGGGATTGCGCGTAACACCATGCAGCTCACTTTCAGTGACTCCACGCCATGCGTATTCCGGGGTCTCGGTCTTGCCCAGTATGACCGCACCGTGGGCCTTAAGCCGTTCAACCACGATCGCATCGACAGACCAGGGTCCACTGGCGTTAATCGCGAGTGAGCCATTCAGGGTTGGCCAGTCTTTTGTTTCAGTAACGTCCTTGATGGCGGTCGGCACACCATCAAGGAGTCCACGCGGCACACCTTTAGCCCACCGTGCTTCCGACGCCCGGGCACGACGACGCGCTCGTCTTCTGTCAATCAGCCGCCACGCATTGAGACTATCCTCACACTCATCTACCCGGTCGAGAACAGCGTCGAGAACCTCAAGCGGTGAGAAATGACCTGCCTTGTATCCCCTAACAAGCTCGGAAGCACTCTTATAGGCTAGCTCTTTCATAACTGATGAAGTTTCGGCTACTACCGAAAATTAGAATTGCTAACTGAGTCTGAGTCTAATATCGATACGAACTAACCCGTCAGACGTCGTCCCGCTCAACAAAATGAATCAGCACCCCACCTAACTCCGCAGGATGAACAAACCCGATCAGGGCTCGACGGGAACCAGGTCGGCCAACTGAATCGATTAACCGATATTTACGTCTGTCGAGGTGTTTTAACAAACCATTGATGTCGGGTACTTTCAACGCCACGTGATGTAATCCAGGACCCCGTCGTTCAACGAAACGGCCGATTGCGCTTCGGTCTTGCCGTGTATTGCCGGGGTCGTGACGATCAATCAACCGAGGTGAGTTGCTATCAAGTTCCGACAGAACCTCAAGTTCGCAATCTCCGACATTCAGAAAGAGCACACGAAGTCCGCCTACCTGCTGCGGCGCCCTCTGGTGTTGGACGATCCCGTACCGATCTGAAACAAAATTTTCCACAGCCAACTGAGTTTCATAGTCGGTCTGACGACTCTCAATTCGACAGCCCAAGTGATTGTGAAAGAACGCTTCCTCATTTGCGGTGTCTGCGCTGGCTATGCCAATGTGGTCAATGCGCTCGACCCAGTTGGAGGTCGCTGGCTGTAAATCCAGGTTGCAACAGAACCGAACGGCAGCCCCACAGGTAGCAGACCGATCAACCTGCACCTCCTTCCAGTTGCCCGCTACAGTCTGAATTGGCGTTGCTTGGAGAGCCAAACNNNNTCGGACTCAGATACGTTTAGAGCCATATGATCCAGGCCTGTTCTATCCGGAGAGCCTAGAAACCCGTGCCCTTGTTCTACAACGCACAGGCAACACTCACCAATAGCAAACAGTCGAAGCGAACCATCCGGGTGTGAAATAGAACGACTGGTTAATTCAAGCGTATCGTTAAAAAACGCCGAAAGACTTTCAGGATCGGATGTTGACAGGGCTATATAAGCTAAGTGTGGATTCATGTCGACTCCGTACTCTGAAAAATTATGCCATCTTCTTTCAGTTTAACCAGCGCCTGTGACTTCAGCCCCAATTCTTTCAAGATTCCATCGGTATGTTGTCCCAGTAGTGGAGGTGGCGAGCGCACTGTCTTTGAGCCTATGGATTCTAGCCGGAGAGGATTTGATAACTGCTTTATTTCACCTAGTTGTGGATGGTCCACCAACTCAACCAGTCCCGTGGCTGCCACGTGCGGGTCTTCGAACAATTGTTGTAAATCGAAAACAGGGCCCGCTGGAACACCGTTCTCCATCAGAATCGTGGTCCACTCTATTGCACTACGCGAACATAGCCGTGAATTTAAAACTTTACGCAATTGTTCTCGATGACTGGAACGAGCGTCGTTGTCGACGAACTCACTCTGCTGGACCAGATGGTCAAGATCGAGCAAGTGACAAAGATTCTCCCATTGAGACTGGGTCGCCGCTGCTATATTAATTATGCCATCAGCTGCTTCAAAGGCACCATATGGATAGATCACGGGGTGTTCGTTACCAATTCGTTGTGGTATTTCACCCAGGCTGAGGTAACGCTGGCCCTGTACACAAAGCATCCCCACGACCCCAGCCAGAAGCGACGTTTCGACTTTTTGACCGCTCCCTGTGCGCTCTCTCTGATGAAGTGCAGTAATCGTTCCCAAGGCACTCCAGATTCCGGAAACGAGATCGGCAAGTGGCACTCCAAGACGCGTTGGCAGGCCGTCTGCCTGCCCGGTAATACTCATCATGCCTGACATGCCTTGGGCAATCTGATCATAACCCGGCCACTGACCATAAGGACCGTCGGTACCAAAACCTGTGATACTTGTGTAGATAAGCCGTGGCGCGTCCTTAACAAGCGTATCGTAGTCAAGACCGATGTTTTTCGTTGTTCCTGGTTTGAAATTTTCGACCACTACATCGGCATCCCGAGCCAGTTGTTGTAAAAGCTCAAGGCCTCGTGGCTCTCGAAAATTAACTGCTAAACTTTGCTTATTACGGTTGATGCTGAGGTAAAAAACGCCAATTCCGTCGTGATAGGGTCCCCAGCTGCGGGACATATCCCCACCCTGAGTGGGCTCGGTTTTAATTACTGTTGCTCCCAGATCACCGAGAATCATCGTACAAAAAGGACCGGCGAGAGCCCGCGTCAGGTCGAGTATTCGAATTCCTTCTAGAGGTAACGGCATGGTTACACTTCATTGATGACTTCAATTCTATCTACGATAGAATAACCGAACCCACTGGGTGAGGAAACAATCGTTACAGTTTACGCCCCGATAATTAGGCAGGCGACCGGTCGATGACGTTCGATGGTTAAATACGTAAGGGTTTACGTCGGCCGATCCCCATTAACCGTCACCCGGTGCATGTATCGACGCTGACCGTGATAATCATTCAGTGCGTAATGCTGTACGCAGCGGTTGTCCCACATCGCCACCGAACCATTTTCCCAGTGAAACCGGCACGTGAATTCGGGCTTTGTGGCTTGTTTATAAAGAAACTCAAGCAATGGTTTGCTTTCGTCCTCGGTCATGTTTTCAAAGCGAACCGTAAATGCCCGGTTAACAAAAAGACTCTTACGACCTGTCTCCGGATGGGTGCGGATTACGGGATGCAGGTTTTCGACAGTAGGTTGGCGCATAGCTTCCTCGGACAACTTGGTCGAGCGGGTCATATTGCGTTGCTCTGCTTCGGTTCGATCGGACAGAGTGTGATCAGAATGCACAGCCCGAAGACCGCACAGCAACTGCCGAAGACCGGTCGACAACCCTTCAAACGCAAGTTCCTGATTGGCAAACAGCGTGTCCCCGCCACTGTCCGGCACATCAATCGCATAGAGAATTGAGCCTAACGCGGGACGTTCTAGAAACGTAATATCTGAATGCCAGACCCCGCCAATGTTGTGCTCGGCATCTGCTTCCTTGACGATGGGCAATATTTCTGGATGGCCATCCAGCGGTACATACTGAGGATGCACATTAAGCGTGCCAAACCGGCGTCCGAACGCTTTATGACTTTCCAAGCTCAGATCCTGATCACGAAAGAAGATTACGTGATGATCAAGAAACGCCTGGTGAATCTCGCTGAAGGTCGGAGTATCACAATCCGCGAGGTCTACGCCTGAAATCTCAGCGCCAACAGCACTGCTGAGTGGTCTGACCTGAATAAGCTGGTAACACGTATCGTCAGTACTCATGTCATCCACACAGTGATCCTCGATGTGCTGTCGCGTCAGTCGCTATATCTTTTACAGAATTTGACCAAGTCATTCTACGCCCACAACACACGCGCTCCAACCTCATTGATCCATCTGATCAATGTCTGGCCGAGATCACAACGCCAGCAAGATAGAGGCTTTATACTTTCTTGATTACCTCTTTTTGCTACCACCGCATTATGTCGTCCAAACAGCACACGAACAGACAACGTAGAATCAGCGATTACGACGTTCTTGTTGTCGGTGCCGGGTTTTCAGGCCTCTATCTGCTATACCGATTACGTGGTTCTGGCTTTAGGGTCCGAGTCGTCGACCGCGCGCCGGATGTCGGCGGTACCTGGCACTGGAACCGCTACCCCGGTGCACGATGCGACGTAGAAAGCGTACAGTATGCCTACAGCTTTTCACCGGAACTCGAACAGGAATGGGTCTGGACCGAAAAATATGCGACACAACCCGAAATACTCCGATATGCACACCACGTTGCAGAGCGTTTTGATCTAAGACGGGATATTGAGTTCAATACCACCGTGACGTCGGCCGTATTCGACGAATCCAGACATCGGTGGCTCGCTGAAACCAGTGACGGTCGATCAATATCCGCAGACTTCTGTATCATGGCCACCGGTTGTTTATCAACCACGAACACACCGATGTTTGAGGGACAGGATTCTTTTGCTGGTCCGGTCTACCACACCGGAGAGTGGCCACACAAGGCGGTAGACTTTACCGGGCAGAAGGTAGGCGTGATTGGAACGGGTTCTTCGGCAATACAGTCGATTCCCATCATCGCTGAACAGGCCGAACATCTGTATGTTTTTCAGCGCACCCCACATTACACGGTACCTGCGTGGAATCGAATGCTTGAGAGCGATCCAGCGTCACGCAAATCGGGAAGAAAAGCCTACGGCTATGATGCGGACCTCACGATCGAGGAGATAAAGGCCGATTACGCCGGTCTTCGCAAACGCGCGCGCAGGATGTTTAACGCTCTCGCATTCATCCCTAACCGCAAGTCAGCCCTGGAAGTCGATGAATCCGAACGGCAGGTCGAGTACGAAGGATTCTGGCAGCGCGGTGGTGTAGTGTTTCTGGGTGCCTATACCGACCTCGCTAAAAGCCTTGAGGCCAATGAGACAGCAGCCGAGTTCATACGCGAGAAAATCCGGCAGACTGTCAATGACCCGGTGGTTGCCGAAACTCTGGTACCCACCTACACCATCGGCTGTAAGCGACTCGCCGTTGATACCAACTACTATGAAACCTACAACCGATCCAATGTCACGCTGGTAGATGTGAGTCAGTCCCCTATTCAGAAAATTACACAACAAGGCGTCTATGCACTGGACCAGGAATACAACCTCGATTCCTTGATCATGGCGACTGGATTTGACGCCATGACCGGCACCCTGCTCAAAATCGACATCCGCGGTCGTGACGGTCTCACGCTTAAAGAAAAGTGGGCAGAGGGACCCAAGGGGTATCTTGGGCTGGGAATCTCCGGATTTCCTAACTTGTTTATGATTACAGGCCCCGGCAGTCCGTCCGTACTCACCAACATGATGCAGTCGATCGAGCAGCATGTGGACTGGATCGTCGCGTGTCTGGAACACCTCCGAACCCACAATATTGCCGCCATTGAGGCCACCCAGTCAGCTGAGGATGATTGGGTGGCACACAACGACGCCGTAGCCGACGATCACATGCGAAATTCCTGCAGTTCCTGGTACGTGGGTGGCAACATTGAAGGCAAACCACGGGTGTTCATGCCCTACGTTGGTGGATTTCCGCTTTACGTCGAAAAATGCAACGAGGTTGCCACACAGAATTACCTTGGATTCACACTGACCACGTAAACCTGGTTAGGCTATTCGGCATATACTCAGCGCATGGCGACAACGGCTCAGCCTGCTTCTTTTATCTGGTCCTGCCAACACACCTGGCGGAGTGCCTCCAAGAATACACTCTGGTGTCTTGCCGGTTGTTCGATCGGCGACTGGGGCACTATCCTTTTCTTTCAGCTGACTGGTATCAGCTGGTCTACGATTGCCATCATGTTGATGGCAATCGTCAACGGCATACTGACTTCAATTGCACTCGAAACCATCATCCTGTCCCGACAGATGACCATAGCTACCGCATTTAAAACAGCTATTGGAATGTCACTCATCTCAATGCTGTCCATGGAGATCGCCATGAATCTGGTCGACGTTGCAATCACAGGCGGCGCGACGCTTATCTGGTGGATTTTACCGATCATGTTTGCAGCAGGTTTTATGGCCGCGGTCCCGTACAACTACTGGAGACTCAAGGCGTTCGGTAAGGCCTGTCACTGAGACTGTTTTCCGCTCAAGTAAACCGCTCCTGGGTATTTGTTACCTGGTGTAAAAAATAAGATGACTGCTAAAGTTGGCTACTGTACTGACGCCACTGGTACAACTGGCCAATTTTTGATTGAGCCCTGAAACTTCATGGAGAACGATATCCTGTATGAGCATCACGGGCACGTCCGCCTGATCACGATCAATCGCGCCGCCAAGATGAATTCACTGGACTTTGCAGCCCACGAGCTAATGGTCGAGATCTGGCGCGAATTCAATGCTGATGCCGATGCGCGGGTAGCAGTGCTGACGGGTACCGGCGAAGCGGCTTTTTGTGCTGGCGCTGATCTCAAGACTTACACCATGCCGTTTGCGACGACACCGGCACCGGAATTCACCCGCGTGTATACCAATGGCCCCGGTCTTGGGGGGATCACCCGAAACGTTAATGTTTTCAAACCGATTGTTGGAGCAATCAATGGCTATGCCATCTCGGGTGGACTGGAAATTGCCCTGGCCTGTGATATACGGTTTTGTTCACCCAATGCTGAATTTGGACTGCAGGATGTCCGCTGGGGTTTCCACGCCTGTGATGGCGCTCTGATTCGCCTGCGTGAAATCATCGGTCTGGGTCACGCCATGGAGATGATCCTCTCCGGCGACCGCTTCGACGCTGAGTTCGCCTACCGCACAGGACTTGTCAACCGAATTGTTGAACAAAGCGAACTGCTGCCAGAAACCATGACCTATGCTGAAAAACTCGCATCGCGCGCACCCCTTGCACAACAACTTGCCAAGGAAGTGATGTACCGTACCCATGGTTTGACCATGGATGAAGCCCTTCGTATCGAATCACTGTCATTCCGAAGTCTTGCGGACACCGAAGATCTGGCTGAAGGTAATCTTTCGTTTCGTGAGAAACGTGATGCTGTGTTCAGGGGAAAATAGCACGACGGCAGGCGAACGCAATGGCTAAACGATTTTGGTATCTCAGTCCCGACTGCGAAATGACCCTGGCAGAGGGTCTTGACGAATATACGTCAGCCTATTCTTTTCTTAACAATAATGACGGAAAAACCGAAGCGAGCGCCTGGTTCAGAAAACACGACCTGACGCATGTGGTTTTCGGTACGCTGCCATTCGAGATTCGGGGGGAAACCATCAATGACCTGTGGACGATCTTTGGGTCGGACGTCACGTTGAAAGGCTATATGCAGTTTTTCTCAGCGACCCAGATCAGCTATAACACGATCATCGAGAGTTATATTCCCCGCTATGGCAACAAGTTTAGTGTTTACTGGGAAATGGTCAGACAGATTCCCATATCCTGTGTCACAGTTGTACGCGCGTTCAAGATGACCAGGAAATGGCCCTGGCACCATCCCGAGGCTTACCTCACCCGATCACTGAAGGACATCAGGGTTGAATTCGGAATTCGACTGATCGATACCGCACAGTCTTAAGACAAAGCTTAAGTTACCAGGCAACATTTGCCTGATCTGGCGGTGAAAAACCTGGCACGAACTTATTGGACCATCTCGCTTACGGTCTGTTCAAAATAGGCCAGTGCCGGTTCATTACGGCCATAGGTCAGGTGTGATTGTGCGCCAGAGTCAAAGCCAAACTGTATGCCCTCACCGGTTGGAAAATCCTCATTCGATACGGTACCGATTACCAGTTCAAGATTACGCTCCCAGTGCGCTCCGGCACTCTCGCTGATAACGGGCTCTGGCACCAGAAAATCCAGAATAATCACAGACCGATCAACAGCATTGTCCAGCGGATAGATTCGCCAGATTTCCAGGTGGTCGGCCTGGACCACAAAGACAGTATTCGGGAAGAGCACGTAGACCAGTGCGGTATGGGTCACAAGATCCCATTCCTCCTCAGACAGGTCACGCAACGATTCGATGCTTCGACGCGGATAAGTGACCCGCAAATGAGGACCAAAGGGATGAAACAAGCACAGGTTACTGAAGAATATCGGGGAGATCGAATTCTTGTGCAGTACGCCAAAGTGATAAGGCTCGAGAAAAGTATCGATAGCGAGAGCGAGCGTGAGGCATAGTGATAATGGCTCGCTAAATTGTAACTGCCGAGTTCGGGCCCTAATCCTCCCAATTGACTTCGCATATCGATCTCGCTCGATACATCACCGGTTTGAGCAGGCGTCGCAGACGCCCAAATCATGCCATCTGATTCCGTCGCAGGCAGAGATATCAACCCGCAGTCGGATCTGTCTATGCCGGGAAAACTCTGCTTGTCCGGTATACCCACCAGATTGCCCCTGGTATCATAATTCCAACCGTGATATGGGCAGCGGAATCGTTTTCCAGTAGTGCCGTGCCCCTCCGCGACCCGGGCACCCCGATGCCTGCACACATTCATAAATGCTCTAACTGTTCCGTCCTCCCCACGGACAACCAACTGGGGAACACCAGTATGGTCACAGGTCAGAAAGTCTCCCGGTTTGGGCAACTGGCATGACAGCCCGACCAATAAGGGTCGCTGTCGAAAAAGTACTTTGCGTTCCTTCGATAACCGTTCCGGCGATGTGTAATGACTCACTGGATTACAGTAAGTTTCAGCAGCGAGCTGGGTCGTCCCAGCATCGATGTGCTGTAGCACATCATGTACCAGGGCTGTTTGGAGCTTTTGGTCCATCGCCAGTATGGACAAAACCACCTCAAGTTTGTTCGGTGAATCCCCACGGGGCCTCAGCAGGGAATACAGTGCCTTAGTTTAGCGGTGTTACGACAGGTTGTTTAGTGTCGATGATCCTCAGGTGCCAACGGACCATCGGGTCAGCCGCCGGCCGACCCGATTGACCAGGGTATGCAAAGCAATCGTCATTGCTACAAGGGCAAACAATGCTGCAAACATCAGATCGATCTTCACCCGGCCGTTGGCCAACAGCATCAGGTAGCCCAGTCCGCGGGAAGCACCAACCCATTCTCCAATCACAGCCCCGATCGGTGCATAGACGGCGGCCAGCGTAAGTCCCGAAGCCAACGATGGCAGTGCGGCCGGCACCCGAATTCTGAACAGAGTCCGGCTGCTGGACGCATTCATGGTTGTCGCAAGGTCAAGAAATCCGCGGGGCGTGTTTCTCAATCCATCGTAGAATGTCGAGGCGACTGGAAAGTAAATAATCAGCAACGTCATGACGATCTTTGAACCCACCCCATACCCCAGCCACAGGGTCAGCAACGGTGCCAATGCAAATATGGGCACGGTCTGACTGAAAAGCATTAACGGCAGTAACAGTCTGCGGGCAGATCCCGAAACCATCAGATAAAGCGAAGTGCTGATACCAAGAACGGTGCCCAGCAGCAACCCGGCAAGGACCTCTGACAATGTGACCAGTGCATGTTCGCCGATTAACTCTGCATGATCGACTGCGGCGCGGCCAACCCGCAATGGGCCAGGTAAGATGAATGATGGCACTCCCGTAACCCGCACAAGCAACTCCCAGACGGTCAGGGCAACCAATACCACGATCGCGATATCGCGAATTTTTTTGATCATGACCGCAATGCGTCGAACAAGCGCGACTGGATATCCACTGTGTCCGGAGCATTGAATCCGCGAATAGGTGGCTGGGCAGCGATCTGGGTTTTCTGCAGCCCGGATTCAGTCAGCAGAAACACTTGATGAGCAATGCGTGCAGCCTCGGCCGGATCATGCGTCACCAGCATGACCGTCCGACCCAAGAGCACTTCAAAGGCAAGCTCTTGCATCTCGCTGCGGGTCCGGGCATCCAGTGACGAAAACGGTTCGTCAAGTAGCAACAAGGGTTTATCTTCCATTAACGTTCGCGCCAGAGCAGCGCGTTGACGCATACCTCCCGAGAGTTCATGTGGTCGCTTATCCGCATGATTACTCAGACCCACTTGACTGATAAGCTGACCTGCCCGTTCAGACATCGGCTCTTCGCCGCGCAACGAGGCACCCAGCATGACGTTTGCACGAACATCAAGCCATGGCAGGAGAAGATCAGCCTGGGCCATGTAGGCAACCTGTTCTCGCAGGGGCCGACCATCAGTGCTCTCTATGGATCCATTAAATTCACCGCCGGTATGCAGTCCGGCTATCAGCCTGAGTATGGTTGACTTCCCGACCCCGGAAGGGCCAAGCAGGCAGGTCCACTGCCCACCTTCAAGCACAAGGTCAAGCTCGTCGAACAGAATTACATCCCCGTGACGGAATCGTCCCCGGATTTGCAATTCAGGTGCAGCATTGGGATGGTTTATCCCAAGTTAACCCCCGCGACGGCTGCGGTTCATGACCTACTCACCTGTGATGTCGATCGCCAACGCCTGAACCGGTTTGATATTGGCTATAAGGCCTGCCGAATTGAGAAAGACCTCCATATTCCGGTAGCGCCCAGCATCCAGAGCAGCAGGACGCAGCGCAAAGCGCGACAGTGTATCGGCCCAGGCCTTCCGATTCAGCTCGTCCTGGAGTTCCTTGGCTGTCGCCGAGAAGATTTCCCAGCTCTGTTGCGGATGATTGACGATGTACTGAGTGGCTTTCTCTGTTGCGGTGAGAAAGCGCCTGATTGCATCCTTATTATGTTCGGTCCGGTGGGCCACGTAGATCAGCTCGTCGTACGGTGGGAGCCCTTCCTCTTCAAGATAGAAACAACGCCCCTTGATGTCTTCGATCGCCATCTGGTTGAGTTCAAAATTTCGGTAGGCACCGATCACGGCATCCACTTGGCCAGACATCAACGACGGCGACAGTGACCAGTTAACGTTAACCAGTTCGACATCAGCCAACGATAGATCGTAGCGGCCGAGAATCGCCGTCAGCAGTGCCTCTTCAACCCCAGCAACTGAATAGCCGATTTTTCGACCTTTCAGATCGGCGATGCTTCTAATAGGCCCCTCATCCAGCACCAGCAGGCAGTTCAGTGGCGTCGCTATCAGCGTGCCGACCCGGACCAGAGGCAGCCCCGCATGCACCTGAAGATGCAGCTGCGGCTGGTAGGAGATCGCCAGATCGAACTTGCCAGCGGCCACCAGTTTCGGCGGGTCCGCAGCATCGGCCGGAGCAATGATCTCCACTTCCAGACCTTGCTCAGCGAAATAACCGTTCTCCTGGGCAATGATAATAGGCCCGTGATTAGGGTTCACAAACCAATCCAGTATCACGGAAAGCTTAGCGGCAGCCGCCAGCGACGGTATGATCAGAATCAGAACAAATAGTAGTGTTCTCTTCATCACGGTTTTCCAACCCCCTTGTGTATTACGTTAAATTAAAGATCAATCTGCTGGCCCATCTGAATCCGAATGGCCGCACCGTGTCAGGACACACAGAGGATGAACATCCAGACGCTGCAGGCAAGCAATCAATGCCATTAAGACTGTGAATCTGGAATGTGATGCGCAATTCAGATCTCTCCTTCCGGCTCTGGAAATCTGAAACCGCGCTCGAGACTGCAGGCGGGAGTCCGTTTCCTTCGCCGGCATTACCCGGTTCAGGTTCGATGGGTCAGCGTTCGCTTCTCAGCCTTTAGGCACCCCAACGGATAGCGGCTTCTAGAATAGCAGTCGTTAAGCACCAAGACAACACATCCCGACCCCTAAGACCGCTGAGCGTGCACCAGTGACCTCATACACTGATGTAGGCTATGCTTAAATAGGGAGCTTTCAGAATGCCTGATAACCACAACACCGAACATCCGATGGCTGGCGGCGGCAAGACTGTCTACGGTGCCAGTGTCGGAATTCTCATGCTGGATACCATTTTCCCGCGCATACCCGGGGATTTTGGCAATGCCGCTACCTGGCCGTTTCCCGTGATGTATCGTGTCATCCGCGGTGCATCACCTCACCGCGTGGTTCGAGAGCGTGCAGACGGGTTGCTCGATGCATTTATCGAATCAGGCAAACAATTGGTCGCCGACGGCGTCGATGGCTTGACCACAACCTGCGGTTTTCTATCGCTGTTTCAGGATGAGCTGGCACGTGCAGTAGACGTGCCCGTCGCCGCATCTTCATTGATGCAGGTACCCATGGTTGAAAAACTCCTGCCTCCGGGCAAGCGGGTGGGGGTGATGGCGGTGTCCCGAGAAAATCTGACTCCCGATCATCTGGCCGCCGCAGGCGCGGCCCTTGATACTCCGATTGTGGGGACAGAAACTGGCCGGGAGTTTTTCCATTTTATTATGGAAAACCGGCCGACGATGAATGTGAGCGCCTGCAGACTCGATCTGCTTGATGCGGGTAGACAACTTGTCAGCGACCACCCGGATGTTGGTGCGGTTGTACTCGAATGCACCAACATGGGACCCTATGCCCCCGAACTGCGACGTGAGCTTGGCATTCCGATTTTCAGCGGCATCTCGTTTATCAGCTGGTTTCAGTCAGGACTGCTACCGCGCGAGTACAATGGCATCACTGCCGATCCACGGCATTTGGCCGGATAAGCCTGTGCACATACTTTGCGCACATAGGTCTGCAGCATGCCGGGCGTACTGAGATGACCCGACAGGCCCCATTACTATGTTCATTTTCACCGCCCGGATAAAGTGACCACCAACATTTATCGACAGGAGTACCCTTAAGATGATTCCAGAAAGTGCTGCCGACCTGATGTCCTGGGAGAAGAAAGCATTTGTCCACCTCGCGCTAACTTTGGCCGATGGAACACCCCAGTGCACACCACTGTGGTTCGACTACGATGGCACCCACGTCATCATCAACAGCGCCCTTGGCCGGGTCAAGGACCGGGCCATGCGGCGTGCCCCGCAGGTGGCCCTGGCGATATCTGATCCGGATAACCCCTACCGCTATATCCAGATCCGGGGCAAGGTCGTCGATATCACTGAAGAAGGTGCCTACGACATGATCGATCACCTCTCCGACAAATACCGGGGAGAACCCTTTGACCATACCGAGGGAGAGGTCCGGGTCACTTACCGGATTCTCCCTGAGTCGGTCCAGCCCAAAGGCTGAAAAATCTCTTATAAGGTGTAAGCGCTCCTTCCAGAACCCGGGTCGAACGCAGACGTTACAGGAACATCGTCAGGACGCCCGTGTATCCGTAGAGGCGCTGGTGTGAGATCTCGCCATTGGCGAAGAACCCAACCAGTGGCAGATCGCCGAATTCCTCCTGGATGAAGCCAAGTTCTTCCGAGTTCGTGCCGAAGGTGTGGCGGCCGCGCCCCAGGCAAGAGAAATAGAGCGCCCCCCTGGGCTTGGCCTTGGTTGTCCGGTCCTTAATCTGTTTGAGCATTCGGACCAGGTCATCCCGAGCGGTCGTACCGTCTCGCCGACAGAACATGATCTGCGTACCTTTCTGCGGCAAATCACCGATCGCGATGAGCCCGTTTTCTGCATCAATACCGACAATGTTGCGCACCAGGTAGTCGCCGGTATCAGAGCCTACGACGGGCAGCGCCGCAAATATGTACCCTGCCGTTCGAGCCAGGTCAGCTGCCAACGTCTCTCCAATATCCTCCTTGAAGATCTCCAGTGCGGGGCGTCCATCGATGCGCAGCACAATGTTGCGGCTGACTTCGGTAATCGTCCGCTTCGGCCCGATTGGAGAACAGCCCTGGGTCAGGCCGGTGCACACCGGCACCTTTTCCGAGAACAGCACCCCTGAGACACCCCCGGACGTAACGGTATCGGCAATCTGCAGGTTGCGGCTGCGTGAAGACGTCAGCCCACCGACCAGGTATCCACCGTTTAACATCTCGGAAAGATCGGGAATTAATTGCTGGAGATCGGGGCTCTCCGGTGCCGCGTGGACCACCGCAAAGTTCTGGATATTGTCGCCAAACCACCCTCGATGCTGATGATCAAAAGCATCCAGGTCGTCCTGCACGGCCGGAAACACCCGGAAAGAAGTTTCCGGGAAACCGCAGGCCATGACGGTCATCGCCGGCTGGTCGTAGTCCTCATGACCGGTGCGGAGTATGCCGATGCCGGTCGTTCCGACCCAGTGCGGTATGCCGGTCTTGTCCTTAAGACGTGGCACGATTTCCGCCAGTGCATCAACGTGGCTGTCGGTGGTATAGATAAACCCGAGGTTCCCGGACCATGGCTGACTGGCAATTTGCTCTGCACACTGGTCGACGGCATCCTGCCACCGTTCCAGCATGGAACTCCCAACCCGAAACTGCTCTGCACTCATGGCGATCCGTTGCCCTCCACTGGCAAATAAAACGACTTCAAGGCAGCCCACAGGTCTCAGCGCACCCGAGGACTAATCGTTGGCGTAGAATGATATCCAGAATATACAGCCAAGCCCAGTGTGAAATGATCAGGTGACCGCACAAAAAGGAGATTCTCATGGCACGCGTTCGCGATATTGATATCAGTGAAGTACCTGAAAACATTCGACCCATCTACGAACAGTTTTCGAATGAATACGGGCCTTTCCTAAACCAGGTTAAGGTATTTGCCCACCGCCCGCCTGCCCTGAAACACATCATGGGTCTGCTGTTGGACCTGGCCGACGAAAGCCTGCTGCCTAAACGCCACCTGGAGATCGCTCTGGTCGCAGTGTCCAAGCTCAATGAGTGCACCTACTGTGTTGCCCACCATGCCCCCCGACTGGTTGATCAGGGGTTGTCGGCGAAAACGGTTGCCAACATCCTGGACCCGGACTGTGAAGGGCTGGACGACATCGACCGACTGGTTCGCGACTTTGCTGTGGAGGTTACTCTCAGATCAAATATTCTGCGTGACGACATCTTCGATCGACTGAAACAACATTTCAGTGAAGAGCAGATCGTCGAACTGACCCTGCGCACCGCGCTGTGCGGTTTCTTTAACCGATTCAACGATACCCTGCAGATCGGTATGGAAGCCGGCGTAATTGAGGATATGCTTTCCCGGGGTTCAAGCATGGACGACCTACCGCACCCTGGATCGCTGGAGACACAACATAATGCGCCGATCGGGCAACCGATTCCCACTGACCAAGTCCAATGAGTTGGGCTATGCGATCAAACTCAGGAATGTTTTTTTGGACTATTTTTCTTCTAAGCACATAGGAGGCTTTTTGATGCAGACACCGCTCGTTCCCCGACAGCCTGTTCCTAACCTTACTGTTCCCATTGTCGACGGTAGCACCTGGACACTGGCTGACCAAACGCCCCAACAGTTCACCCTGATCGTGGTTTACCGTGGACTGCACTGCCCCATCTGCTCACACTACTTGGCTGATCTCAATCGACGAATTGAGGCCTTCAATGAACTTGGTGTCAGTGTGCTGGTACTATCGAGTGACGATGAAGCCCGAGCCAGTCAGGCTAAACATGACTGGCAGCTCGGCAGCCTGGACGTGGGTTATAACCTGTCGATAGAAACTGCACGCAAATGGGGGCTTTATATTTCATCTTCTAATGGTAAAACGTCAGCCGGTGTGGTTGAACCCGACCGCTTTCCGGAACCTGGCCTGTTTCTCGTGCGACCCGATAACACTCTTTATTTCGCGTCCGTCCAAACAATGCCTTTTGCCCGCCCATCGTTTGCCGACATCCTCAAAGCTGTGTCTTTTGTGATTGAGAAAGACTATCCGGCTCGAGGCGAAATCAGCAACTAAGATGTTATCTGGCCTTGATGGACTTACCTGCAGTACGGTAAATTACTTCATCATCAATGTATTCCACAGACTGCCCGGTCATAGGCACAAGCGCTTTTCTTTTCTACCTTGAACAAACATCTGCCGATTCAGATCACTACGGATCAGAAACAACAGTTCGCTCGGGATGGTGTCGTGTGTCTGCGCGGACTGTTTGATGAGAACTGGATCACATTACTGACAGCTGGTATTGAACTCAACCTTTTAGAACCTGGTGAACACTCTCGAATCTGGGATCGTACTGACAACAATCGAACCGTTTTCTACGACTCTGATAACTGGCGGCGTATCTCCCAGTATCGGCAGTTTGTTTACGAGAGTCCGTGTGTATCTGTCGCAACCGCACTTCTGGATACCGACAGCGTCAACTTTTTCTTTGACGCGGTATTCGTCCGCTCTCCTGGAGTTACTTTTGCGACACCCTGGCACCAGGATGAGCCGTACTGGTCGGCCGAAGGTCTCGATACAGTCAGCATCTGGATGCCGCTGGTCCCGGTTTCTAGACAAAGTGCTCTGGCGTTTGTACCCGGCTCCCACCTATGGCCAAACCATTACCGTCAACAGGATTTTGGAGAACTGAATCCAGACAGGCAGCCGGATGTAGACACTGTTCATTTTGCTGACGACTGGGAACCATTCCCTGATATTGATGCCGACAGAGACGCATTCGATGTAATTAGCTGGGAGATGAACCCCGGCGACTGTATCGCATTCAACGGCCGCATCATACACGGCGGCTCCGGTGCACTACCACCCGAGCGGGATCTTAAAGTGTTCAACACCCAATGGCTGGGCGACGATGTCCGGGTCAGCTTCCGTTCCTACGGTATGGATCCCGACCACACACAGAAAATGCACGCCGCAGGTCTTCGTCATGGCGACCGTCTCGACGATACCGTCTACCCACGGCTGCCCGCACAACAACTCAACCCGATCAGCTGAAAGCGCTCGAGGCCAGGGCACAATTCGACTCATGACCCGAAGGACACTGCAGCGTGCGGCGTTTTTCTGGCTTTTCGTCACGCTGTCCGCATACCTTGTGTACATCTATCCCGTTCAACGGTTGACCGACTGGCTTGGCCGCCCGGATCTTCTCAAACTCCCCTCCACGGTAGGTCTGTGGATGCTGATGATTGCCATCCTCTGGCTGTCTTTCCGACGGAGAAGCCGTGTGCTTGAGTGGATACTTTTCAACTGGCTGGGGGTCGGGTTTGTATTTTGCGTACTCTGCCTGGTCTATGATCTTGTCCGACTGATCAATCCACTCAACGACCAAGCCGCTGCAGCCGTGATCCTGTTGATGGGGGCAGGTCTTGTGACCTTTTCATTTATTACCGCACAGACAACCACGCACAAGACATTACGTTTCCACAGTCACCGACTCCGCAAGGACTACCGGTTAGTCCAGATCAGCGATGTGCACATTGGCTCACGCAGCAGCAGGTTTCTGGACCGCATTGTGCAGAGCATCCAGACACTTCATCCCGACATGGTTCTAATCACCGGTGACTTTCTGGATTCAAGTCGCATCAGAGCGAAAGATATCAAAGCGCTTAAGACACTCGCCATGCCGGTGTATCTGTCGATCGGCAACCATGAGCGCTATATCGGCCTGGACAAGGTGGTGCCCCTGCTCGAAGATACTGGCGTCAGGGTGCTTCGAAACAACAGTGTGTATATCGACGGCCTGCAGCTGATCGGTATTGACGATGCCGATGATGTTCATCAGGTTGGTCGTGAGCTTGCCGACATCACACTCGATCCTCAGTGTTTCAAAGTACTTCTCTACCACCGACCACTGGGATGGGACTCAGCGGTAAAAGCGGGTATTGACCTGACACTTTCCGGGCATACCCACAATGGACAAATCTTTCCGTTTAACTACCTGGTCAGACAGCAATTCAAATTGATCACCGGCCTGCACCGAAGCGGTCACTGCCAGCTTTATGTTTCTCCGGGCACAGGGACCTGGGGACCTGTGATGCGCCTGGGATCACGCAATGAGATCACCTGTATTGACCTGATTGCATCGGGGCTCTAGCAACCGAGACCTGCACTGAGCTAGGGTCCCTTGCCCACGCCTCAGGCAGGAACCACGTCGAACGCCATGCTGATGCGCCGCTGATCAGCTTCATGGGCGATGGTCCGATGGTAAAAGTAGGAAGGGAACAACAGCAACAGGCCCTCTTCGGGCTGAATAATTTCCACCAATGGTTCCGAACGGGCATGAAAATGTGAAGGTCGACTGCCAAACTCGATCCAGCCGCCATTCGAGTCGCCGGCCAGCACGACTTCCGGTACCTCCACGTAATACACACCACTCAACCAGGCTGATGGATGTATATGTGGGACCTGATGACTCTGCGTGTGCATCACGACCGACCAGAGCGTTAGCCAGTAGTCATCTGGTTTTCGTGCCGCAAAAGGATGCTCAGCCGAGACTGGCAGTTGTGAACAAAACTCATCAATTGCTGAACGGAGGAGCTGTTCCAGTTCAGCAACGGGTCCGGCCTCATCCAGCAACAGTTGCCCGATTACGGCAGTTGCGGTAATTTTAGACTACGCAATCTATCATTTGCCGATCGAAGGCGATAAACGGGGACAACACCATGCGCTACGGTTTTTATCTGCCCACTAGAGGCCCGACTTCAGATGCCGATTCTCTGGTTAAAATCGTTGAAGAAGCAGAACGGCTGGATTTCGACTCAACCGTGATTGCGGACCATGTGGTGTTTCCGGTACAAATCGAATCAAGCTACCCTTATACGGTAGGCGGAAACTTCCCCGGGGGCTGGGAGACGTTGGAGCAGTTGTCGTTGATAGCCTTTATTGCCGGCAAAACACGGGACCTCCGGCTGATTACCAGTGTCATGATACTGCCACACCGCAATCCCGTGGTCACCGCGAAAATGCTGGCGACTATCGATGTGCTGTCTAAAGGTCGGCTAACAGTCGGCGTGGGTGTCGGCTGGCTGCGCGAAGAATTTGAGACGCTGGGATGCTTTGAGTTTGACCGTCGCGGCGCACTGTCTGATGAATATCTTAAGATCTTTAAAATTCTCTGGTCGCAGGAACCCGCCAGTTTTGACGGTGAGTTCTACCGCTTTGATGCACTCCACTTTCTACCCAAGCCGGTACAAATCCCGTATCCACCGATCTGGATCGGCGGCCACAGCCGGCCAGCACTACGACGGGTAGCGCGATTCGCGGACGGCTGGCATCCCGTCGGTGCCAATCCAGCCGTACCGCTGCAACCGAACCAGTTCGCCCAGTCCTGCGACGAACTGCGTCGGCTGACCGAACTCGAAGGCCGCCGCTATGAAGATCTTACGATCTGCTTCAAGGCGCCTCTCTATGACAAGGAAACAACCACCGTATCAGGCATTGATCGGCGTCCGTTTTCGGGCAGTACATCACAGGTCGTCGATGACATCGGTACTTACGGAGATCTTGGTGTGCATGAGTTGATTTTCGACTTTCGCTCCGATGCACTGAATGAAACACTGGAGCGCATGGCACAATTCCGTGAGGAAATCTGTTCACAAGCACCTTAGCCGGTACTGTGAGATTTCAGCCTGTCTGCCGGTCGACTTTTTAGATCAGTCTGCGCAGGACACACCGGAATTACGGCGCCCGATGCCAGCCGATCACCTGTCTATGAAGAAGCCCTGGCAGGCGTGTTTTCCTGGACCCCGCTAATTGATATATTTGATAGGTCACCACTAATCTTACGAGCCAGAGTACCGCCAAACCTGAACTGGTAACCCTACAGGAGAAGCCTCACATGCTAAGTGAACGGCAACGTAATTATCGGCAGGAATACCGGTCACGGATCGACAGCTGGTACAACGGTCCGGTCCACATACTCCTGATTTATGTGATCGGACTCACGGCGATGTGGCTGTTCGCCCAACATCTTGAGAGTGTACGCTGGTGGGAATGGCTGTCGGTGCCGATATTTCTGCTCGGCTGTAATATCTTCGAGTGGTACCTGCACCTCAAGATCATGCACCGGCCACAGAAATCAAAAGCCCTGCGTGCTATCTACAACCGACACACGCTTCAGCACCACCAGTTCTTCACCGACTCAGAGATGCGCTTTCGCGACCAGAAAGACTGGCGCGTGACTTTCTTTCCGCCTTATGCATTGGTCGTGTTTATCCTGATCTCAATTCCAGGCGCCGTGCTGTTCTACTACCTGCTAACCCCCAACATCGGCTGGCTTTATATTTCGACCACCACGAGTATCTACCTGATTTATGAGTTCATGCACTTTTGCTGCCATATTGATGAAAATCGTTTTGTTAGATACATGCCGCTGGTCAATACGCTTCGCCGTCATCATACGGCCCATCATCATTCACGACTGATGATGGAAAAAAACATGAACCTGACCTTTCCGGTCGCGGACTGGTTATTTGGCACCTCTGACCTGGATCGAGGACTGCTGGGTCATCTTTTCAACGGCTACAGTGAGCGGCACCTGAAAACCAACCTCCGAGGCCGACCCCAGCGGCCGGATATTGCCGCGGCTCATCCCATCACACACTGACAGACAGCAACCGTTCCAGCACGTACCATGCCGGTTCATATCAAAATCATTGTTTCCATCATCACATTGATCGTCGGCGCACTGTTCCTGTACTTCGAAAATCGTTACGGTCAAGTCTTTGTCGGGCTCGTTGGCGCCGGCCTGGCTGTGTTTATGGTTATTGCAATGTGGATGTTTCGTGAACCAGGGCGGCGCGCCTGACCTTTCACTCGGTATGAAGTACTACGAAGGCCGCCGGACTATTGATGGCATCATGGTCACCGTGGACGGCGAGCCGCTTGACACACGGTATGACCTTGGGCAGTTCACCGATCTTGGCTTCGAGTGGTCTTATGAGGGCGATTCGCCTCGACAACTGGCCCTGGCACTCATCGCAGACTGCATCGGAGATGACGACGCCCGTAACCTGTCGACCGTATTTATGACACGGGTGATAGCCGAACTCGACAATGACTGGCAACTGAGCGAGGAGGATATCCGCCGCGAGGTCCGATCGATCCGCGACGCGGCCTGATACCTGATCAGTGCCTGTTGTTCAGTGCGTAGCCACACCCTGAGAAGGCGGTCGCCTGACCAGATCCCAGATGCTCGGTACTGCCCCGATCGGTACCACGATTAGTCGAGGGCTGTTAGCTGCCAGCGCCTGTGTCAGTTCGACTTCGAAAACCTCCGCTGATTCAACAGAGCATGAGCGAATCCCAAAGGACTCGCCCAACGCCACGAAATCTGGGTTGGTCAGGTCGACAGCAATGTGCCGACCGCCATAACTCGCTGCTTGTATGGTCTTCACGTTGCCGTAACTGGCATTGTCAAGAATAACAATCACTATTGAAATGTTATGGTGCACTGCGGTGGCAAGTTCCTGCAACGTGAACATAAATCCCCCATCACCACACACTGCAACTACCTGGCGGGCAGGATCGGCTACTTTCACTCCCAGTGCAGCCGGCAGAGCGTAGCCCAGGGTTGCCTGGAATCCGGGACCCATGATAGTGCGTGGCTGATAAGCCGGCAGTGCATAACGAACATACGAACCCAACTGAGTTACATCCGCGACAACGATGCCATCTTCGGGCAATGCCGCTCGCAGTGCACCGGCAAGTGCTGGTAACGGCTCCAGGGTCGACAGCTTGCCAGCGACTGCTTGTGCGGCCTGATTGCAAAAATCGAGATATGAGGCTCGATCGACATCTGTGGCTGGTACCGTATCGACAATCGCCTGTAGCCCTTTATCCGCTGAAGTCATCAGTTCGATATCAGCCGGCAACGGACGCCTGATCGCGGCTTCCTCGATATCGATCCGTATTACCTCGACATCTTGCTGCCGCCCCCAGGCAAGCGCCGGTGCGGTAAACCGTGTCCCGACCACCAGCGCAACATCTACGCGTTCCCAGATATACTGCCCGGTGAGGAAGGTAAAAGACAACGGGTGGTCATCGGGCAACACACCCCGGGCGCTGATAGTAGAAATCACCGGGATGCGAAGTTTTTCTGCCAACTGTTTAAGCGGCCCGCCGGCCGTCAGTGCACCACCGCCTACCACAATGACAGGGTGCTGCGCTGCACACAGACTTTTCACGGCCCGCTCGATCAGCACGGGATCCGGTTCGGCGGTACTTTCACCTGACGGTGCTTCCCGTAGGGTTACTTCTTCTGCAAGCGCCAGTCGATCTGGCGCCATCTCGAGGACCGCGGGGCCGGGTCTGCCTTGGGTCATTGCCCGGAACGCCTCCTCCAGCAGCTCGGGCACCTGGTGCGGATGGTCGGCCCGCTCGGACCAGCTCACCACGCCACGCGACACAGCCAGCTGGTCGCGTAGTTCGTGGGCAATACCCAGTCCTTCACCGATCTGGTAGGACGGGATCTGACCGGTAATACACAGCACCGGTTGTCCGGCAGCAACCGCAGTCGACACAGCCGCCATCGCATTAAGCATACCCGGGCCCGGAACGGCCATGAACACGCCAGGTCGCCCCGTCGCCTGGGCATAACCCATGGCCATAAAAGCGGCCCCCTGCTCATGGCGAGTGTGGACCGTACGGATCCTGTCCCGGCACCCGTGAAGTGCGTCAAATAATGGGTCGAGTTGGATACCTGGAATACCGAACACCGTATCGACACCGTGCGCGAGCAGTCCTTCAACTATCGCTTGAGCACCATTTAGCTTTGGCATCACCTTACTCCTTTTCAACCCCGTATCATGTTGACAGAACGCCTGGGTGTGCATTATCCAGCACACCGGCCAGATTCGAGTCTCTGCGGCAGATTCTGGCCGGCTCACCCATAATACTGAATTTCACCGCTGATCATACGCACCACTGTATGTTACTGCTTGAACACGACGCCAAGACACTGCTAGGTCGGTATGGACTGGCGATTCCTCCAGGCATTTTGGTCAAAGCAGGGGATCGGGTTACCGACAACAGGCTGCCGGACGGCCCCTGGATCGTCAAGGCGCAAGCTGCGACCGGCGGACGTGGAAAAGCGGGCGGCATCCGCACCTGTGAAGATCGAGCACAACTCGAAAGTACCGTTCAAGAACTCTGTTCACGGCTTATCAATGGCGTACCAGTCCAGGGCTGCCGGATCGAATCGAAAATTTGCACCACTCGTGAGTGTTACCTCAGCCTGTCACTCAATCCAATTACAGGTCTGGTAGATATTCTGGTCTCGCCAGCCGGAGGAGTTGAGATCGAATCCTCAGTGTCTAAAGGGGGAGCATTGCGCCGAGCCTCTGCACTGCCCGACTCGACAGCTATCGTCACAGCGGGCACACCACTCCTCAACGCGCTTGAGGCTGATAAGCAGACACTGGCTACAGTCCTTGAACGTCTGGCTGACGCGTTCCTCGAACTTGAAGCACTGCTGGTTGAGATTAATCCTTTATTCATATTGCCCGATCAAAGTTGTCTGCTGGGTGATGCCAAGGTCATACTCGACGCCAATGCGTTCACTCGACAACCGCACCTTGAGCGATTTCTTGTAGATCGTGTAATCGATTATCCTGAGGCTGTCCTCAAACTCCATCATGGGTTTGATTTCATTGTGACCAACCCCCAGGGCACGGTCGGCCTGCTGACAACCGGTGCCGGGCTCAGCATGATGCTGTGTGACGAATTACGCGCGCGTGGCCTGGCACCGTACAACTTTTGCGATGTTCGTACCGGCGGCTTGCGCGATGACCCGCAGCGCCTGGTCGACGTACTCAGTTGGCTTTGCCAGGGACCGTGTACCAAGGTCATTCTGATCAACATTTTCGGCGGAATTACTGACCTGGGTGTGTTCGCTCGCCTGCTGGTGCAAGCCATGGATCAGGTGACGGAGCAGAATTTGCCGATGATTGCCCGGCTGATCGGACCGAACCAAGCGATGGCAACTGACATACTAACAGCCTCATCACTCGAGATTTCGGTACACCAGAACCTGTCCCCGGCCCTCGACGAGGCCGGCGCGCTGGTCAGTAGGGAGGTATCGTGATCCTGAACGATCTGCTTTGTGCTGACACACCGGTGATCGTTCAGGGCGCGACCGGCCGCACGGCAAGACGTCAAATCGCAGTGATGAAGGAGTATGGTACCTGTATTGTGGCTGGGGTATCACCAGGCCGGAGGTCCGGGCCGGATGACGAAGTCGAGATCTATCCCACCTGTGGGGGTGCTGTTGATGCCACTGGAGCCGTGACTGCGATTCAGTTTGTACCGGCAAGCACGGTTGCTGACGCGGCGTGCGACGCACTGGAATCCGGCATTAAGCTGCTGGTTACTGTAACCGAGGGTGTGCCGGTACATGATTGCGCCCGCATTCGCCGAAAGGCCATCGACTCAGGGGCCGTCTGGATTGGCCCTTCGACGCCTGGCATCGCGGTGCCTGGGGTTATTAAACTGGGGTTCATGCCGGACATTGCTTTAGCCCGCGGATCGGTGGGCGTAATGTCCAAAAGCGGCACCTTGGCCTATGAGGTCTGCTACCGCCTGGTGTGCGAGGGCCTCGGCCAAAGCAGTTGGATCGGCGTCGGCGGAGATCCGGTCAAGGGGACACGGTTTGCAGAACTGCTAGACTACTTTACAACTGACCCCAATACTGAATCGGTCGTTGTGGTCGGCGAAATCGGTGGTGCTGAAGAGGAAGAACTGGCTGCGGCGCTGAGCGACAGTGCCTTTGATAAACCTTGCCATTGCCTGATCGCCGGTGCCAGTGCCCCTGCTGGCAAAACACTGGGTCATGCCGGTGCCCTGGTTCATGGTCATCATGGCAGCTTTGCTGCGAAGGCCACCGCGCTGGAGGGGGCCGGCGCAGTGGTGCATCGGAATATCGACAGCATGGTCAGCGCAATAACTACCTGAGGTTTATATACTTACGCTTGTCAACTGGAACGATATGATGGATGAAGACACCCTCACATTCGGGTTGACTGAGACCCAACGCGAGATGGTGATGTCCGTGCGACGACTGGCGCAGCAACGGTTCAAGGATCGATGGCGGCAATGGCAGGACGGTACCTTTCCCTGGGAAAACATGCGCGATCTAGCCGAGATCGGCGTGCTCAGTATGTCTGTACCAAAAGCCTACGGTGGTCTCTCGATGTCGGTGCTGGACGCCGCTCTGATCCTGGAAGAGATCGCGAAGGTCTGCTATGTGACCGCCATGGCGGTACTGGGTGAAGTGGGGACACAAACCCGGATGATCGCCCACTTTGCACCAGAGAATATCAAGCGCGACATACTCCCCCGGGTCGCTGCAGGGTCGGCCGTACTGTCGATCTGTATGACCGAACCCGACGCAGGTACCGATCTGGGCCGGATACGCACCAAGGTCACGCGTGACGACAACGAACTGATACTTTCGGGCACTAAAACACTGATCAGCCGGGCCGATGTTGCCGAAGGATTCGTCGTATTTGCCCGGATCGGTGATACACCGGGTGTCGGAGGCATAGGCGGTGTCTACGTTGAACGGGATACTCCCGGCATGACCGTCAACACCGCCTACCACACAATCGGTGGCGAGTACCTCTCGGAGGTGGTTTTTGATCAGTGCCGTATCCCATCGACTCACCTGCTGGTCGACAGCGGCGGTTTTAAAGACCTGATTTCGGCGTTTAACATTCAACGCTGCTTGAATGCCAGTATTTCACTGGGCCTGGGTGAAGGCGCCCTGGAAGAGTCAATACGCTATATGCGAGAGCGTAAAGCCTACGATCAGCGCATTGGGGATTTTCAGGGCATGCGCTGGAAAGTCGCGGAAATGTATCGCGACATTGAAGCGTCGCGGAGTCTGCTTTATCGTGCCTGTGTCAGTGCCAATCCGTTTCCAGACCCCATACTTGCGGCGTTGGCCAAGATGACGTGCAACCAAATGTCCCTGCGAGTGACCAGCGAGGCCGTACAGATCCATGGCGGCTATGGATTTGTCGAGGAGTTCTTGGTAGCCCGCCAGTACTGCTGCGCACGTTATGGTTCACTCGGTGGAGGGACCACTGAAACGCTTTCAAACCTGGTCGGGCGTACATTAGTCGACGGGCTTGATGATGCCGACGGGTTATTGGGATATCATAACTATTGAGATCGGTTTAAGCCGTATCCAGATGGAGAAGGCTGCTCGATGCGCTGTTCATGGCTGATCCCTGTACGTGACGGCGGCACCTGGCTTGCTGAGGCCGTGAGGTCCGCGCTAGCCGGGTGCAGTGACGAGGATGAAGTCGTACTCGTCGACGACGGCAGCGTTGACGGTGCAGTTGAGGCCCTCGCACCTCATCCGAAACTGAGGACACTACACCAACCGAAACGCGGTCTGGTTGCCGCGCTTGAACACGGGCGGGGACAGTGCCGCGGCCAATATATCGCTCGACTGGATGCCGACGACATCGCGCTACCCGGTCGACTGGACCATCAGATTGCGGCGCTCGATACTGACCCAAACCTCGCTGCGGTCGGCGGTCGCGCCAGACTTTTTACAGACAGTGGGCCGGTAGCCAAAGGCATGCAATGCTATGTTGACTGGATCAATAATCTCGATGACCCACACCGTGAACTTCTGGTCGAAAGTCCGTTACTTCATCCTGCAGTCACATTCAGAACTGCCCACGTGGAACACGCCGGTGGTTATCGCAGCGGCGAAATACCTGAAGACTATGACTTATGGCTTAGGCTGGTGGTAAATGGCCACCGCATTGCTAATGTGCCGTATGAGGTCGTATCGATTCGGGATCATGCCGGTCGCCTGACGCGTACCGATCCACGGTACAGTCGAACCGCATTCGACAGCTGTCGGCGCAAATTTCTTCAGGCAACAGCTCTGGCCGGACCGTGTAGGGTTGTTCTGTGGGCAGGTGTACGGGGTGGGCGGCCGTGGCTACGCTGGTTGAAAACCGGTGGCCATCAGATCGTTGCAGTAATCGATATTACAAAGTCGACCGTTCGTTCTGGCGTTCCTGTTTTACCCCCCGCCGCGCTCCTGGACCTCGAACTCGACGTATTGCTGGTGGCTGTTGGCACCCGCGGTGCGCGGGACCGTATCCGCAATGAACTGGCAGTGCGGCGGCCGGACTTGGTGGAGGGGCATAATTGGTGGGCTCTGTTATGATGCCGAATAGAGACTGCAGATCAACAGCGTATTTCAAACTTGAGGGGGCGCAATGTCTGAGGGAACCGTTTTTATCGACAATGACTTTGTTTCACCGGCCTGTCGATCTTTGATGTGGGATTTATCTGGGGTGACACTGCCTATGACGTGACCTCCACCTGGAACAACTGGTTCTTCATGCTCGAGGAACACCTCGACCGGTTTCAAAAGTCGGTCGACCGATTTCAGCTGAAAAGCCCGTACAGCCGCGACGAGATCCGTACGATTTGTGCCGAGTGTGTCCAGCGTTCCGGTCACTCAAACGCCTACGTAAAACTGCAGATGTCCCGCGGTGTACTTTCAAGCCGGACCGTAGATCCCAGATTAACTGACAGTAAATTTGTTGCGTATGCAATCCCTTATGTCTGGATATGGGGCGAAGAGAAATGCCGTGACGGTGCAAACCTGTATCTCAGCACCTTCGAGCGAGTATCGTCAAAAGCCGTGGACCAGCGGATCAAGAACTACAACCGCGCGGACCTTGTTCAGGCCCGCTTCCAGGCACTCGATGAAGGCTGTGATGATTCCATTCTGTGCGGACCTGACGGCTACCTGACCGAGGGCTCTGGCTACAACATTCTACTGGTAAAGGACGGCAAAGTGGCCAGTCCTGATCACAACGTTCTGGAAGGTGTGACACGCAGTGTCGTCTCGGAACTGTGTGCACTCGAAGGTATTGCATTTGAACTGCGCAAGATCCATCCCGACGAACTCAGCGACGCGGACGAGGTGTTTGCCAGCACGACTGCAGGCGGTATCATGCCGGTGATCCGTATCAGTAACAAACCCGTAGCCAATGGCGAAGCAGGCACTCTAACCCGTCAATTACAAACGCGATACTGGGAAAAACGCGAGCAAGGCTGGCACGGTACCCGGATAGACGAGATTCTGGAATCGCCTGTGCGTAAAGCCAGCACCGCTTAACATACCCCGTACTTCATCATCGTATTTGCGACCGGTCGCTGACCGATCGCAGTGCCTGGAACACAATGAGTCCTTCTCGTGAACCCATGAGGGTCGCGGAGTTTGCATCGCTCGTCGCGCTGCTGACCAGTCTGGTAGCGCTTTCCATTGACGCGATGCTCCCAGCCCTGCCGCAGATCGCGGCCGACTTGGCCGTCAACGATCCGAACGATGCCCAACTCGTGATCGGCCTCTTTCTGCTCGGCAATGCTTTTGGCCAGCTGTTGTTCGGACCCCTGTCAGATGCCTTTGGCCGTAAACGTGTCATCGTTGCAGGGCTCTTGCTGTTTCTGATTGGCTGCTTCGTGTCGGTGATCGCTGAGAGCTTCTCTGCATTGCTGGTAGGACGTGTGCTGCAGGGTGTCGGTGCATCTGGACCACGAACTGTGAGCATGTCCATGGTGCGTGATCTTTACTCCGGCCGGTCAATGGCACGGATCATGTCGATCTCGATGAGTATTTTTATTCTGGTGCCCACCCTCGCGCCGGCACTGGGTCAGGCCATCATGCTGCTTGTGGGCTGGCGCTACATTTTTGGCACCTTCATTGTATTTGGTGTGCTGGGTCTGTTCTGGTTACTGTTACGCCAGCCCGAAACACTGGCGAGCGAACATCGCCGCCCGATGCGGCCCGCAACGCTAGTTAGCGGCTTTGTCACCGTCTACCGCAGTCGCGCCGCATTGGGATACAGCCTGGCGATCGGGACCATGTTCGGCGCGTTTATCGGATTTTTGAGTTCAGTCCAGCAGATCTTTCAGGATGCTTTCGGCGTTGGGACATGGTTTCCCTACCTGTTTGCCGTACTGGCCATTTTCCTAGGCATCGCGTCACTTCTTAATTCGAGAATCGTGATGCGCTTTGGTATGCGAAAAATCGTCACACTGGCTATGACCTGCAGTCCCGTAGTGTCGCTGGCGTACCTTGTTATTTGTCTTTCAGTCGATGATCCGGGCTTGATCGGGTTCATGGTCTGGGGTGCGCTGTGCTTTTTTGGCATAGGTCTTTGTATCGGCAATATCAACGCACTCGCCATGGAACCGCTTGGCCAGATTGCGGGCCTGGGCGCTGCTGTTGTGGGTTTCTTTTCCTCGTTCGTCGCGATTCTGGTCGGTATTCCGCTCGGCCGTGCCTATGACGGCACCCAACTTCCTCTCATCGCAGGTTTCGCCGTACTGGGTGCAATAGGCCTGCTTCTCGTGCTCTGGGCAGGACGTGATGTTACTCAGACATCACAAAACTAGAAGAAATCCTGTGGCGTAATTGGTCAGATGTTCCAATGTCTCACCCACCGACAAACTCGCCCTGACACTGATGCTTTCTACTGGCAGGTTGACTGGGTGTGCAAACTGTGCGACAAAAAACACTGGCTGTTAGGCACCTATCTGTAATTGGATCGAAATGGAAAGAAAGCTGAGCACAATATTTGCCTCTGACGTAGTCGGATTCAGCAAAATGATGGCCGCTAACGAGGAAATGACGCTTGAATTACTGCAGCAACGCCGGCTGGTTATCGATGGGGTCATCGCTGAACATGACGGCAGCATATTCGGCACTGCCGGTGACAGCGTGATCGCCGAATTTGCAAGCCCCATCAGAGCCACCCAATGTGCGGTCCAGATGCAGGGCAAGATGCAGGCCATGAATGAAGATGTGCCAAAAGAACAGCGGATGGTGTTCCGCGTCGGCATCAATATCGGTGACGTCATGGTATCCGACGACAATCTTTTTGGTGATGCCGTCAACATTGCCGCGCGCCTGGAAGCCGAAGCGAAACCTGATGGTATCTGCATTTCAAAGTCGGTACTCGACATGGTCAGTCAAAAGTTACAGGTCTCCTACCAGGATGCCGGTGAACTTGAACTGAAAAACATCGAGCAGCCCGTCCAGGCTTATTTTGTGATTCAGAGCAAGGGCGCGACGCGCTACGTCCAGCATACCGATGCACCCCAGGTGAAAGTCGAGCGTACTGAGGCGGGCTCACTCGCTGTCATGTTATTTAAGAACCTGAGCAAGGATGAAGAACAGGCCTATTTCTGCGAAGGATTTTCAGAAGACCTGATCTCGGCCCTGTCACGGTTTCGCAAGCTGATGGTGGTATCGGGTAATGCCAGTTTTGCCTACCGGGATAAATCCCGAAGCCCGAAAGAGATCGGTCGGGAACTCGGTGTGCGCTACATACTGGAAGGCAGTGTCAGAAAACTGGGGCCCAAAATTCGGATCAGTACGAGCCTGATCGCAGCCGATCGAGAAAACACAGTATGGTCAAACAACTTCGACACCACCATGGATGAGATCTTCGACATTCAGGACGAATTGGTCGAAACCATTGTATCCACAATTGTTGGCCGGGTAGAAGCAGATGCACTTCAGGAACTCAGCAGTAACCGACCCGAGAATCTGGCGGCTTATGATGTTGTCCTACAGGGATTGGAATACCACCGACGCAGCATGACCGCCGGAGAAAATGCCCGTAAAGCGTATGAGCTTTTTAACAAAGCCATCGAGATTGACCCAAACTACGCCCGTGCTCATGCCTGGCGAGCCTGTTCGATGGCAAACACAGCTGAATGGTATCCGCAGGATTTTGACGACAGCTGGTTTGACGACTGTACGGCCAGCGTGACCCGAGCACTTGAGATCGACTCCAACGACCCGGAAGCACATCGAATCATGGGTGCTATCAAACTAAAAAAAGGAGATTTCGACCTTGCGACGTATCATCACGAACGCGCCGTCGAACTCTGTCCCAGTGATGCTTACATCCGGTCTCGCTACGCATCGTTACTGATTTATCTGGGAGAACCACAGCAGGCACTGGACGAGATCCACCGGGCGATGCGAGTAGACCCATTCTGCCCGGATGTGCTGTTCGAGGACGAAGGCATGAGCTACTACTGGCTGGGAAACTACGGAAACGCGATTGAAAGTCTACGTAAAGTCAAAGTACCGACCCGAAACAGCCTGTTTTACCTTGCCGCTGCGCTGGCCAAAGCTGAACAAACGGAAAAGGCGTCGGATACCCTGAAACAGGCAATTACCACCATGGACATGACTGTGGAACGATTTGTAAGTGCCCAGGGTTACAAAGACCAAGAAAAGCGGGACGAACTTCTCCAGACACTGGAACCCATTGTTGTCTGATTTAATCCGGCTGCAACCATTCAGCCAGCAACAACACGCATCACCCCCAGCTAACAATAATTAATGCACGGTGTTGGTTAAGATGCGTACTCAGATCTACCAGATTCTGTATAGCGATAGCCGGCCATTCGCCCACCCACGCCCGGCGTATCATTATTGTCGTAGGATCACGCGGCAAACTGTTTTACTTTTCACACGCAGACAATACACGTGATGTCTAGTTTTACTCGCCCCCAGTTTCCAGGTGACCTAACTGGTGGTGCTATGGCCATGGCATTCGCCATCCCCGAGGCCGTGGTGTACGGCGCCATGGTATTCGCACCCTTTGGCCTGGAATACATCCCACAGGGTGTCATTGCTGGAGTGATAGCAGTGTTCTGCGCCAACGTATTCACCAAGCTACCTGGCAGTGTTCGCAACCAGGTGAACATGCCAGATCCCATGCTGTCTCTGATGATGGTTGCGTTCTCTGCGAATCTTGCCGCATCCCATCCAGGTGCGCACCTCGACACCATATTAACGCTGTTGTTTTTTATTGTTTTATTGTGTGGATTCTTTCAGACGCTGTTCGGGTTGTTCAAAGTTGGGGTTCTGGCGAAGTACATTCCCTATCCGGTATCCGCTGGTTTGTTCAATGGTATGGCCATACTCCTTCTAATCAGCCAGATCCGACCGATGCTGGGACTGGACTTCGATACACCCATCTGGGCATTCGAACACATCAAGTTTCTGACATTCGTGACTGGCAGCGTAACGATTCTCACAGTAGCCTTCGCCCCGAAACTCAGAATCCGAATCCCTGCGCCTTTGCTCGGCATGGTTGCAGGTGCGGCCATGTACTATCTGTTCGTTCTGATCGGTCAGGGCGAACACCTCGGCGAAACACTCGGAACGATTCCGCTCACTGTGCCAATGCCTGTATATGCTCCGGATTTCTGGGAACTGCTTTCGTCGAGCACCCTCGGCAAAGTGTTGATTGAAGTTACGCCGATGGCACTGGGACTCGCCACCATGGCTTCGCTCAAATCACTGGTGGTATCGGTGACGGCGGATAACCTGCTTCGGGAGCGCTCAGATTCAAATTGGGAACTGATCAGTCAGGGTTTCGGGAACATCACCTCATCTCTGTTCGGCGGTCTTGCCGTTGCTGGCGACCAGACTGCGACAACAGAAATGTTCCAGTTCGGCGGCTCTACCCTCTACGCGCGGCTGTTTGCCGGTCTTGTGGCCTTGGCTGTTGTTCTTTTTCTGGGGCCAGTTCTGTCACCCGTACCGCGGGTTGTGTTGGCTGGCATCCTGGTGATCGTGGCACTTCAGGGTGTAAACCGCTGGAGTCTTACCCTGCTACCGAAACTTCGTGAACGGCAAGACCGGGGACAGGTGGTTTCCGATCTCGTCGTGGTGGTGCTCGTCGCCTGCGTATTCGTATTTATCGACATACTCGTTGCCATCTCGATTGGCGTACTTATCTCGATTATTTTTTTCGTGGTCCGGATGAGCAAGGACATCGTACGCCGGGAATACAACGCGTCAAGAATTCGCTCCAACGTCTACCGGCCCGATAAGGATATCATCTATCTTGAGCAAAATGGCGACAAGATCCAGGTATACGAACTCGAGGGTTCGCTATTTTTTGGCACCGCCGATAAAGTCGCCAACACCATCGAAGACTCCCTTTCGGAAAACATTGATACGGTCATTGTCGACCTGGGCCATGTCGCGGATGTAGACAGTACAGGGGCGCAGATTCTTCTGCGCATACGTGACCGATGTCTGGCCAAGGACAAAAAACTGTTGCTCAGTTCGCTGGATCTGATACGCGACAACGAGGTGTTATCGACTGCACTTTCCGTATCTAACAGTACTCCCCATCCAGATCAATCCTATGTATTTAAAACTATCGATGATGCGCTGGCCCGCGCAGAAGACTGGCTCCTGGACAAGGCGTTCGGTATTAACCGTGAACAACATGTTCTCTCACTGAATGAGACAGACCTGCTTCAAGACTACTCCAGCCAGGAGATCGCAGTGCTTGCCGCCTATCTCGAACAACACGAACACGATCAGGGCGAAGTCATTCTGCACCAGGGTGAAGCAGGTGATCGACTCTGTATCCTGATCCGTGGGCGAGTCGATGTGGTGATCGATTTACCAGGACAAGGCGGCGAAAAAAAACTCCTCAGCCTGTGCGCTGGCACCATCTTTGGCGAAATGGCGATTATTGATCGAAAACCCAGAGCTGCAAACGTAGTCGCGAATACCACCGTGACAGCGATGCACCTTCGAGACGAGGCACTGTCAAGATTGCGCAAGGAATATCCAGAACTCGATCACCGGCTGAGCATGGGAATCGCCAGTGAGTTGTCCAAGCGCCTGCGTATCGCGAACCGTGTCATCACAGAACACAAGTCCTGACGTCGATTACGTATGGTCCAGATCCGATTTCAGGATTTGCCACACAGGCACCGATGGCAGATTCCATACCGACGCAGGCTTAAGTGGTCATCGGTTGGTTTCTGATCTCCCACCGGCAACACCACCAAAGCGGTCAACCACTGACAGGCAAACGGCAACCAGAGGCCCGACCCCAAAGGCCATCATCAGTGTACCGATACCGACCACGCCACCGAGTCGCCAGCCAACGATCAGCACCGTGATCTCAAGTCCGGTTCGAACCCAACCGATCGGATAATTTGTGCGCTTCTGGATCCCGGTCATCAGTCCATCGCGAGGGCCGGGGCCAAGGTTGGCTGTGAGGTACAAAGCACTGCCAAAAGCCAGTAGAAAAATACCGAGCAAACTCTGCGCCATTGCCATAGCGAAGCCGGTTGGCTGTGGTAGCATCGGTATAGTTACGTCGATCGCAATCGCGACCACGATGATGTTCGCAATCGTGCCCATCCCCGGTCGCTCTCGTAGCGGAATCCAGGTCGTCAGAACCAGAATACCCACAACCAATACGCAGGCTCCGATAGACCACCCGGTCTGTGCAGAGACACCTTGCGCGAGGGTTGTCCACGGGCTGACACCCAGTCCTGACACAATGAGCGAGGCGTGACCCATGCCGAAGATCCATAACCCGACCAACAGGAAAAACACACTCTTGAACCCGGGACGCAGGGTCATCGGATCCACCGCGCTCCAGGTTGTGGTCGGCACAGCCCGGGCCAACTGAAATAACGCCCGCTGTTTCTGTTGCATTAAGAGTGCATCAACATCAGTTCATGGCTTGTCACGACAACACGGCTTCAATCGGCTCCCCCTCAATTGCTCGGGACGTCGATCCATCTACTGCCGTAGGCACCTCTCCCAGTAGCGTGACTCGATAGAACTGTCGGTCAAAATCAGTCTGGTAAATGTCGCTGGGTGCCAGATGAGCCGTTGCACGGTTGTCCCAGAAAGCAATGCTGCCTTTTTCCCACCTGAAGCGCACTGTGAACTCAGGGCGCACCGCGTGCTCCCAGAGCAGTTCCATGATTTGCTGGCTTTCACGGGGAGTCAAGCCGGTAATGGATTTAATATAACTCGGGCTACAGTACAGCACCCGCTCGCCGGTTTCCGGATGAACAGTGACCAGCGGGTGTTCGCTGACCATCAGTCGCCTTTTAACACGCGTCTCAAATTCCTTAACACTTTCCCCGTCCGCAGTAGCTTTCGCTTCGAATCGGTGAACCCCGCGTAACTTATCAAGCATCTCCCGGAAAGTTGGTGACAAATTTTCGTAGGCTGTGACTAGATTGGTCCACTGAGTATCGCCGCCATAGGGCGGCACGACATCACCGCGAAGAATAGACGCTGCGGGTGGGTTGAGTGCAGCAGTGCCAACCAGACCACGGTCGGGTCGTGGGTGGAGCCGCATTCTGGGTTGCCGTTCTGAATTTGCTCACCGAGTAGATTTCAGGATAGGTCTCGTCATGGCCGAAAACGACGTGCCCCGGTGTTAAAGCGCCAAAATGGCGCGCAAACTGAACCTGCTGGAAATGATCGAGATGCTGGTCTCGGAAAAACACGACTTTCCATTTCAGAAGTGCCTGGCGGATCTCGCTGACTGTTCCCGCTAAGAGCGGCTGAGTAAGATCAACATCTTCGATCTCCGCACCGATGTGTACAGACATCGGTCGAACATTAATCTTCGAATTTGTTACTGGCATGGAATGCTCTTTGGGCCGATCGCGGTCTGCCAGGGGCTTAGCCTGCCGCCACAAACATCCAGCGTGGCACCGGTCACGTAAGAAGAATCATCAGACAACAGGAAGATGGCGGCACGGGCAATTTCGTCGACCTGGGCTGGCCGACGCATCGGGATCTGCTCGATGCTCAGACTGCCGGTATCATCGATACAAACCGTATCCACTGATATGGTTAACGGAATTTCAGACAACCGTGTTTTACGGCAACCGATGGTTGCGTCACCACATTGACCACAGTAACAGTTGTCTCGAAGCCAGATCGAGTGGAAAAACGACTCCCGGCCATCATTCCAGACCGTTCGAACACCCGCCTCAACGGTCTCCACAGTTTGTAGCGACAACCCTGTCACCGTTCGGTCTATCATGTTCCCCGGTATTCCTCTGGCTTGCCCAGCATCGTGTCAGCTGACCCTGAACCCGCCGCGGTCACACCTAAGGGTCGCAGGAGCATCTGATAATTTTCATCGGTAAACGGCATGGACCGGCCTGTTTCCGTGTCAAAAAGCTCACGCGAAACCGTGCTCAGTCGCCCCAGGTAAATATGTAACCCAAGACTTGGCATCGCACCCTCGGTATGAACTGCGTGTATGCCATCACCGCCTAGCACCATCGTGTCTCCAGGATTCAGAACCCGGCGCTTAACCAGTTCCAACTGGCCTGATTCTGCCTGCCGGTAAAGCAGATTAACCTCGATGCCTTCATAGACACCCAGAAATGCGTGCATCCGATGGGCACCAGCTCGTGTGGTGCGAAACGCACCCAGTAAACCGAGACCTCGTCGTCCTCGTACAGACATTCATCCGCCGAAATAAAGGAACCGACCGCCTTGGCGATGCCCTGAGGATCTGCGAATGTCTGCGATATAAGCGCTTTAACAGCCGCCATAGGCCGTGTGCCAGCCGCCGCAGAGCGCGCACATCGCACAAACCTATTCAATGAAAAAGACATGTCGATCTCTCTTGAATCACAAACAGCGATGCCACCGTCATGGTGTAGAACCTCCTGCCGGCACAAACACATTCAGGATACCAATGAACCGAATGTGGATGAACGCTATGATACGCCATATGATAAGCCTTTCTGTTGTTACGTTCGTCGATCAGGCCAGCTGACCACGATAGCAACCGGTTTGCGCAGTAACGCCGTTCCCGAGTTTACCGATCATGACCCCTACAGCCCTGCCAATCACGATTCCTACGGAGGTTTTTGACATCCCGGTTCACGAGGTCCGCAGGGGTTATCGAAGCGATGTTTACTTCTGGCGTGCCAAACGAACACTTGAGGCCAATCATCGCAGTAATACAGCAGCTGTACAGGTGTTTCAGAAAGGTGAGGCGGTGGTGTGCGGAATCGAGGAAGCACTGGCAATACTGATGCTTGGGATTGGCCATTACCGGGATTCCACCCGCGCATTTGAACTATTCGATCGGTACATCGAGCAGAAAAGACGGATCCGTTCGCTCTATCGCGCTGATCCAGAGCAGCTTCAGGAAGCCCTGGAGGAGCGAAATCGAATCGAATTTGCGCTGGATGAGGAATGGGTCCGCGAACTCGGCCAGATCAGCGTCAGCTCTCTACGTGACGGTGACACGATTGCGCCGTGGGAGACCGTACTGCTGATTGAGGGACCTCTTTCGGAATTTATACACTTGGAAACTCTTTATCTGGGGGTACTTGCACGGCGGACGCGAATTTCAACCAACGTCGCACGGGTTGCCCACGCCGCCAACACCAAGCCGGTTTTCTTTTTTCCGGCGCGTTTCGACCACTGGGCTGTACAAGGCGGAGATGGCTATGCGGCCTCGATCGGTGGTGCGGCCTCCGTCTCCACAGATGCACAGGGCGAGTGGTGGGGAATGAAGGGTGCGGGCACCATACCGCATTGCCTGATCGCCGCTTGCGACGGGAGCACGGTCGAGGCAACACGCTCGTTCGCGGAGACCTTTCCGGACACATCACTGGTGGCACTGGTTGATTTTGACAACGATTGCGTCAAAACCTCACTGGAAGTGGCTCATGCGATGGGGGATCGCCTCTGGGGTGTCCGACTCGATACCTCTGAATCGATGGTAGATGTGTCACTCAAAAGTGCAGACAGCCTTACCGATAAGGCCGGCGTAAACCCAGCGTTGGTTCGCAACGTACGTCAGGCATTGGACGATGCCGGGTTCAGACGTGTACGGATCGTGGTTTCTGGCGGTTTTGACGTCGAAAAGATTGCATCATTTGAATCGGAACAAGTACCTACCGACGCGTATGGCGTTGGCTCTGCCTTTATGAGAGGTAGTTTCGATTTCACCGCAGACGTGGTGAAACTGGACGGGGCGCCGATGTCGAAAACCGGTCGTCAATTTCGGGACAACGAGCGCCTGGTCCCGCGGGCCTTGATGACCAGCTGATAAGGCAATCTGGTCAGTATTCGAGTCGTTCCGAAATCAGGTTAAGCGTTGTGGCTGATGCTCATCCGCCCGGCCGACCGGCCCTGACTCAGTGCCTCGGTGAGTCCAGCCGGGTTTCGACAGTCACCGATAAATGTTTGTGGGTAGGACAAAGCCTCTGCCAATTGAGGGAGTGGGTTATCGGGCACTGATCCCAGGGCAAGAACCAAGACGTCAGCCTGTATTCGTTCCTCGTCTCCCGACGGGTTACAAACCATAACAGCCGATCTCTCGCACCGTATCAGCTGTGACTGCAACATCATGTTCACGCCGTAGTGCCTGAGCGACGCCAGACGCATTTTACGTAGATTCCATTCCAATACACTACCGGCCCGTGACCTCTTCTCGACGATGGTCACCCGATCAGCGGTCGTTGACAGAACCTCGGCAACATCCAGCCCTACAAGCCCACCACCCACAACCACCACGTCACCGGTCAGCGACTCGCGTGTGGTAAGAACTTCGATCGCCTGAACCACATGTTCGTGCGGTGTACTGTCGTCCAACATCAGTGACCTTGGCACGCTCCCGGTCGCAACAATCAGATAGTCAGGCTGGAGCGACCGGATCAGATCCAGATTCACCACCGTGTCCAAAACAATCTGGATATCCGCACGGTCGACTTCTTCTACATAATAGTCCAACAACCGTTGAAACTGCGGCTTGGACGCAAAACCGGCTGCCAGCTTGAGTTGCCCCCCCAGAGCACTTTCGCGTTCAAGCAATGTCACCTGCCGACCGCGATCAGCAGCTGCCAGTGCCGCTTCCAGGCCCGCAGGTCCACCGCCGATCACGACGATATGGCCCGGTTTCACTTCCTTCATATAGGCCGTTTCTTGACCCATTTCCGGATTGACAGCACAGCGTGTCTGTTTAACGCCAACAAACTGGATGCAGACGTTGCAACCCAGACACGGTCGTATTGCCGAGGTGCTCTTCTCCGTTGCTTTACGCGGAAGGTCGGGATCGGCAATCAAGGCCCGTCCCATTGATACCAGATCTGCAGATCCGTCTCTGAGGAGGCGTTCGGCTGCATCCAGATCGACTATACGGCCTACCGCAATCACAGGAAGATCAGTCTCCTGACGAATCGCCTTAGCCAGATCGCCAAGGCACGCACGCTCCTGCAGGTAAGGCTGTACGATCCATTCCATACTCGAATAACACCCAGCAGACACGTGCAACGCAGAAAATCCCGCCTTCTCAAACAAGGGCACCAGGCAGCGTGCCGCATCTAAGGTCAGACCACCTTTGAGTTTTTCGTCAGCCGAAAAACGCAACAGAACCGGGAAATCATCACCGACCGCTTCACGAATGCCCCTACCGATTTCGAGAACAAACCGGGCCCGACGTTCGCTGCTACCGCCGTAGGCATCTGTCCGGTTATTGGACAGTGGTGACAGAAACTGTGCCCCGAGATAGCCATGAGCGGCGTGAATCTCGACCGCATCGAAACCGACCTGCTTGGCCCGAACTGCGCCTTCTACAAAGTCAGCAACCAGCTGACGAATTTCTGCACCGCTCAGTACTGAAGGTGCAGCTTTCATCACCGGGCAAGGAATCGCGGATGGAGCCACCAACGAATTCCCCGTATATTTCGGATGCATCTGTCGACCCGGATGAAACAACTGTATTCCAGCCCCTGCACCAGTGCTTTTTATACCCGACGCCAACCGCGTAAGACCTTCCTCATACCCCGCGTGATGAATCTCAAGCGTGTTTGGATAATTCACCGATCTCGGAGTCACAGCTGTGTTCTCGACGATAATGAGACCAACTCCCCCCCGGGCTCGCCGACTGTAGTATTCGTAGAGTTGGGATGACACACTCCCGTCAGGCGCGCCGTACAACGTTGCCATGGGCGGCATCACGATCCGATTGCGAAGCGTAAGCGAACCGATGGCCGTACTCTGAAAAAGTGTCATGCGCTACGGCAGATTCTGTTGCCGACTGACCATCGTTCAGTTACTGCAACTGATTTTCAACTGTTCAAGCCCTGTACGCGTGATCTTGCCCGATGAAGTCTTGGGCAACTCGGGTAGAAACACAACGCCTTGAGGGCACTTGAATCTCGGCAGTCGATCGGCGCAGTGGGCCAATAGATCGTGATCGGATACCTGATAACCCGGGCGTACGACGATGTAGGCCCTAGGGCTTTCGCCCCAATGTGCATCAGCGACACCGCAGACGGCGGCTTCGAGCACCGCTGGATGATCGAAAAGGATATCCTCGATCTCCTGCGGGTAGATTTTTTCACCACCACGTTTAATCATGTCGTTCCTTCGACCAACGATAAAGATATATCGTTCCTCGTCCATATAAGCCATGTCCCCTGTACGTAACCAACCGTCACGAATTGCCTTGGCGGTGTTCTCCGGATCCCTCCAGTAACCGGCCATCACGCTATCACTTCGAACACAAATCTCACCGATTTCCCTGTACGGCACTTCAACACCGTTGTCATCCATGATGGAAAGTTCATGGCCCGAATGAGCGCGCCCGCAGGATTTAAGGCGTTCCAGATCTCGTGCAGGTGCTCTGAGATCATGGATTTCGGGTCCCAGTATGACGATGTTGGCTGTACTTTCTGTCAGGCCGTATCCCTGAAATAGAGTCGGTCCAAAAAGTGCGATGGCTCTCTTTAATCGGTCCAGTGGCATAGGTGCTGCGCCGTAACCGACTCGCCGCAGGCTGGAGAGATCGTACCGATCAGCGTCGGGTACTTCCAACATCCGAAACAACATGGTCGGCACCAGAAACAGATAGGTAATCTTTTCTCGCTCAATGGTTTCCAACACCGTCACCGGATCGAATCGATCCAGAGTAACGCTGGTACCGCCGAGGTAATAGGTCGTGAGTGTCTGAAAAACGGTAGCAGCAACGTGGTACAACGGACAGACGTTAAGGTTTACCGTATCATCGGAGAGCTCGACACCACGGGCCGAATCGATCACGTTCGTACAGACGTTTCGATGGTTCAGCATCACACCTTTTGGCTGCCCCGTGGTGCCGCTCGTGTACACCAATAACAGCAGATCGTCTTCGTAAACCACCACCGGCGGCCCCTTGTCGGATGCGGCTGCAAGAAACGCGCTGTAGTCCCAAGCAAAATTGACCGGGTCACCCAGAGAAATAAAGTACTTGAGCTCAGGACAATTCGACCGAATTGCGCCAACAGCTTCTGCAAACTCCGGTTGAAAGAATATTACCCGGGCGCCGGAGTGCCGCAGTATGTAGGACAGCTCATCAGGTTTAAGCAGGAAATTCAACGTGGTCAGCACAAAACCGCCTGTGGCTGCCGCCAGGATACCCTCGATATAGATGTGACTGTTGCGAGAAAGGAAAGCGATTCTGTCACCTTTCGCAAGACCGAGTTCACTCAAAGCATTGACAATTCTATTCGACCGTCGGTCCAGCGCACCGTAAGTGACGACACTCCCGTCAAATTGGGATGCTACTCTGTCCGGAATCATCTGCGCGTTGTGCCGGATGATCTGATCGAAAGTATTTATGGACTGTGCTGGCATTGTCGGCCTAATCGGATCCAGTCGGAAATATAGAAATCGGCACTGTTCACTTTAAACGAACCTCACAATAGCCACATCAACATTCCAGACTGAAACTATCCAGCAAAGAATATAGAATTGTGTTCGGCAGCTCAAAACCCCGGGACTGGTTATGACTCATTCGGCTGAGTGGTATTTCGACTTCATCTCGCCATTTTCTTATCTGCAATTTAAGCACTTCGGTAGGCTGCCCGATTCTCTGGAAATCCGACTGGTACCTGTTCTGTTTGCCGGACTGCTGAACCATTGGGGCCAGAAAGGCCCTGCAGAAATTCCTGCCAAGCGGATCGAGATGTACCGTTATTGTCACTGGTGTGCCCAGCAGAATGATATTCCCTTTAAAACGCCACCAGCCCATCCATTTAATCCACTCAAGGTTCTGCGATTGGCGATCGCACTGAATGCCGACCACAACGCAATCGCCGTGATCTTCGACCACATCTGGGGCAAGGGTAACGACATACATACGGATCACGGATTTCAGATTCTGGCTTCAAGCCTCGGTGTCAGCAACGCAGAAAACCTCGTCTCCTCAGATACCATCAAGCAAACACTCCGCGACAACACAGAACGAGCAGTGGCGACGGGTGTTTATGGAATTCCGACCTTTGTCATCAATGATGTGCTGTTTTGGGGATTCGACCGCACAGATATGCTGCTGGAGTACCTCAAAGATCCTACTCTGCTGCAGACACCCGAGATGCAGCGCCTGACCGCAGTACCATCAGCCGCTGAGCGAAAGCAATGATTCTTAAACGTTGTCTGCGATCGAATTCCGCCCTGCACACAAGAAATTTAGCCTCAAACCCCTCTTGAAAAAAACTCTGAACCGCTGAGACACCGTCGTCCGCAAACCTGCGCCATGTATCCCAGAACCTGGTGCAGCAGAGATCACACTACTCAATATAGCAGCTGATAAAAACAGTTGACCTGCCTGATAAAAATTATTTGTTTGCGGTCATTCAGCCGCTACGGATACTCTAGGCTAGACAGTTGTCATTGTGCCGCGGTAGAACACAAAAGTTCTACCGCGGTTTTGTTTACAACAGTCTACAAAGACGATTCTAAGTACTGGGAAATATATACGCCATTGCGATCAGGATCGAAGCCCAGCAGGCTAGCGCAATCACGAAACCTAAGAAAGTGCCCATAGTGCCTCCTCAATAACTATTGCTCGAAAACGACCGAACCGGAAACCGCATCAGTAACACCCAACTCCGATGTGATCTCCTCCAGCGCATGACGCATTGAGTTCAGGCTCTCTATCATCAAAGGTCGTGCTTCAGCCAAAGCACTCTCTGACTCCCAAATAGCCACAAAACAATAGCTGTATTCGCCGGTCTTGATCAGGAATTGACTGAGCATTCCATCTAATCGTCCATATAAGCCATCTCCCTTTTTTACAGAGCTAGAGTGGAGCTCAATAAATTCGTCGTGGCAATCGGCTTTTACAACATACCGAACAACGTTCATGAATTTAGCCATTAGTTCTCCCTCAAGCTGGCCGCTATCGGTGAGATAGCGCTGTATCAAATGCAAATTCCGCTTTCCGTCTAGAAGTCTAACCCATAGACAACCGAGGTTCTCTGTTTAGGTTGTACTGAGACCATTACCCAATTGGTTGTTCCTTCGAATTATAGTCAGCAATGGTCAAGAAGCAGTATAGATTCTATACACCAGGTATAGGAGTCCTGCAGCTGCGCTGAACTCCATCAGGAGCACGCCCATGATCATCCATCGATTGAGTTTCCTTTTCGGCAAATAAGTGTTGTTCTTCTGCGCAATCTGCCGTTCCTCTTCATAGGTCAGTTTTTTTTCTAGATTTGCGTTCATGCCTGCAATTGTATTACCAACCAAAAGATTGTTTAACCTATTTTATCTAGATCTCAGTTTACTTTTGTCACTTCCGGATACCAAATTTATTCACATACCTTGAACTTCTGCTATGCTGTTCACTGAAGTATGCATTATTGGATCTTTGGGAACATTAGATTTTTTCCCCACACAATAAAACCTAAGGAGATAGACATGGCTTCGAAAAACGGACAGGTGACCTTCAATTTCGCACTGCTTGTACCCGCTGAAAATACCGGCCCAGTCGAAGAGATCATTGCGACGCATGCGGCCTGGATGAAAGAAACCCACTCGCTGGAGGCTGGCAACGGAATCCATCTTGTCGACTATCACGTGGCCAAGGGTGAAGAAGCCAACGACCTGTTGGATCCAAGTAAAGGTACAACCGGTAATATTTTGTATTGCATCAACGAGGTCTATGTCGAAGCGGATGGCATTGAACAGCACATGGCACAAGCCATGCAATGGGAAAGTCTTGAAGCTTTTGCGGGCACCTTAATGCAATATGGGAAAGTACTCATCGGTGGGGGATCTGTCATTCATTCCATGAATGGATAGCTGGTGATGTGCTAATTTGATACACCAACCTCGTCATAAGCCCCGCCAGTCGGGGCTTATTTATATATCAATGTATAACTATCGCATCATCTATAGAAGGAGCATCCTATGAGTATCACCGTGGTGATATCAGCCCAGGTTTCAGATTTTGATCAATGGAAATCGAAGTTCGATGGACTTGAAGATCAACGAGTTGCTGCTGGCATCAATGCGAGAGCCTATCGCAAGCCAGATGACCCGAACACCAGCTATGTCATTGGCACTGCACCGTCGAAAGACGTGTTTGTTGAGTTTTTTACCTCGCCGGATAGACAGGCAATTCAAGACAGCGGCGTGATAACCTCACCACCAGAAATTACCTTCCTGGAAGAATGTTGAGGTAACTGCTCTATCTGCTCCCAGTGAGGGCGGCAATAATCTACATCTGGGAAAGCGGGGCATATAATTTTCGCGGCTGACCAGTCGGCGCAAATCCCTTTAAAATCGATTATAAAGCCGTTGTAGCTTTCCACCATGGCGGGCCAGGTTCGTAATCATCGCAGTCTGTTTCTAACACACAAACATGTCTAAATTGATCAATACCCCACAACTCACATGTCGCTGACGCTGCAGCCTTATCCTGCCAACCATCTTTGTAACAGGTGTCATTTTCGGCGCAGGCCCTACAACAGTTGGCAAGTCCGTAATAGGCCTCGTGATCACCCTTCCCCACAATCCAAGGATTGTCAGTATTCCATCCGACAGGCCGATTCCAGCAGGCAGGATCATCTGGGTTTTCGGCACTCCAAGCAGCTTTATTTGCGGCCCGGTCTTCTCACGTTTCGGCAAAGACATAGCTCTGAAAGGCCAACACTCCAAACAATACAATCAGCATCTTCTTCATTATCAACCCTCCTCCATTAAGTTAATTTAAATCAACCTCTATCGGGCCTATAGATCCCATAATATACCCGGACAACTGTTCAGTGATGGTTCTTACAACCTCATTACTTGCACCACATAATTGAACAATATGTGGCCCCAGCCATTGATCATATATGGGGTGAAACTGTTCCGGAATTTGTATATCTCATCCAGCTATGGGCTGACCAACATTCTATTTTTTTAGCGACAGTTTCGGTTTTACACCGGTTTTAGTCCGGAAATCACGACGTCAGGTGTTAGTGTCAGCCGTCTACTTTTTCTACTATTCCAAATCTGGTAGTGTCTGGTTCACCAATTTCCAAAGGAGAAGACGAATGTACTTCAGAGTAACCACCTATGGGTTTGACCCCAGCCGGCTTGATGAATTTCTCGCGAAGGCCAACGAGACGTTGCGAGATGATCTGAAAGCCGTAGCGGGCCTTGAAACTGTCCACACGTGCGAAATTAGCGAAGGACAGGGAATGATCGTCGCACGCTATGACAGCGAGGCATCCGCAACGGCAGCACAGCCGGCAATCCAGGGCATTTTTGCACAGATGGCTGAATTCATGACCAGTCCGCCCGATGTCAAAAGCGGCACTGTTATCTGGGAAATGTAAGCCTGCAGCGGGCAAATAAGAAACGCCCCGCAGAAGCGGGGCTTTTTTAGTCCGGTCGGCTTCACTCTCGACCGATTACAGCCATCATTTACCTGGTTTTTGATTTATCAAAGGTCATTTGGAATGTTTTTCCATTCCTCGATTGTGATTTCCCTGCCGGGATAGGCGGGCTTAGCGAAGGGCCAAACTTCGCTGATCCACTTTTTGACAGTACCGTAGAGATCCGAATCCAAACCGTTGCCCAGCTCCGATGCTCTCACCCACATTGAAATCACCACATCAAAGCTGCTTTTCCGGCTAGGATCCAGGTAGACACAACCAAGGCATCGTGTTTCATCCAGTGTCATTACCGTGTAAGCAAAAGAATAACGAAGCATAAACTCCCTCTGGTGCCAACCAAGGTCAATGAGATCTTCCTCAAGTGTAAGTCCCATGGGCCAGTTAGAACCAGAGATGAGGCTGTAGGTATTTCGAAGATGGTCAACGCTAGACATCACAGCATCATAATCTTTGATCAAATCGTTAATGGTCAACATCCGTAATCTGAACTGAGCTGTCGCCAGTTCGGAAGGAACGATGAAATCGTCGCTCACCAGAGTTTTTCGATTTTCCATACGGTTGCCTGAGTCAACTCACTGCTGAGTTCATTCTACTTAGATTAAATCCAAAACGGAGCGATCAGGATAGATCCAATTCGCCATGCAGCGGGCCTCACTTATAGGATTGCGACACAATTGTTTTTACACCCCAGTAGGAGACCCCCAATGTTCCAGAAGGACAATGACACCCCTGCAGCAATCTGCCTAGGCATTTACCTACTAGGCGGTCTTTGTTATACCGTTTTACTGCTGATTGGCTATTTCAGAATCCGCGCCCGACTATAAACTTAGACAGATCGCGGTGTCCTGGCTGTTATTTGGGTTTAAGATAGCGGGATGAAACGTCTGAAATTAAGCTAAGCCAATAAGCTAGTTGTAACTATTTTCAATATGTTTTGGAGAACAATAAACCCAATTACCATAGCGATTGCAAAATCGCCTCTACATTTCCTGATCAGTCAGAACCTTGTTGTATTGAATTTTATAGGAATAAAAACCGGTAAGAATTATGCAGTTCCAGTAAGTTATTTTGAAGAACCAGAGGGAAAACTAAGTTGTGTAACCGATAGACGAAGTATCTGGTGGAGGAATCTTCTTCAACCGTCTAAAATAAAAATTTTGTATAAAGGTAGACTAACTGATGCACTAGTTACCGTTGAGTATGAGAGCAATAAGATGATTGCCGATCAACTAGAAGCCCTTTGTTCACACAGTAGAATTGACGGTTTTTTTGCTAAAGTCGGTTATGAAAATGGAAAGCCAATACGAAAAGATATAGAGGAAGCAGCCTCAATGATGACTTTGATACAACTCTCTATCTACTGAAATTTTCGATCAACGAGTTTTTGAAAGTACAGCGGATCAGTCGAGCCGAATAGCGCAGAATGTCAACTTTGCGGTTAAGTCTTATCCCATTGAGGGCTTCCTGTCTTCCAACAATGTTTCATTTTCAAAGTAGCGTCAACAGAGAGGCTTGTGCTTCCAGATGTTGCTGAGAAGGCAGAGCGATTTACAGTTTTAGTGTCATATTGGGAATAGAACGAATACAAAATTAATGACTACGAGATTCGAATTAAGAGCAAGGTATATCGAAGGATGGTACGAGCTTGACGCTGATAAGCTGGTTTCAGCAACTTCGTATGACTTCATGTTTGATGATCCTGCCGAGTTAGCACCAGTGAATCGGGAGTCATTGGCAGAATATATGATCCGTTGGGACAAACGAACTCGATTACTTGGTGCGACCAATGAATGGGATTTGTCAGACAGGGTGCGTCAAGATAAAGATGGGCTTACTGGTACAGAACTTTGTGGGATGGCCATAGTAAAGACTAGGGATGATGGAGTGTTCTTTGAACGAATCACCTATTTTGATCGAACTGGGAACAGTAATTCGTCCTAGAACACCACAGAAATCAGTAGGCGGCATGAGATGGAAAAGATCCTTAACAATAGTCTTGCAGAGAGGTTTACGGTTTTAGTGGGGTGTTGGGAGTAGGATAGGCGTTATTAAGTGTTTGCCTAGAGAGATAGATGATTTTATGTCGAGGTCATCATGAAAAAGTTTCTATGTAGTCTCCCGATTATCTTAATTAGCCTGTTTCTGTTTACCGGTTGTGCGCTTACGACTGCCTACAAAAATATTTTTCCGTCAGCAAGTTCGTCGTCTACTGAATCCAGCTCTAGTTCTCAAGGAGGCATTAAACAGAAAGAAACAAGTCAATCGGCACCTGTCGACAAACAGGTGGCAATTGTTGACGATATGGATGACCTCTACACAGGAGTACTACACGACTACAAGGGGGGTACTTACTCAGGCGTACTGCTCGACGGTAAACCGCATGGTCAAGGAACTTGGACCCATTCCAATGCAGAATATGTGGGTGAATGGAAGAATGGAACTATTCATGGTCAGGGCATCTTTACGTCGTATGCTGGAAGAAAATATATCGGGCAATGGAAAGATGGTAACCCTTGGCACGGAAACGTATACGACGAAAATGGGGAAGTAGTTGCGTTCTATTTGGAAGGTGTTAGGACAGAGAATCAGTAGGGCATTGGTCTTGAAATGAATCACATCTACACATTCCTCTGTCTGTTCCTGCTGAGAGCTGTTTCTAATCGCTTAACACCCGCCGAAGCGGGTGTTAAGCATTGAGAGTCAGAATCAGTTTATGAACTGATTATTGATACGAGACTACGACGACGGTGGTGAATAAGCCGCCTTATTGGCTTGGTATACCGCGCTCGCCTTTACCACATCGTCTGAGCTGTACAGAGCAATAGTTTTGAAGTCCGCTATTGCGCCGCCCAGTACAGTTGTTAACACAGTACCCAGATAGCTCGGCAGGTCGTCGTATTCAACGATTATTGCAATATGATAGTCCTGCCCCAGCATGCCGTAGAAGCCAATAAGTTTGCCGCCACACTGCTCAACCACTGCGCGGGCAACATCTTCTCGGTTACTGCCGGATTCGGCGATATTCCGGATTGCCTCCGGGGTGTATTTAGCCTGTAACATGTATAAAGCCATTGAGTCCTCCTTGTTGATTCTTTGTTGATACGCTCGGTAAGTATGCCCGGTAGCCGGAATCGCATGCAACGCGTTTAGACGGGTGTGGCAGTAGGTGGCATGAGATGCAAAAGACCCTTTACGATTATCTCAGGGTCATCGAGCCATAAGCTAACCCGATCCCACCACAGTAATGCATCTCTCAACACTGACTCCACAATCAGTGCTTGCTACCATTAATTTTTTCACCCCGAAAAATTTTCACCCTGCCAACATTTGGACTGCTCAAAATCCCCCGATGGTGAGCGGGCACAACAAAACGTAATACGAAAAATTAAAATGGGGGTGGGTAGGGGTCAGTCCTTCATGGCTTTTCGATCTGCCCTGCCCTTTTAACGCTGTGTAAAACAGCAGTAGAGCTGTGTGAGTTTTAACGCTTTTCCTTTTTAGTAGTCTTCTTCTTCGTTGCCGCAAACGGCACAACATTTTCCCGCGTGGCTTCTTCTTGTGTGTCTCTGTCCTTCCACTTGGCTATTAACTGAACCCTTTCTAGAAAGTCTTCATACCTGTTTTCGTTATTACTGCTAACGCTTTCATACTGTCCTTCCATTCTCAACAACATAAACCTAACCAACCAAGTTAGTGCTTGGTTATCTAAACTGTCATGAAAATCCCATATTTCTTCTTGCCTAAAACGTCCATCTATAAGTCCTTTGTAGATTTCCCGTTCCAAGTCGTCGTAGAAATACTCAATATTAAATCCTCCCTGTTTAAGATCATCAACTCCTTGCTCTGCCTCTGTTTCTGATATTTGCTCTTCCCGGAACCACACTTCTAATTGAAATTCTCTAAACCTATCCCAAGCCAGTTCGCTAAAACTCATTTCATTTATTCTCCATGGATTCGCCTCACTCTTTCCGCTTGTCACAATTTGTCACACGTTTTACCGAATCAAACCGGTACAACAGTAATGCATGGTGTATGCTGACAAGCGGTACAACACGAATGGAGATTGAGATAGCCTGATCACGCTTTGACATTTTTCCCAAGGTATTCAATGGCCTTTTGTGTGCCACCTGAACCATGTGGAATGTCCAAGGCAATCAATCCCAT